>Ga0137361_10001110_pt1 | contig 16217 bp, 16 predicted proteins | sample Mad1_80_16metaG_FD_104923 | JGI IMG/M metagenome (GOLD analysis project Ga0137361, IMG submission 104923) | Vadose zone soil microbial communities from Angelo Coast Range Reserve, California, USA - Mad1_80_16 metaG | ecosystem: Environmental > Terrestrial > Soil > Vadose zone | place: USA... | reverse complement strand
GAAGTCGCCTGCCCACGGCCGGTATCCGATGCCGATCGAGCCCATGAGACCGGTGCCCGCGGTGAGGGTCAGGAAGTTGTTGCGGAAGCCGATCAGGCCGCGGGTCGGGATCAGGTATTCGAGGCGCACGCCGCCCCTGGAGTCATAGCTGATCTCAATCATCTCCCCGCGCCGCTTTCCGAGCGACTCCGTCACCGCGCCCAGGTGCTCCTCTCGGACGTCGACGGTGAGCCGCTCCACGGGTTCCATGCGCTGGCCGTTGATCTTCTTGACGATCGCCTCCGGGCGCGAGACCTCGAACTCATAGCCTTCCCGGCGCATCGTCTCGATGAGCACGGCCAGGTGAAGCTCGCCCCGGCCGCTCACGAGGAAGCGTTCGGCCGCATCGGTGTCCTCCACATGGAGGCCGAGATTGGTGTCCAGCTCCTTGTACAGCCGGGCGCGGAGCTGCCGGGTGGTCGAGAACTTGCCTTCGCGACCCGTGAACGGCGAAGTGTTGACGCCGAACGTCATCCGAACGGTCGGTTCGTCGATCTCGATTCGCGGCAGCGGGTCTGGTGATTCGGGGTCGGTGAGGGTGTCGCCGATCGCAACCTCGTCGAGGCCTGTGAGCACGACGATGTCGCCGGCGCTCGCCGTCGGCACCGCCACGCGGTCGAGGCCCCGATACAGGAGCGCCTGCACCACCTTGACCCGCCGGGCCTGCCCTTCGCCGGTGAGCACAGCGACCGCATCGCCAGGAGCGATGCTGCCTCGGGAGATGCGCCCGATGGCCATCGGCCCGGTGTAATCGTCGTACGCGCGGTTGGCGACCAGCATCTGGAAGCCTCCTGGTTCGATTACCGGGGCCGGGATGTGCTCGATGATGGTCTTGAAAAGCGGCTCGAGATCCGGCGCCAGATCATCGGCGTTCGCACCGGCGCGGCCCTCCTTGGCCACCGCGTAGATCACGGGTGCCTCCAGCTGGTCGGCGTCCTCGGCGAGCTCGAGGAACAGGTCATGGACCTTGTCGAGCGCGGCCTTCGGGTCCGCGTTCTTGCGGTCGACCTTGTTGATCACGACGACGATCCGGAGTCCCACCTCGAACGCCTTGCGGAGGACGAAGCGCGTCTGGGGCATGGGACCCTCCGCGGCGTCCACCAGCAGTAGGCAGCCGTCGGCCATGTTGAGAACACGCTCGACCTCGCCGCCGAAATCCGCGTGCCCCGGCGTGTCGATGATGTTTATGGTCACGTCGCCATGGCGGACGGACGTGTTCTTGGCCAGGATGGTGATGCCCTTCTCTCGCTCGAGGTCGTTGCTGTCCATGATCAACGTGCCGACGTCCTGGTTGTCGCGGAACGTGTGGCTCTGCTTCAGCAGAGCATCGACGAGCGTCGTCTTCCCGTGGTCGACGTGGGCGATGATCGCCACGTTGCGGATGTCGTGTCTCAGGTTCGTCAGAGTCATTGGATGGCAGCAGGCACTATACGGAGGGGGCGCCGAGGGCGGTGCGACAGGCCCGGTAGTGGCTGCTGAGGAAACCTATACCCGGATTCGCTCGGCTCGAAGCGGAGCGCCGATCTCGTTGAGGAAACCGAGCAGCTCGCGGTACGAGTCGAGGAACGACGTCTCGTAGTACTCGATCCCATGCTCGTGACAGAACTGCCGGATGATCGGCTGCGCGCGCCGCATGTTCAGCCGGGGCATGCCCGGGAACAGGTGGTGCTCGATCTGGTAGTTGAGCGAGCCGTACCAGAGATCGGTGAGTGGGTGACCACGGACGTTGCGGGCAGTCAGGACCTGGGTGCGCACGAAGTCCATCCGCGTGGTGCTGTCGGTCTGGGGCATGCCCTTGTGGTTAGGAGCGAAGACGGATGCGAGGTAAGCGCCGCCCACGCCTTTGTGGATCAGGACGACGAGCAGCGCCGACCATGGTCCGAGGAAGTACACCAGCGCCGTCAGGTAAGCCGCAGCATGGACGGCCAGAAGGCCGAACTCGAGACGGCGGTAACGCGACTCTTCCTTGATCAGGTACGTGAGGCCGGTGACATGCATGCTCCAGGCCAGGAAGGTCGTCAGAGGGAAGAACAGGTAGGCCTGGTACATGGCGGCCAGCCGGCCCGCGCCGCGCCGCGCCCTGGCCTGCTCGTCGGTGTACGCGATGGCGCCGACTTTGATGTCAGGGTCGAGGTCGACGTCGTTGGGGTTGCCGTGGTGGCGGTTGTGCTTCTGGACCCACCAGCCGTAGCTCATGCCGAGCAGCAGGTCGGCGGTCACGAGGCCGACCAGAGCGTTCTTCCATCCCGACACAAACATCTGGCGGTGCCCCGAGTCGTGCAGCTGAAAGCCCAATTGGCCGCAGACGATGCCGAGGCCCGCCGCCGCGAGGGCCTGCCCCCAGACCGACCCGACCGTGAACAGCGCCACCACGCAGAAGATCAACAGGACCGAGTTGGTGGTGATGCTCAGGGCGTAGTACGCGGGCCGCTTCTTCAGCAACCCGGCGTCCTGGATGCGGCGCTTGAGGATCGCGTACTCGGGCTCGTTTTTCAGGTCGACCTGGCCGCCCGACTCCGATACCGCCGCGAATTGGGTTGCCACTGGCAGCGACAAGGTTGCCGAGGACGGCGTAATAAGTGGCATAACACTGGCGGCGGATCTGGGTTAATACCCGTGGTGAGCGCCTCCCACGACGAACACGACCGCGTTGGTGCCGAGAGGGAGATTCGAACTCCCACGCCCTTGCGGACATCGGTTTTTGAGACCGACGCGTCTGCCATTCCGCCACCTCGGCGCGGCCGCGATCGCCCATCTGGGCGAGGCTCGACAATATCATTCCGAGGTGCGACTCACCGTGGCCGCCCTGCTGTGCGTCTTCCTGGCCGGCTGTTCACTCGTCGGCCCGTCGGCAAGCCCGGCCACCAACACAACCTCGACGCCTGCTCCCTCCTTTGACCCGATGGCATCTGGCCCTCGGTTCTCCCAGCCACCCGTGAGTCCACCGACGCCGCCGAGCTTCACGCTCCCCGGATTCACCTGTGCCGACTCGGGCGGAGGCAAGACAGGCGTCGCCGGCGTAACGGATGTGCGGGTCGGCCAGCAGACGGACTACGACCGCTTCGTGCTGCAGTTCGACGGCGCGGTGCCCACCTACACTGCGAAGCGGCAGGCCAAGCCCACGTTCCCGACTGGCGCCAGCGGCCAGACGATCACCCTCAGTGGCACATATGGCGTTCTGGTGACGGTTCACTCGGCGACCGAAGCGAACACCTACAGCGGGCCGACCGATATCTCCCACGGTGAGTTCCGCGTGATCAAGGAGGCACGCCTGACGCAGGACTTCGAGGGATACGTGTCGTGGGCGCTGGGCCTCGACCACGCCGCCTGCATGCGAACCTTCACGCTCACAGGTCCGTCGCGCCTCATAGTCGATTTTTCCGCCACCTAAAAAGGCACCACTAGATTGGCAGTCCACCAGCCACCCGCGGCCCCCGTTGCTCCTGGTCTCACACCGGCCCCGCCGCGAAAGAAGAGTGGGTGTGCCGGCTGCGGAGCCGGCTGCCTCGGCTGTCTTGGGGTGTTCGTGGTCGTCGTCCTCCTGCTGGTCGGGGGCGGTTGGTATTTCCTTGTGATCCAGGCCCAGGCAGGCGTTCCGGCGCCGGCGGGCCTGATCGTGTACAGCGCGCCAGTCGACGTCGGTCGCAACGACTCCGGCTACCGGCCCGCCGTGGCTGGTGAGTCGCTCACGTCGGGGAACTCGGTGCGCACCGGGCACACCGGGCACGCGGCGATCCAGTTTCCCGACGGTTCGTTCATACGCATGTCGCCCGACACCACCGCCACTGTCACCGCGGCGCAGCTCAACCGGGACGGCACCCTGCAGTCGGCGGGCGTGGCCCAGAAGATCGGCCGCACGCTCAGCAACGTCCAGCATCTGGTCGGCGGAGCCACCTTCCACGTCGGCGGCCATTCGGTCAGCGCCGAGGTGCGCGGCACACAGTTCGAGGTGCTGGTCCGGGCCAACGGGACCAACCTGATCAAGGTGTTCGACGGCTCGGTAAGAGTCGCCGGCGCCACCACGATCACGCTCACGGCCAACCAGGAGGTGGACGCCGACGCGAACGGCAAGCTTTCCAAGCCGCGGCTCATCCAGCCCGACGCCCAGGACCCGTATCCGATCGCAGCGCAATGCGCCGGGGCAGTATCCGCGGGTAACACCGCCGGCACCATGCAGACGTCGATCGGCAACAGCCTGGCCACCGGACAGAGCGAAGAGGTGGACTATGACTCGCCGGGCGGCGCCCTCGGCGTCGCCCTCTGCTATCCCGGGAGCTTGATGAGCGTCACGCTCACCGATCCAAATGGGGCCCAACTTCCGACCCAGCAAGGCGGGCCGCCGGTTCGGTTCACCGTCAACGGCCCGCCGGGACGATATCGGGCGATCGTCCGTGCCCTCAGCGTGCCGGGGGGCGAGCCGTACGCGATCTCGTTTGCGACCAACGCCGGATGCGTCGAAGGCAATGTCGATACCGGTGGCGTGGTCCGCCAGACGGTGAGCAACGCGCAGATCGCCCAGTCGCTGTCGCAGTCGGGTGCCACCGGCATCTCACTGCAGGTGCAAGGTACGTCCCCGAACTCGGCCCGCATCTACTACTACTCCAACCTGGGCGGCACCGCGGTCTCGTGGACGATCGATTTTTACGCCGCCACGCCGAACCTCGGCGTGGTGCTGACGCAGCTGACGGTCCGCGGGGTCAACATCACGACCCAGATCGTCTCCCGCCTCCCCCAAGCGACCGGACAATCGGGCGTGGCGATCGATTTCACGGTCGACCGCGTGTATTCCTGCAACGGCCCGGGCGGCGGCATGATGGTCATCGAGGGCCGCCGCTAGGCGCTGAGAGCGCTGGTAAGCCCAGCGGCTCACGTTGAACCGCTTGTGGGCGCGATCTGCCGTCCAAGACGCTACCTTTTACGGCCATGCGTGCGGTAGCCGCCAAACCAGCCCCCCGGCGCCGCAGCGGCCTCCGGTGGATCGTCGGGCTGCTGATCATCGTGCTCCTGGCGGCTGGGGCGGTGGTCTGGCTCAATTCCGCCGCGGCCGCGTCCACGAACGCCGTCGCGACCCTCACTGTGTTCCTCCCCGCAACTTCGGTCGCCCATAACGGTGGCGACTACGCGGAGGCGGCGACGGGCTCGATCGTGCAGCCTGGCGACGGTGTCAAGACCGACGCCAAAGGCCGCGCCGCCATCCAGCTCCCGGACGGCACTCTGACCAGGCTGGCGAACAGCACGGAGATCAAGTTGAGCTCCGCGCACTTCTCGAAGGACGGCAGCCTTCACGATGCCTCGATCGCCCAGAAGGCAGGACGCACGTATACCAACGTCCAGCACCTGGTGGGCGGCGCGACCTTCAAGGTGTCGGGACAGTCCGCGACGGCCACCGTCCGGGGCACCAAGTTCGAGGTGTTCATCAAGCCCGACGGCTCGATGCTCGTGAAGCTGTTCGAGGGCCAGCTGGATTTCTCGGGCCCCAACAACACCGTGCACCTGACCGCTCCGCAGCAGGCGACAGCCGACCCAGCCGGCAACGTCGGCCCGGCGGGGCCGATCGTGCCAGAGCCTGGCGACCCGTTCGGAGCCGAGATAGCCGCGTCTGACCAGACCAGCCAGGGCACGACGCCCGGCACCGAGCAGGACTACATCGGCCTGCCCATCCACAACGGGGAGCAGCAGCAGTTCACATACAGCTTCGCGGGCGAGGGGCTCCTGAAAGCCGCCCTCGGCTATCCCGGAAGCGTCATGACGCTCCAGGTCAAGGCACCGGACGCGCAGGTCTACGCGAAGACCGGCGCCTCGCCGATCTTGGTGGTCGTCAATAACGCGCTCGCGGGCATCTACAGGATCGTGGTCATCGGCGTCAGCGGGCTGGGCGCCGCCGGCGAGACGCCGTTCGTAAGCGTGGCGGCGTTGGAGCCGTGCGCGAGCGCAAACATCGACTCGCGTGGCGCTGTGCGTCGCGGCCTGACGTCGCAGGACCTGGCGAGCAACATCCAGGTCTCGGGCGTCTCCAACCTCAACTTGACCGTCGTCGGCACTTCGCTCGCCGGCGCTGTCCTCAAAGGCACCGGCACATTCGACGGCGCGAGCTGGACGGGCACGGTGATCCTGCTCAAGCACGGCCAGGGGCTCCAGGTCACCGCGGTCGGAGCCACGGCGTTCGGCGTCAGCGTTCCGGCCGAGCAGGTCATGTCGCAAATCGGCACAGTGGTCGGTCAGGACCCCGCGAGCATCAACATCGGTTTTATCGTCGACCGCCTGTTCACGTGCAACGGTGTCGTGATCATCGACGGCCGCACCAACCTGTAGTCCGCGACAGCGTCGCGGCTTCTAGTGGAAGCCGAACACCCGGTGGGTGAACTTCACCAGCAGCGTGAGGCCGGTTCCATCCAGCAGCCAAGCGGTCTCGGCGACCCCGACAAGCAGGACGAGCACCGCGCTGAGCCCGATGCTTCCTCGGCGCATGGCCGGCCGCAGCCAGTGCACCGGCGCCTCGAGGCCCCGTGGATGGTTCAGCGCATCTTCGAGGCGGTCGAGCAGCTCACCGGCCGTCGCCGGACGGCGAGCCGGTTCGCGGTCCATCGCCTGCTGCAGGACGGCAGCGAATGGCGCGGGAAGATCGGGCGCCACGTCGTGAACGGTCGGCGGCGGCTCGTACAACCGCCGGCTCAAGGTCTCGATCCAGCTCTTGGATGAGAACGGGCGGCGCCCGGTCACGGCCTCGAAGATGACGGCGGCGAGCGAGTAGACATCGGCACGTCCATCCACCTCTCGACCCACCAGGCGCTCTGGCGCCACGTAGTCGGGCGCGACCGGGCCGCCCGCGCTGGGTCCGGTGTTGAACGAGGCCACCGTGCCCAGTCCGAACCCGGTCAGCATGGTGCGACCGTCGTTGGCGAGGAGGATGTTGGCCGGCTTGACGTCACGGTGCACCGTGGCCCGGGAGTGGGCATAGTCGAGAGCGCTCGCGATCGGCCGCAGCAAGCCGATGACCCCAAGCGCGTCATAACGCACACCCGACCCGAGCACCTCATCCAGCGTCTTGCCGGGGATCAGCTCGGTCACCAGGTAGGGACACTCACCGTCGTACGCAAGCTCGTAGAGCCGCGGAATGGCCGGATGCTCGAGCGCGACATACGAACGAAGCTCGAGGAGGAAGCGCCGGGAGAAGCTCACGTCGCGCGCGACTGCGGGCTCGATGGTGCGCAGCGCAACTCTGCGGTGCATGCGGGGATGCTCGGCCTCGTAAATGACGCCGAGGCTGTCGGTCTCGATCTCTCGAACCACGCGGTAACCGCCGACCTCGAGACCGTTCTTGACCGGGTCGGGTTTGGGCCGGGAGCCGTTCCGGCTCCGGCGCTCCGGTGCCATTCGAACCTGAACTTTAGCTACAAAGCGGGATAGGCGCTTCTTAGGTGCCGCCCACAGGGCCGATTACTCCCCACCCTGGCCGGACATACCTCCGGGGTCCCCGCGCCGCCAGGCGCAAGAGGAAGCCTCCCCGCGGAGTGGGGAGGCCAGTGTCGGCGAGAGGATTTGAACCTCCAAGCCCTTTCGGGCACCAGCTCCTAAGGCTGGCGCGTCTGCCGTTCCGCCACGCCGACTTGCCAGGCGAACGATAACTAGAAACCTGCGATTCCCCACCCGCCCGGCCGCTTCGCGGCTGGGCGACCTCCCCCACGAGGTGGGGAGGCATAGCTAGCGCCTGATGATCAGGGCGTCGCCCTGGCCGCCGCCGCCGCAGAGCGTCGCCGCGCCTGTGCGTAGGCCCCGCCGCTTCAGCTCGTGGGCGAGCGTGAGCACCAGGCGCGCGCCGCTGGCGCCGATCGGATGGCCGATGGCGACGGCGCCGCCGTTGACGTTGACCCGATCCTCGTCCAGCTCGAGCATGCGCGTGACGTTCAAGGCCACCGCCGCAAACGCTTCGTTGATCTCGACCAGGTCCAGGTCCCCGGCCGTGAGCCCGGCCTTCTTGAGCGCATTGACGAGCGCCAGGGCCGGCACCGTGTGCAGCCAGGCGTAGCGGTCGGCGCTCATGCCGTGCGCCACGACCTCCGCCAGCGGCTCGGCTCGGAGCTTCCGCGCTCGATCCTCTGACATGACGACGACCGCGGCCGCGCCGTCGGAGATCTGCGATGCATTGCCGGCGGTGATCGTCCCGTCCTTCCTGAACGCAGGGGCCAGCTTGCCCAGCGACTCCGCGGTCGTGCTGGGTCGGATCCCTTCGTCTCGATCGATCCTGGTCGCGGGCCCGCGCTTCGAGCTCAGGTCGAACGCAACCACCTCGTCCGCCATCACGCCCGCGTCCCAGGCCCGCTGCGCCCGCTCGTGGGAGCGCGCTGCCCACGCGTCCTGCTCCTCTCGCCCAATTTCCAGCTCGCGATTGACGTCGTCCGAGCTCTCGCCCATGTGCTGGTTCAGGAATGTGGACCACAGGCCGTCGTGGACCATCGAGTCGATCATCTCGGCGTTGCCCATGCGGGCGCCGAAGCGCGCTTTCGGCACCAGGTACGGCGCCTCCGACATCGACTCCATCCCGCCTGCCACCACGACCTCGACTTCGCCGGCGCGGATGAGCTGGTCCGCCAGGGCGATGGCGTTGAGACCCGAGAGGCACACCTTGTTGATGGTCAGGGCCGGCACCTCGGGCGGGATTCCAGCCTCGATGGCCGCCTGTCGCGCCGTGATCTGGCCGGCGCCCGCCTGGAGCACCTGGCCCATGATCACGTAATCGACGTCCTTGCCCGCTACGCCGGCGCGATCGAGGGCGGCGCGGATGGCATGAGCCCCCAAACTAACGGCGGGCACATCCTTGAACGCTCCGCCAAACTTGCCGATGGGGGTGCGCGCGCCCGCTACGATCATCGAGGCCATAGCCGCAGTCTAGGGAGATGAAGCAAAAGAGATGAGGAACGCGCTGCTGGTCATCGACATCCAGAACGACTTCGTGGAGGGCGGGGCCTTGCCCGTGACTGGGGGCAGGCAAGTGGCGGCCATGGTGTCCAGGCACGTTCGCCATTTCAAGCAGGAATACAACTTCGTGGTCGCCACGCGCGACTACCACGAGGACCCGGCCGGGCATTTCTCCGACCACCCTGATTTCGCCACCACATGGCCGCCCCACTGCCTCATCGGTACCCAGGGCGCCGCACTCTGCACGCCCATCTTCAACCTGGTTCGGGAGAAGTTCATCTCGGTGGTCGTCGACAAGGGCCAACATGCCCCGGCCTACTCGGGCTTCGAGGCCATGGACGCGCGCGGCCACCCGCTCCTCGACGTCTTGAGGGAAGCCCGCGTGGACCATATGGACATCTGCGGCCTCGCCACCGACTACTGCGTGCGGGCCACTGCTCTGGACGCCCGCAAGCACGAATTCCAGGTCCGGGTGCTGGTCAACCTCTGCGCGCCGGTGAACGCGGAGACCGGCATCCAGGCGCTGGAAGAGATGAAAGCGGCCGGCTGCTCCATCCAGGCAGCCACCGCGCCCTAGATAAATAAGAGGCCGGCCGTGACGGCCGACCTCCAATCAAGCGCCCAATTACCGGCGGGCTTTGCTCTTGGCCGGGGTGCCCTCGTACTTGAAGGAGACGTTCAGCCTGACCCGGTAGGAGGCGACCTTCCCATTGTCGATGGTCACGTCCTGGCGCACGACCTCCGCGACGCGCAGGTCGCGCAGCGACTTGGCCGCGGTCTCGATCGCGCTCTTGGCGGCCGCTTCCCATGACGTGGTGCTGGTCCCGACCAACTCGGTCACTCGGTAGACGCTATCGGCCATGAGTTGCCTCCTCTATCAATGAACTGAATCAATCCTCATTGTCGCGCGGCACGATCCAGTTTGCGTAGGTCGGGCAGGGCCTCGACGACCTTGCCCGCGAGCGCCACTGGTTGCCCTCCGCGGAGGTAGATGACCTGCTCGGTGACGCCCATCTCGAGGAAACGCCCGCACAGGTCGAGCAGATGACCGCGATCGGCGCCGTCCCAGCCGAACTGGATCGACCGCCGGATCTCCGATGGATCGCGACCGACCGAGGCACATGCCTCCTCGAGCATCGCAGTGAGCTCGGTGACCTTTTCGGGATCTCCGCCGGCGATGTTCCAGACGTCCGCGTGGCGAGCGACGAGCCGCAGGGTCGTGGCGCCCGAGGCTCCGACCCAGATCGGCGGATACGGCTTCTGGACCGGCTTCGGATTGGCGATCGCGTCTTTGAAGTGGTAGTAGCGGCCGTCGAAGTTGGTCCGCTCCTCGGTCCAGAGCGACTTGATGATGCGCAGCGATTCGCTCAGCATCCCGACGCGGTGGTCGAGCCCTTCGATGCCGTACATCGTGTGCTCGATCTCCGCCCATCCCGCCCCGATGCCGAACTCGAGCCGCCCGCCAGACAGATGGTCGATGGTGACCGCCATCTTGGCCAGGACGACCGGATGCCGATAGGTGTTGCCGGTGACCAGGCACCCGAAGCGCACGCGCTTGGTCGCCTCGGCCATCGCCGCCTGCAGGGTCCAGCCCTCGTAGATGACGCGCCCCGGACCTCCGTCACCGATCGAGGCCAGGTGGTCGAAATCCCACACGTGATCGAAACCGCCCTCGTCGGCGACGTGCCAGACGGCGCGCAGCGCCTCGATGGTCGTGTCCTGGCCAGAGAGCTTGATGCCGAAGCGCAGAGGGTGCGTCATATCGACAGGCTAATGAAAGCGAAGACGCCGAACGCGGATTGGATGGTGGTACTGCTCCGCGAAACTCTCGGCGGTCATCCCGAGGCCCTCGATCTGGCCCTGGTACTTGCGCATGTAGGCCGGCTCTCGGTGGGCAGGCGGTTGTGACATTGGAATGGTCGCGTACCCCGATACGCGGACGACATCGCCGCCAACTTCGTCGCTGTTGAGGTGAAGCTCGACATACGGGTTGGCTTTCACGTGCCGGACCTTGACTCCCGGTACCGCGTAGATGAGGAAAGACTTGCCATCCCACAAGAACCAGACCGGAACAGCCTGTGGTCGGCGATCGCGGCCGGTGGTCACAAGCCAGATCACCAACTCCTTCTTCAGGCGGCTCAGAGCATGTTTGCCCGGCGCAACCACATCGACAAGTATCGCAACGACGGCTGCGTCATTCCAGCTAACGTCCTGGAGGGCTGTAACGAAGCCGTCCCTTTGGCGCACGACACATGTGTCGACAGCGCCAACCGGCCGTTTGATGGGAGGCTGAGACGGGGAGATTAGGAGCATGAAGAAGACGGAACCGACGAACAAGACCGAAGCCGAGTGGCGGAACGAGCTAACCCCCATGCAGTTCCACGTCCTTCGCGAGAAGGGCACCGAGCGGCCCTTCACCGGCGAGTACTGGGACACCAACACCCCTGGCGTCTATCTGTGCGCCGGGTGCGGAGCCAAGCTCTTCGAGTCGGAGACCAAGTTCGACGCCCACTGCGGCTGGCCGAGCTTCTATGCGCCGGCGGAGGACGCCCCCGTCGAGGAGCACGTCGACCGCAGCCTCTTCATGACCAGGACCGAGGTCACGTGCGCCAACTGCGGCGGGCACCTGGGCCACGTCTTCGACGACGGGCCGAAGCCGACGGGCCTTCGCTACTGCATCAATTCGGCGTCGATCAAGCTCGACCCCGAGCCGCCAACAACTTCCTAACGATCGGGCTCACCTCCTCGGGCGTCTCGCGCGCCACCTTCTGTATGACGTCGGGAGCGATGTCGCCGGCGTCCAGCACCACCGCCAGCTGGTTGCCGGTGAGCGCGCGATCGGTGAACACATCGACGATGTGAATCGGATAAGCGATTTGTGTCCTCTTGCCTCCCCACTAGTGGGGAGGTCGCCTCTGCGCGCGAAGGCGCGCGCAGGCGGGTGGGGAGAATCGAATTCATTTCATGCACTCAACGCGGATACGACGGCAGCCAGGCCCAGGGCGATGATCGCAAGACCGCTGGCGGTGCTGATGCCCCGAACGACGCGCGGAGTGATCCGCGCGCGCAAGCCCGCGGCGAGGCCGGCGAGCACGCACCACCAGCTCGCCGATCCCAGCAGGACACCGACCACGAGCATGGACGGCCGCACGTACCCGCCGCTGATACCGGCGCCCAACGTCGCAGCCAGCGCCGCGAAAGAGATCATGGTGGCCGGGTTGGTGATGGTGAGGCCAAGCGTCGAGAGATAAGCCCACGCTAGACCGGCGCCGTTTCCGGATGCAGGGTCAGTTCTCTTTGGCCGATCGAAGATGATCCGCGCGCCCAACGCGACCAGCAGCACGCCGCCGCCGATCGCAGGCCAGCGGCGCTCACCAGTGGGCACGGTCGCGATGGCGCCCACGCCGAACACGCCGAGTGCCGCATAGAACCCATCCGCTGTGGCGACGCCAAGTCCGGAGAAGAGCCCGTTGAGCCAGCCCTTGACGAGGGTGCGTCTAAGGCAGAGGAAGAAGATCGGGCCGGGCGCCGCCGCAATAGCAAACCCGAGTGCGAAGCCCCGAAGCAGGACGCTGGACACCCGAACCTCTCATGGCCGGGAATTGTATTGGCTCGGGTTACGGGCAATAGGGAGGGGCGGTCCGACACTTACCCGCCGTTAATCCAGCGGTTTCCGTGCTGAGCTATTCTGCTTGGCCTCGTGGAAATGCTTCGCAACATCGGGCGGCGAAAGCTGCGCAGCGTCCTCACCATCTCAGGCATCGTCATCGGCGTCCTCGCTTTGACGACCATGGGCGCGATCGCAGAGAACTTCAACGCGCTGCTGGACGGCGGCGTCAAGTACTTCAGCTCCAACGTTCAGGTCGGGCCGCCTGATGGCCAATCGGCCTCGTTGCTGCCCACCTCCAAGATCGACGAGATCAAGGCCGTGGACGGAGTCGCTGCCGCGTTCCCGAGCTACACGTTCGCGGCGGAACCTGGCGCTGTGCAGGCGGTCAGCTTTGGATTCCCTGACCTGATCATTGCGGGCGATCCCGCTGAGAACGACTGGGCTGCGTTGAAAACTTCGGTGGCCCAGGGGCACCAGCTCGACCCGAGCTCGACCGGTCAGGTCGTGCTTGGATCCACCATCGACAAGAAGTACAGCAAGAAGGTCGGAGACACGATCGACCTGCCGGTCAGGCCCGCCGACGCGAAGCCTGATTTCGTCAACCACACCTTCACGGTCGTGGGCATCCTGAACCCAACCCTCACGGCGCCCGACACGTTCGCGTACATGACGACCGCCGACGGGCAGATGCTGCTCAAGGACAGCCTCCCGATCGCCATCCGAGGTCAGATTGACGTTTCCCTGATCACCGAGGCGATCGACGTCTACGGGAAGCCGGGCGCGTCGATCAGCGACCTCGACGCGATCGCAGACCGGATCAATGCCCAAGTCACCGGCGTCAAGGCCACCAGGCCGAGCGTGATCGTCAACAGCTTCAAGTCCGGCGGGGCGATCTTCACCGCGATCACGACCGCCGCGGCGCTCCTCGCCCTGGTGATCGGCGGGCTCTCGGTCGTTAACACCATGTTCATGGCGGTCGCCGAGCGGGTGCGTGAGATCGGGCTCAAGAAGGCGGTCGGCGCCACCACCCGCCACATCATGGGCGAGTTCCTGCTGGAGGCGACCTTCATCGGTGCCCTGGGCGGAGTGGTCGGTTATACGATCGGCGTGCTGATCACGGTCATTGCCAACGCCAGAACGGCGCCGGGAACGTCGACGCTGTTTCTGGTGACGGTTCGCTTGACCGTGTTCGCTTTGGGGTTCGCCATCGCTCTCGGAGCCGTGGCCGGCATCCTTCCCGCCTGGCGCGCGGCCAGACTCGACCCGGTCACTGCACTGAGGAACGAATAAGTGGTCCGCACGGGAACAAGCTCGACAAGGCGCGGCCTCGGCGGCCGGAGCCAAGGAGACTACGAGCACGCGAGGGAGCGCATCGCGCAGATGCGTGACCGAGCGCGCGCAGGAGGCGACGCCGGCTTCAGCGCCATAGGCGCCCGGACGCCTAGGACGATGCATTGGCGAGCGGCTTCCCGGGTGGACCACTAATGGCAGCGATCCGGCTCGAGGAGCTCTGCAAGTACTACAAGCGGGGCAGCGAGGTCATCCGCGCCCTCGACGGAGTCACGCTCGACATCGACAAGGGCGAGTTCGTGGCCGTCGTTGGCCGGTCCGGCAGCGGCAAGACGACGATGCTCGACCTGATTGGGCTGCTCCTCCGCCCTACCTCGGGACGGTTGCTCATCGATGACGTCGATACCGCCAAGCTCGGCGACAACGACCGGGCGCACATGCGGGCGCTGAAGGTCGGCTTCGTGTTCCAGGAGTACAACCTGCTGGCCGGGCTGAACGTGCTCGAGAACGTGATGCTGCCGCTCCGTTATGTGAGGAAGACTGATGAGGGCCGCGCGCACGCGCTGGAGCTTCTGGAGCGCGTCGACCTCACTGATCGCATCCGCCACCGCCCGAGCGAGCTATCGGGCGGACAGCAGCAGCGTGTCGCCATCGCGCGATCGATGATCAATCGACCTTCGCTCATCCTGCTCGACGAGCCGACGGGGGCGGTCGACACCGAGACGGCCGAACAGCTGGTGGCGCTGCTCATACGCCTGAACAAGGAGGACCAGGTCACGATCATCGTCGTCACGCACGACCTCGACGTGGCCGCCCATGCGCGCCGCCAAATCAGGTTGAAAGACGGCAAAGTCCTCACCGACGAACGCGTTGGGGCGGCCCCAGTCGCCTAGCGCGGCAAGATTGAAGTCGCCGATGAGCCGGCGTCTGCTCACGTATGGCGCCGTCGCCGCCGGGTTGGCCGTGGTGATCCTGGTTGGGGCGGCCGCGTACGGGTCCTTGCAGGTCCCGTTCCAGGCGCCCACTGTCAGCAGTCCGGTCCCGGCGCTGGGATGCACGCCCGCGCCGTGCGCCAACCTCCGCGGCTACACGCTCTGGGTGACGAACCTCGACGTGCAGGGCAATCTGGTGAGCATGGAGATCACGTTCCGCAACTCGAGCAATTCCACGCATGCATCGCCCGAAGACCTGGTGCTCATCGACTCGCAGCGCAACTCGTCGAGACCGATCTTTGACGCGCCCTCATGCACTCCCTGGTCGCGCCACGAGTTCAATCACGGGGCCACATACGGGCCGATCGTCGTCTGCTTCAAGGCGGGCACGTCAGCGCCTCCACTTGTCCTCCGCTGGTCGCCGGACTTCGGCCTCGTCTGCTGCCGGACCGACATCAAGCTGACCTGATCCTCAACGCGAGGTCGGGACGGTTCGTGATGAGGACTGCCACGCGTGGGTCGCGCATGAATCGCGCGATGCTCACTTCGTCATCGACCGTCCACACCCAGGCCGGCATGTGCACGCGAGCGCAGTAGTCGAGGACCCTAATGCCGGCAAGCCGCTGGTGAACGGCCGCGAAGTCCGCGTGGCAGCGCCGCAGCCGCACGCCAGGAAACAACTCGCTCCATCGCACGCGGAGGTAGCGCCAGGGCGGTGCGCCCTCGAGATCTTCGCCCAGTGTCAGTCCAGCGCGCGCCGTCGGAAAGGTCTCTTTGATCGCGCGAATCGAATCGTCACCACCCGTGAAGAAGACGGGACTGTGCGCACACCCCATCTGGATGAGGCGAACGGTGGCCGCCTCGTCTCCGGCTTGCTTGACGTCGACATGCAGGCCGACTCTCCCGTCGACCAGCTCCATCACCTCGTCGACCTTCATGAGCTCCGACCCAAGCTCTTCCTTCAGCGCGGCATATGACAGCTCGCCCACAGCGCGGCCTGAAGGCGTGCGGTCGTCGTGGTAATTGACGTAGACGCCATCCGCGCTCCGGCGCACGTCGATCTCGACGTAATCGACGCCCAAGGCGATGGCGCGGCCATAGCGATCGGCAGCCGGCAGGCCGGGAATGCCGCATTCGCCGCGGTGAGCATCGATCAGAGTTCGCATGGCCGCTTGCCATGCCCAGCTTGATGCATCGACACTGAGGTAATGGCAGGGCTGCACCCGGTGGTCGTGATCACTGGGGCGACTGGCGCGATCGGCTCCGCGACGGCGTCTTTGCTGGCGCGGCGTGGTGCCCGCCTCCTGCTGCTGGGCCGGCCCTCGGACCGCCTGGACACAATGGTGGAGCGTCTGGACCGCGACAACAGGGTCTCGAGCGTGGAGGTCGACCTGTCGTCGCTCGCCTCAGTACGTGTCGCGGCGCGGCAG
>Ga0137361_10001108_pt1 | contig 16225 bp, 17 predicted proteins | sample Mad1_80_16metaG_FD_104923 | JGI IMG/M metagenome (GOLD analysis project Ga0137361, IMG submission 104923) | Vadose zone soil microbial communities from Angelo Coast Range Reserve, California, USA - Mad1_80_16 metaG | ecosystem: Environmental > Terrestrial > Soil > Vadose zone | place: USA... | reverse complement strand
CCACGATGATCGTCTCCGGCGATGCCGACCGGAATTGCAACCCACTGCACGCTCGAAAAATGACCGCTCGGCTGCAGGCGACCAACGTCTCCGAACACCCCATTTTTCTCGATTACAGCAAGTTTCGCGGGCATTCCCCGGTGCTTCCGCTCAGCGCGCGGGTTGAAGCGTTGACGGATCGCATGGCGTTCCTGTGTGACCAGTTGCAGTTGCCAATCTGAAGGTGGAGGTTTGGTCATGTCGTTTCTCATCTTGAAAGCGTACTTGAAGCTGATTCATTTCGACCTCTACCTGGCGCGCGGTAATTTCGCGGCGCTCTACGACAAAGTCCGCAACTATCCTATTGGAAAGCCGGTGCCTGCCCCCGGCGCGGTCGAGCGCATCTGCTCGGCGATCGACATGGCCTGCATTTGGTACTGGAAGGAAGCGCTCTGCCTGCAGCGGTCCGCGGCCACGGCTTGCCTCCTGAAGGGATACGGTGTTCCGGCGCAATTGGTGATTGGCGCGCAGCAAATGCCGTTCAAGGCCCACGCCTGGGTCGAAGTGGGCGGCCGAGTCGTCAACGACAAACCGTACACGCCCGAAATGTACGCAGTGCTCGATCGGTGCTGATGGAATTTCGCTGGAGAAAGGATCGGCTATGAGCGTCCAGTTTGGAAGATGGAATTTCGATGGCAAGCCGGTGGACCGCCACTACCTCGAAAAGGTAAAAGCCTCCATCGCTCCCTACGGCCCAGACAATGCCGGCTCCTATGCGAAGAACAACATCAGCATCCTCTACCACGCCTTTCACACCACTAAGGAATCTCGTCGCGAAACGCAGCCTCACGTCGCCGCTTCCGGCGTCATTCTCACCTGGGACGGCCGCCTGGACAACCGCGAAGACTTGATCCGGCAGCTGCGCGGCGCTGTGACCGCCGCCTCCACGGACGTCGCCATGGTCGCGGCGGCTTACGAATACTGGGGCAGCGATTGCTTCGCCATGCTCATTGGCGACTGGGCCCTCTCGCTCTGGGATCCGCACACTCGCTCGCTGATCCTCGCTAAAGATCCCATCGGCACGCGCCATCTCTACTACTCCTTCGACAGCCAACAGGTCACCTGGAGCACCATCCTCGATCCGCTTGTCCTGTTCGCCGAAAAAACATTCGCCCTCAACGAGGAGTATATCGCCGGCTGCTACTCGTTCTTCCCGGCAGCTCATCTCACACCCTACGTCGGAATCCATTCCGTCCCGCCATCTTCTTGGGCGTTCATACGGCCCAGCAATCAGGCAGTCAGCAAGTATTGGGAACTTGATCCGGGCAAGAAAATCCGATACCGCACGGACGTCGAATACGAAGAACACTTCCGCATCGTCTTTGCGGAAGCCGTCCGCCGGCGGCTACGCTCCGACAGCCCCGTCCTCGCTGAGCTGAGTGGTGGAATGGATTCGTCTTCCATCGTATGCATGGCAGACACCATCATCGCCCGTAGCACCGCCGAAACGCCGCGTGTCGATACCGTCTCCTACTACAACGACTCCGAACCTAACTGGAACGAGCGGCCTTATTTCACCAAAGTAGAAGAGAAGCGTGGACGTGCCGGCTGCAATATCAGTGTCGGGTCGCGTGAACCTTTTAAGTGCTCAATGGAGAGCAGCCACTTTACGGTAATTCCAGGTAGTGGCGGTCGCCCTAACGAAGCCAGCCAGCAATTAGCAAGCTGCATGACTTCGCAAGGTAATCGTGTCGTCCTCTCCGGCATCGGAGGCGACGAATTCACCGGAGGCGTGCCAACTCCAACACCGGAATTTCAAAATCTCATTGCAAGAGCGCAAATCATGACGCTGGCACATCAATTGAAAATCTGGGCACTGGAGAAGAGAAGACCCTGGTTTTATCTATTTTTTGACGCCGCCCGAGGATTTATTCCTCGAATGCTTCTAAGCCCCCCAAAACATAAGCGACCAGCTCCCTGGCTGAATCCAAGTTTCGTCAGACGGAATCGAGCGGCCCTGCAAGGGTATGAGACCAGAGTAAACCTATTTGGTCCTTTGCCTAGTTTTCAGGATAACGCCTCCACATTGAATACACTGCAGAGACAGCTGGAATACTCTGCTTTACCCTCAGATCCGGTTTATGAGAAGCGCTACCCCTATCTTGACCGCGGCCTGATTGAATTTTTAAGCGCAGTCCCGCGGGAACAACTCGTCCGCCCTGGCCAGCGCCGCTCTCTCATGCGGCGGGCCCTCATCGGCATTGTCCCTGACGAACTCCTGAATAGGAAGCGCAAGGCCTATGTTGTTCGGTCGGTGATGACAGCCATCTCAGCTGAATATAAGAACCTAGTCGAGTTGACCCATAACATGGAGAGCAGTTCACTCGGGATCGTTGATTCAAAACGCTTTCATGAAGCTTTGCAAAAGGTCCGGCAGAACCAGGAAGTACCGATGGTTCCTCTCATGCGAACCATCGGCATCGAAATCTGGCTGCAGAAACTGAGGGATTGCAGGTTGCTAAGCGACGGCCAACAAACTCATTCGCAGCTTTTATCATTTAGAGGTCAGCTAGCTGCAATAAAAGATTCAACCCTGCAAGGTTGAATGTTTCAAGACTTCGATAGAAATAGGAGAACAAACCATGATGTACGAAAAGCCGGAAGTAGTGAAATTGGCAAACGCCGTAGATGCAATTCACAGCGAACTCGACAAGACAAGTATACAGAGCGACAGTGAGGACGGTAGCGCGTTCGTCACCAATACTGCTTATCAGGCAGATGAATAGTTTAACACAGGGGCACCCGGACATACCGGGTGCCCCTGCACAATCTTTCCGGCCATCGTCAGATGCAGTTAAATGTTTCGCAAATCGACTAAAAACGACAGGGGGACCATGTACAGGAAATCAGAAGTCCTCAAATTAGCAGAAGCAATCAACGCACCCCAGGGGGGGCTTGCCGACAGGCAATATGGCGTCGCCTGCGTCCAGCACTCCACCGCCTGTAGTGCAGAACAATGGAATCGAGTGGTGCTTCCAAGTGTCTCGGGTGATCTTTCCGCACTTCCAAAGCAGATGGAGGTCAAAAGACTGTCATACACAAGGCCCGAACTGGTGACAGTCGGCCGCTGCCTCGGCGCGATTAATGGTCAAACAACTAAAGCGTGTTTGCCTATAGAAACTCCACCGGACTTTGTCGATACGTCTCCTGCTTACGAAGCAGACGAATGATCGAAGATAACATCTCAAGATCAAAGTTGGCTTTCGGCAAAGATCTACGGACATCCATTCTCTCTCAGACGTTGATTGCGCAATGTTTCCACAGGAAGTATTGCATGGCTTTAGTGTGGTCGACATCTTCTTCCCCTTTAACCAAAAGCGGAATCGGTTTCCATTACTCAGTTCCGATACGACGTCGCTTCGAGGGCTCTTGGAGGATACGCTGCGGATGAAAGAAGTAAATCAAATCGACTGGCTTACCTTGTTTCCACTGTGAGGCATAGATTTCGGACTCTCCTAAAATACTTGCGGGGGTAATTGCCTCTATTCGAAGAGGAGGCTGAATTCAGCCGAGATGGGAACCAGGAGCATGCTCTGTCTTAATACCCAGTTTGATGAAAGACGCTAAGCGCCATCCTCAAGAGATGCTCAAGGCTCTACTACCAAGACACGAAAGCTCCCCGGCTTCATTCGGCGCTGAAACGGATAACGCGGATCCGAGCTTGGAATCGTTTCGAAGTCCGCTGTTGGCAAATAAATCTTCTTTGTCCTCCCATCAAGAGTCATGGTCCTCGCCCAAAGTTCGGTCTTCACAGGCTCAAGCAACTCATAGTAATCAGGTGATATCTGGCGAATCACGCTTATCACCCCTTCCGAACAGGACTCGAAAATCAGCTTGTTGACCGGATCGAAGTCTCCCGCATCCACTCCGGAACACATCAAGCTTCGACCTGCGACTTTTCCGGTTCTTGCGTCCAAAACGGCCAGCCCATCCCGGCAACCGACAAAGAGCCGCTGACTTGCATCATCATAGGATAAGCTGTGCGGGCTCGTGCAGTGGTCGATCGGAAATGTCTTCGTCACTGTTAGAGCCTTGGGGTCCACTACTGCGACAGCCATCTTGTCCGCTAAGTTCACATAGACCGTTCCCTTGCCATCCGAAACGGCAGCCTCCGGGTGGCCGCCTAGATCGACTGTGCCTGCTACGTCACCGGTCTCTGCGTCCAGAACCATGATCTTCTCGTTGATGGGAAACACGCGCTTGGTAAATGAATCGTAGAGGATCGCGTCCGGACCGCCTTCGAGCTTCACCGTCTTGATTACCGCCAGCGTCTTCATGTCGAAGACCGTGACGCTCTTATCGTTGCCGTTGCTGGTGAACCCGCGTCGGAGGTTGGACGCGAGAGCCACGCCATGTGCTCCTGGCGCGGCGATCTGGCCCAGCAGTTTGCCAGAATCCGCGTCCAGTACCTGGATTACGTCTCCGTGAGAGACGTATACGCGCTGAGCATTGCTATCTACCGCGATGTAGTCCCAGTGGCCCTCCCCCGGCACCACAAACTTCTTGGCCAGACGGTAACCAGTGCTTGTGGAAACGGGCTTCGAAGTCGTCTGAGCACTCGCAGCGGACATCAGGAGCCCAAGCAACGCAGCGAGCGCGGCGCTAGCGACGAAGCCAAACAGTAACGCATGTCGTCTTCCGCACATCCGATTCATCAGCGTTTTCTCCTTTAATCCTAATTTACGCTTCCCCAAAATTCGCGGCGGAACCGCCGTGTTCCGCAGAACACGCGTGCCTATCCAGACGATGTCGATTACCTGGAAGGCGGCGAAACGCTGGAAGAATTCCTGGCTGGATTCCCCACAGAGTCTCGCGTGAGCTCACTCTAGCTCCATTGGAAGAAGCGAAGCGACTATTGCCTGCACGACCGTGACCGCAAATTCCCATTGACGAAGCCATCGATGAGCGACTCCGAAGATTCTCTGCCCGGGCACGATTGCCTGACAGCCCTTAGACTGGACTGAACCGTCTCTAGTTCACATATTGCGCGACCGGTATTGTTTGCTTTTGCTCTTCTCTTCTGCCACCTTTTTCTCATTCTCTTCCTGCACCTTCCTCAATTCGCGCCAGCGAGTGTACTGCGCAGCCTTTTTAGGGTCGGAGTCCTCTTCCCCCTTCAGCCAAAAACGGAACCAATCCACGTTACCCTGTTGCGACGCCAATCTTTCAAGCGGTTTCTGGAGTATGTGTTGCCCATCGGGAAGATAAATCAGGTCGACAGGTTTCCCTTGTTTGACCAACGACGCGTAGATTTCCCACTCCTGCAAGACACTCCCGGGCCCGATCGCCTCAATTCGGAGCGGCGTCTGAATGCGGTCGAGGTGAAAACTCGGGGCATGCTCTATCCAAGTCTTCAGGCCCTCTCCAAACGGAGCACTCCCATAGATTTGCTCTTTCTCATCGTGAGACCGTCCAACACCGAACAACAAGTAGGTCACATAACTCTCGTCCACGCCATCGGCAATGCTCGCCGCGGCAAACCGCTTCGGATCTTTGATGAGTGCGCTCTCCACGTAGTAGCAAGTGCGGCTGAAACCGATGATCCCGACCTTTTCATGGTCAACCAGCCCGTCGGCATCCAAGTGCTCGACTGCTGATTCATATCCCGCGATTTGATCCAGCGCTTCGACGCCACTGCCCATGTGATCATGTCTTGTGGGTATCTGGAGGACTACAATTCCTGCGCTCGCAAGGGGTCGAGCTGCAAATGCCGTCGTGAACGCTCCGTCCGTCATGAATTCATTCGCCTGAAAGCCATGAGTTTGTATGGCGAGCGGATACCGCTTGCCCGGGATGTAATCTGGTGGCTTCACTAGCCCCGCGATCCACTCATGTCCCGTCTTGTCCTTCCAGTGGAATTCCGAAGCCTCGCCCAAGTTGCGCGTAGCCAACTGCGGATTGGGGTCCCAAATCCTCTTGCTTCGCCCGGTCTCGCGGTCCGCTGCCCACAGTGCAGGAGGCGTGTTCAAATCCTGTTTGACAGCCACAGAAAAAGCTTCCGAAGCGGCTCCGGTAGGTTGTTGGGATGGAAGCTGCTGTTCCGGGCTTGCCTGCGGACCGGCTGATCGCCAGGCACCGTTGTCGTAGCGATAGCGTTCCTTGGTCGTCGTATTCGGGGCGTTCCAAAATTCAAGAACTACCTCCTCATCACTTTCGCCAAAAGAGGCAGCACTCAAATGTTTCTTTGCCCGGTCATAAGCCGAAAAAACAACGCAGCTATTGGCCCTGGACGCAAGTTCTACGACCGCTGCCGCGCAGGGGTGAAGTCTTGCTGGTCTTTCCGAATCGGCCACGCCATTTAAGGGCAAGTAGGTATTCGTCAGCAACACCTTTTTCCCGTCCGAAGACCACACCGCTCGATTCACGTCGGCAGAACCAAGAGCCCATGCGTTTGGCGCTTCGACCAACGGCGTAGTCTGTCCACTATTCAAATGAATGACGGCATATTGCGCCGGCCAAGATACAGCGGTCGTGTCGGTATCTTTTGAGTGAAGCTTCAGGTAGGCAAAAGCTGCCTCATAAGATTCCCATGATATGGGAATCGTCTTGCTTGGTACGAGGACGACCACGGATTGGCCGTCGGATGACAGGGACAAAACACTGATGGGTGGAGGAGAATCCTTCAGATGAACGGGTTGGCCGGTGCTTGGATTAGTTATCCGGCGGTTCTCCCCTTGCTGCACAACCCAAAGTTCAACGTCCTTTTGAGTGCTGTACGTTTTTGGGAATAGAATGGACGTCAACTGCAGCCCGGTCACATCCCAAGCGGCAGGATTTATCAGCTGGCCTGCGCTTTGACTCTGGCTCGGCCCTGTCGCCTCGTACGCAATATTCTTGCCGACAAATTCGAATTTGAGAATGTTGTAACCCTTGGGCGTGAGTGCCCGGAAGGAACCCGACACCACGGCAGCTTCGTAGAGAAGCCGTTCCGCCTGGGAATCTTGTCCCAAAAATAGGATAGTCTTGGAATCAGGCAGCCATTGCAGGTCTGTGATGACCGGCTCATAGGAGTTGAAATACTGCAGTTGAGGTACGGCCGTGAGTCTGGCAACTATTTTAGGATCGCACCGCTTCGTAGGGTCATCCGTTCCCAATAATTTCTTCACCTGCTCTGATTGGAAAACCCACAGCGTCGATTCAATCTCATTGGACTCAAGCAATCCGCGGGTCGTGACCGCGGCGAAGTACTTCTTGTCCGGCGAGAACTTGGGCTCGCCACCAGTCCGTTCGAACCTGGCCATTTCGATTGAATCTCGTACCGTGAAAAAGCGACCGCTCGATTGAGCTGAGGAGTCGTGAGGAGGATGTTGGGCTCGCAAGTATCCATTGGATGATAAGAGCAACAGACCAATCGTAGCTGATGATAACAATGTGAGCGAAAGTGTTTTTCTCCGGTTCGACAACAGATAGCCCCTTAGCAATGAATTGAGACGGTCCGCCAAAGAATGGCTTGCACAGCCTGCCGCGTAAGGTCCCTCCACCCCCAACTCAGAAGATGACTTTGAGAGCGAACTGCATTGAGCGCGGTCCGCCGGCTTGGTAGAGAGGACTCAATGTTCCAAGACTGGTGTTGAGCGTGCCAGTGGCTTGTCCAAAAGTGCAGGGAGACGAAAAGCTGGGAGAGTTCGGGTCGAGAGAACAGTAGTTCTGATCAACTGTGCCGAAGTTCGGGTGGTTAAATACATTGAAGACCTCGGCGCGGAACTGCAGTTTCACGCGCTCGTAGATCGGAAACTCGCGCCTCACGGCAACGTCCATCTGCCAAGCACCAAATCCACGAGCAAAATTCCGTGGTGCTTGGCCACCTGCGCAGGGCCCGGCGCTTCGGTCGCAGAACGCATTCGGATTAATCTCTCGGCCGCCCGGGTATTGCGATCCATAGAGGTAGAACGGTTGGTTCGGCACAATGTTTAAACCAAGGTTAAACTGCTCGCGTGTGATGGGATCGAAATTTGTACTACCATCCAACGTGACGGGAAATGCTGTACGCGCAGTAAATCGATCGTCAAGCCCCCAGTGATGGAAGACAGCGCTCGCAACCCGGCCCTGCAAGGTATTTGGCAGGTCATAAGAAAATGCCGAGGTGAAATTGTGCCGGACGTCGAAATCTGAATTCCCGCGGGTGTATGGGAGGGTAAAACTTGTCGAGCCATAGTCTATGGAGTGCCCAAAGGTATAGGAGGCCAGTGCGGTGAGGCCGTGACTTATCCTCCGCCGAAACTGGATCTGCAGAGCGTTGTAGTCAGCCTTCGATCCACTCTGGAGAAACTCAACCCGGCTGAAATTTGGATTGAAAGGTGCGACGTTGACCAAATTCTCTTGCAATAGTCTCCCCGCGTGCGAACCTACATAACCCAAGGACAAAGCCTGCGATCTCCCCAGCGCCTGTTCAACAGTAAGGTTCCACTGGATGGTGTACGGCAGTTGGAGGTGCGGAGGGTACACATACAGCTGGGCATATCGGGGGGTGAAACTCTGTTGAATCGGGGGCAATGCCTGCGCTGGTGATAGCGGAAAACTCGCCGGGTGACCGAATGCCGTGCCGAATAGAGCCTGAGACCGATAATTTGGCGACCCGAATGCAAAAGATCCCGATTGTTCTCCCGTGTCGAAAAACAGGCCCCCTCCGCCGCGCACCACTGTCTCATGGCCCGATGCATTGCGCAGAACATACGCCGCCCCAAGGCGCGGAGCGAAATTGTACCAGGCAGTCTGCCACGGCCGAGTGCCTGGAGGCGCCAGAGTCATTGTGCTAAAGTTGTTGGCCCCCTGGACCGTAAGCGGTAGTGGCCCTTGTGTCACGTCTGTTGCGGGATTGACTTCCCAACGCAGGCCCATCGAGAGGTTTAGGCGATGCGTGACTTTCCACTCATCCTGAACGAATGCGGAAAAATTGGTGTAAACCGGATAGAAGTTAGCGTTATTGGCGGATACCGCTTGGGAAGGACTATTGGACTGTACTTGACTCTGGGTCCTGAATTGGTAAAGCGCGTTCGGTGACCCGACCTGCTGGACCGGTGTAAGCCTGCGGAAATCAACGCCAGACTTTAACTGATGTCTCCCAAGGGAAACACTGACTGAATCCGTAAGATTCCACTGCCTCTGGAGACCGAGAGTAGATCGCTCATTTACCTGGATAAAATGCGGTGCAAAACTCAATAAGACCTGAACAGTGTAGGAGTTCCCTGGGCTAACCTGCTGAAGCTGCGCAAGGTTTACAGGTTGGGCTCCTCCGAAACCGTCAATACTGCTACTCAAGGATGAGTCAATCGAACTGTAGTTGAGCCGAAACTGGTTGCTCACACGACTGGAGAGCGCACTAGTTCCGCCAAATGTGTATGTTCGAGAAGTTCCCGCAAGAGCTTGAAAGACAGACGGAGTCCCGCGGGTTGCATCCGTGAGGCGGGTCTGTGCTTTCGAAGGCGTATCACTAAACCGAAAGAACACTCTCAGTTTGTCATTGAAGCTGTGATCCAGTCGGACACTATAGGCATCGAGAGAACCCGGATTCGACCACGCCCCGATGAACTCAGCCAGACCGATTGGATTCCCCAGCGAATTCAGAGCTTCCGGACCGTTTGGCGCAGGAAATGCGTTCAGGACCGCCTGGAGAGGAGGAGGCGCGCTTTGGCGCAGTGCGCTATCCGGCACGTAGTTTATTGTCGCTGCTTGCGGCTGCCTCAGTCGTAGCCCTTCATATGAGAAGAAGAAGAATGTCCTATCCTTTCCGTTATAAAGCCCAGGGATGTGAACAGGCCCCCCGAGGCTTCCGCCAAAATCGTTCTGGCGCAAAGGAGGCTCACGGACGCCGAAGAAGTTATTGAACCAATTGTTCGCGTCGAAATAATCGTTTCGCAGATAATCGAACGCCGTGCCGTGCCATTGGTTCGTCCCAGAGCGGGTCTCAAAGGAGAATTGCCCCCCTGGATTGCGCCCATATTCGGCGGCATACGTCGAGCTTTGAACGCGAAACTCTTGAAGAGCATCCACCGACACGAGCGCCTGAGTGGTGCCCAGCGCTGTTGCTGCCGCCACAGATCCACTGCTGCCGAGATATGATCCTGGCTGAATGCCGGTATTTGCGCTCACACCATCCACCGTGTAGTAGTTCGACTCCGTGCGCTGCCCGTTGACACTAAATTCGCCGCGGGCACCCAAGAGGCCAGGGCTCTGCGGCGAGTTTGTAACCACACCTGGGGTCAACAGGATCAGATCCTGAAAACTGCGGCCATTCAGCGGCATGTTCGCCACGTAGGTCTGGTCGACGACCGTGCTGACGCTGCCGTCAGCAGTGTTGATCGTAAGAGTGTTTGCCTCGACCGTAATGCTTTCGGACATAGAACCGATTTGCAGAGTAAAATTGCGGCTGACGGAATCTTGAACGTTCAGGACCAGATCGGTTAGGTCGATTCCCTTGAACCCTTGTTTCTCTACTTTGATTCGATAGCGGCCGGGCCTTAGGCCCGTGACCAAATAGATGCCCGACTGGTTAGACGTAGTCGTTGAAGTCACATTTGTGTCTGCGTTCGTCACTCGCACTTCGGCGCCAACAACAGCTCCTCCGGACTGCTCAGTGATGACGCCGGAAACAGTCGCTGTCTCGCCTTGGGCGAACAGTGCCGAGGAGCTGATCAGGATGATTCCCAAAAGCAAGATTGCTCGGGAAACCTCTCCCAAATTTCTCGCGTCATGCTGACCGTGGCATGTCGTAATCATCCTGATCTCCTTTGCCACAGATTGCAGAAGAAGAAGGAAGAACATCTCAGCTAGGGGGAACGCTGATCTGTGAATGAATTGGAAATCCATCAGGGTTGCATATCAAAAGTCAACGTAAGCCATCGAGAGACGATGAGCAAAGGGCACGTCTGTTCAACACTGTCTCTGAAATTACGATGAGGACATTTACAGGAACTACGGGTGATTCGCAGGACTCCCGAGATAGGCTTCCAAGATTCTCTTTCCATGCGGTCTTGGTCCTAATTTGCCGACGGGTTCAATGGTCACGAAAACGCGGTCTATATCTGCCAGTACTTTCGAGTCTTCCACCTGTAATTTCCACCGTTTTTGTTGCAAATCATCAGCGTCCAACGTTCCAAGATTGCGCACCGTCTCGAGATTGCCGTCTTTGTTTCCCCAAACGTAGTAAGCGTATTTGCCAGAGTCTGTGTGCCGAGTGGAGAGGTCGTAGGCGTAGAACACGAGCGACTTGCCTCCCTCCGTATAGAAAACGCGGCCGACTGCCTTCTTGGTTCTGCCCTGAGAATCCGTATCGGCAACGTCGACCAGGTGAAGATTCCGAGCCGCAACAATCTCACGCAAGCGGTGTTCAGCTTCAATGACGTCGCGGGCCTGCTCCTGGCTGGCTGTCTTGTCCTCTAATTTTTCGTTGAGGGAGCGAATTTCAACATTCTGCGCGGCAATCGCCGCCTTGTCACTTTCGTTCTCAGCGGTCAGCCGCTCAAGCCTTTGTGAAGCCTTCGCCTCAGCGGCACGCGCGCTATCCAATTCTCTGGATAGAGCCGATTGCTGTTCTTGCCTTTGAGTGTTGTCACTTTGGATTTTCGCGTTTTCACTCTGGCTTTCTTGTAAAAGGCGCTCAAAGCGCGATCGTTTTGCCTCAAGGCTAGCCACTCTCTGCCGTAACTCTCCTATTTCCCGATTTGGCGTCTCTTCGTCGTGTCCAAGGGAATTGGGAGGGATAGAAGTGGCCACACTGTGAGGCGCTATGGCAGCATTATGTCCGGTCAATGCGGGAATCCGTCGCAAAGCGAACGCCAATGCCAAACACCCAGCCAGCAGACAAACGGATACCCCGATTGACCAGCCTCGAACTTCCCGAATCGATCCAATGACACTGATCTCTGGCTTCTCGTACTGGTCTTGCGACTGCGCCGGCTCAGGAAGTTGTAGGTTTACAGCACGCGAAGCCCGCAGGATCGAATCCTTAAGTCGGCTCTCTTCTTCTAACTCGCGATGCGTTGCGAAGCTTGGAACATGCGCCAACTGGATTGCGTGCACGTCTCGAAGTTCGGCAAAAAGCGCTCGGCAGGACCCACACTTGTCCAGGTGCACCCGCACCCTGTCCGTTTCAGACGCCGGAAGGTCGCCGGCAGCCGCAAGAACGCATAGTTCCCTAAGCCGGTCGTGCTTTGAGCTGAACAACTTCCCTCTTTCCATTTCCAACTGCAAGCGTATGTACGCCTTCTGCCGCGGGAGAGCGAACTTGGCGGCATCTAAAGTCACGAAGTGCCATGATCCCCCTATAATAGTAGTTTCTCGTCGCAGCCAACGAGTAACCCATTTCCCTGGCGGCTTCCTCTAACGTCATCCCTTCCAAAGCAATTAAGTCAACAGCCCGCCTTTGTTTAGGGTTTAGCACATCGAGTGCCTGACAGACAAATCTGGTCGCTTCGTGCTCGGAAAGTGCGCCGTCAAACAGACCGGTCCTCGGAACTGCCACGGGGCCCATCTCGTCCAATTCCACAGTACTATAGAACCTTCGACGCTCGAGATGGTCTCTCCTATTCATGCTCCGCGTGTATGCATATCGCAGGAGCCATACTTTAAAAGTGCCTTTGGATTGGTCAAATAATTTCACTTTGCGAAAGATTTCTAGAAAGACGATCTGAACCAGATCCTCAGCCTCCCCTTTATCGTGAACGATTCGAACTGCAATGGTATAAATTAGGCGTTGATAGCGATCAATGAGAGCGGCAAGGGCCTCGCAATTCCCAAAAAGCAACTCATGAGCAAGATCGTTGTCAGTTGCCGTTGCAAGTGCATCCCGAGATAGGGGGCAGCGAGCGACTAGCTGGTGGTTCTCTATCATCGGAGAACACTTCTCCCAACAAGTCTTTCTGCACACGCCGCACTGGATGGGACGATGATCTCACCGACGGATATCAGTGAGCGTTTGTAAAGGTAAACCCGAACCGGATGAGTCGAAGTGTCATGCGCAAATACCGACGAAGGGCTCATACATTGCGAGCCCAACGTGTGGTCGTATCTCCGACCACGAATCGCACGCCTGCCGCTCTTGGATCCGCTTTGGTGTCTCAAGGCTTCCTTTGAAACCTCTCAACTACGGGCAGGGGACAGTGACTTTCACCGCAAACTTTCCAACCGTAAACATCACGGGTTCATTGGTCGCATTTATAACCACGCTCGCCAGTGTCCGTCAAGAAAAATTCTTGTGAAAACCATAGCAAAGGCTGTGGACGAATCCAATAGGAGAGCCGGCCTGATGGTACTAGAACCCATCGGACGCCTGTTCTGGCGCAGAACGTCGTCTTTCTGCTTCGTTCCGCAACCGTCTGCATTCCTGGTCGGCGCATTGCTGTATCCACTGGTCCGCGTCATCGTGTCCCAACACAAAGTATTTCGCGCGCTGGGAAATCCGAACAAGCAACGTAAGCAGCGCCTTCTTGCATGTGCTCCTGCCGGAAAAATATCGCTCAATTGCGACTCTTAGTGTGTTCCCGCTGTTTTGCGAAATGGCGATTAAGGCAGCCCCGTCACCATGGTCATCCGCCAGCAGCAGAACCGCTTCTTCATTTGTCACTGGCACTTCCCAAGTTGTCACTTCGATTCACGAATTCGAAGACTCCCAGTTCTCCGGGCGACCAATCTCCGCTTCAACGCTGGCCCTTGCCTTTTTATTTTTAGTGCTCCCTTGGGTGCTCCAAAGGGCCTACTCCTCCCCGCCATTTCATTCTCGGTCGAGACCTCTCATCTAGCAAGCCTCTGCAAAGCGTAATTCCGCATGGAAAAAGCCGCTGCCAGGTGGTTGAAAACAAAGTTCCACTTAACTAGTTTCGACTTCCGACCATAATGAACGAAACAGTAAAGCTATTCGGTAGCCGATTACGGAAGATACGAAGAACGGCCAAGCTAACTTTGGAAGAGGCCGGCGAAAAAGCAGGGCTTTCCGCAAAGTTCATGGGAGAAATTGAGCGCGGCGAGAAACGTCCATCGTTTGATGCCATCCTGACGCTTGCCAAGGCGTTGAATGTGCCCTCCAAGCTTTTCTTTCATTTTGAAGGTGAAGAAACCGACACTCAAATTCTCCGGCGCCGGATTGATGAAATCCTCAAGGGCTGCACAGCCGCGCAGTTACAACAAGCGTACCGACTTCTGAAGGCCGTTGTGGATCCATAGCAAACTAAGCCTTCTCACCAGATCGACGGAATCCATTTTTCTCAACTTATAAATCGCCACTGAAACAGAGCGATGAGGCTCTTCTCCCAGCTAAGGATCAACGATGGCACACAGGATGCGATAGGCTCGCTGCAATTGTTCCGCAGTATACCCGGCCAAAACTGCATCGATGCTTCCCCGCACCGCGGCCTTGTCTATCCGCGGCCCTTCAAACCGAAAAAATGCGATGGGGGACACCTCCAACGCTCTCGCTAATGCGAGGATCGATTCGAAAGAAGGCCGTCTCATTCCACGTTCGATTTCTCCAAGGAATTTCGCGCTAAGGTCCGCTCGCTCCGAAGCCTGCTCAAGTGTCCAACCTAGCCGTCTTCGTGCTTCTCGCACGCGCTGCCCGAAAAGCTTCATGATTTCCGTTCCCGGCTCCGGGTATGGAGGTTCGAGCCTTTGGATCAGTAGGAATGGGCTGTCTTCGTCGCGTTTCCTCATCATTGTGATAACTCCCGCCGCAGCCTCCATGCTGCGACTTCAACCGCCTTGTTGTGAGGGGGATCGCCAATAGCACCGGCCGTGTATGACGCACAAACAGCGAGAGGAGGTGCCGGCCAAGCATGGGCGAGCAAAGCCTTCCAGAACAGAACTCGGCAAGTTCAGCTAGGGGGTGGTTCAGCAGTCGGCTCGGGAGGTGGCAGAGCTAGAAAAACGGGGCGGGAGAAAAGTTGCGCCCTAGACCCGAAATAGTTAACTTCTTTTGCAGCCATCGTTGCCTCCACCGAGGTGACGTTGGTCAGGGGCGCGTCGGTGCTCATACACCAGCGCGTCCCGCTTCCTTACTTTTTCCTTTGCTTAGCCCTCTTGCCTGTCCTTCGATCGATGCCCTTACCCCAGTAGAATTCGTCCCGGTACTTCCTCAGCAGCCCCATTTCCCCTTCCGTCCAGTACTTCGAGAGAAAGCCGTCCACGATTCCAGGAGTCGGTGCGGGTATTCGCTTCTCCTTGACCCAACGCTGCAACGTCCGATCGCTAACCTTTAGGACTCTGGCTGCTTCAGAGACGGAAGTCTTCATGTTTTATATGTCGCCCATCCGACATTTGTCAAGTACAAAATTGTACCGTCCAGGACACTCTCAAAGTCACTGCTGGGACCACCAAGAAGAATATATCAATTTTTCATCGAACGGCCTCTCACAGCTGGGAATGTGTTCGTTCAAAGCGGAATCGTCGCACAGGTGATGATGTGAAAAAACAGTTGACCAAGGGGCTATGGCAATGCCATTATGCGCACGTTGCGTTGCGCAATCGCGCGATTGTCCCCGCGTCCTGAAAACAACTGAAGTGGAGTTGTGGTGTACCGGGAGCGGGGAATGCACAGAATCATTCGAGCGGTTAAGAACTGCGCTACTCTTTTCGAATCTCTCAAGACGCTCGCCCTTGAAGCTTTCCTCTTCCTACTACTCGTTCGCGAACTGCTCCGCCTCTTGAAACAATGAACAGTCTGCCACCCCGCCCGCGACGCGACGCGATACCGGTCTTGAGTTGAGTCTCATTTAGTTTGCGGAAGTCTTCCTGTGAGGTGGCACAGGAGGGGGAACGCCAAAGAGACCAGCAAGGATTCCCACGATGTAACCCAAGCAGGCCAAGCTAATATCCGACCACACCGCAATATCCGCTTGTGGATTCTTGAATCGCAGGTAGAACATCGCGAATAGGCTAAAAGCCAACGCCAGCGCCACAACGGCAGAGAATCCAAATGCAACGAATTCCCTGACCTTATCCACTGTACCGTCCCGCCTTTCGTCAAGAGAGATTCACTTGACAGGTTCTGCAGACGCATCCACCGCAGGCTCGGCAATCCGCATGACCACTGCGGTCACACGCCCTACGACCTCTGCTTCGTCAGGGTACCTATATGTTCGAATTTGCAGCCTGGATATCGGGTGGGGAATAACGCTGAGCTGGCGGCCATCCAACTGGCACCAGCAACAGACATAGCTATCCCGCAATTCGACAAAGTAGATTGGCCGGTCGTGTT
>Ga0137361_10001103_pt1 | contig 16261 bp, 14 predicted proteins | sample Mad1_80_16metaG_FD_104923 | JGI IMG/M metagenome (GOLD analysis project Ga0137361, IMG submission 104923) | Vadose zone soil microbial communities from Angelo Coast Range Reserve, California, USA - Mad1_80_16 metaG | ecosystem: Environmental > Terrestrial > Soil > Vadose zone | place: USA... | reverse complement strand
GGCGAGATTTGCGCCTCAGCGACGCGGTGCAGCTTGATCAAGTCGTCAAACGTGATCGCGTGTTTCGCCCCGTCTTGCCCATAGGCGCGCACCTCGCCGCCAAGCACTAGCGCGCCCACGAGTCCCCATCGCAGAATGACGCCTTTCATTTCAAGTCTTCTCCTATGAAGCGCAATGAGCCGCAACGATTCTCGCAGAATCAAGTCTTGCAGAATCACACTTTGCAGAATGACGAATGATGTCACGTTTTCCTTGCGATTCCAATAGTCGGGTCCGTTGCAAGGGTGTGACCAGCGACTCTGCTACAATCCTTTCCCGGACATCTCATGCCGATGAGCAGCGGACTTTTTCCCCGCAATTTTAAGAAAACGTTTCCCATTGCGTCGCGTGGAGAAGGTTGCTGGATTGTCGCAGCTGACGGGAGCCGTTTCCTTGACGCTTCCGGGCAGGCTGCCGTCGTCAGTATCGGCCACGGCGTCGCTGAAATCGGCCAGGCCATGGCGGAGCAGGCCTCGCAGATTGCTTTCGCGCACACTTCGCAATTTCACACCGCTCCGGCAGAAAAACTCGCGGGGCGCCTGCTCGCGATGGCTCCGCCGAATTTCCGCAACGGCGGACGCGTTTATTTTACTTCGGGTGGATCGGAGGCCACCGAAACCGCGATTAAGCTCGCGCGCCAGTTTCACCTCGAACGCGGTCAGAAGGAGCGCTTCCGAGTTCTCTCGCGCCGCCAGAGCTATCACGGCAGCACTCTTGGAGCGATGTCCGTCAGCGGAAACGTGGCTCGCCGCGCACTCTACGAACCGCTCCTTGCGGAATGGGGACACATTGCGCCGTGCTTTTGTTACCACTGCCCATTCGAAAAAACTTTTCCGCAGTGCGAAGTCGCATGCGCTGACGATCTTGAGGTTTTCTTGCGCGAGCACCAGGCCAGCGAAGCTGCGGCTTTCGTCTTTGAGCCGGTCGCCGGCGCCACGCTCGGCGCCGCTGTGCCTCCCGACGGATACGTTGCACGCATCGCGGAGATTTGCCGCGAGAACGGTATTCTCCTGATTGCGGACGAAGTGATGAGTGGCATGGGCCGCACCGGAAAACCGTTTGCCGTCCAGCACTGGGGCATCGAGCCGGACATGATTCTGGTGGGGAAGGGAATTGCCAGCGGGTACGCGCCGCTGGGCGCCGTTCTCGTTTCCGCGCGCGTGGTCGTAGCATTCGAACGCGGTTCCGGCGCATTCATGCACGGCTTCACCTATCAGGCGCATCCGGTGTCCGCCGCCGCGGGCAACGCGGTCCTCGACTATCTGGAAACTCACCAACTTTTTGAGCGCGTGAATAACGCAGGGCAAAACCTGCGCGGCGCACTTTCGCCGCTCCATTCGCATTCGAATGTTGGCGATATCCGCGGTCTCGGGCTTCTTCTTGGCGTCGAATTTGTGAAAGACAAAGCGACTCGCGAGCTTTTTCCAAAAGAGAAAAACATCGCCGAAAAAATTCGGCAGACTTGCCTTGACGAGGGTGTGCTTACCTACCCAACGCAGGGCTGCGTTGATGGCTTGCGCGGCGATCACATCCTCCTCGCGCCGCCGTTCACGATTTCGCCGGAAGAATGCGCGCTGAGCGCTCGGGCGCTTCAGTCGGCGGTGGCGAGAGTGTTTTCAGATTGAATCTATGCCACGTCAAGGTCAGGCGTTGCTGCATAGTTGCACTTCTCTTGGAGAATTGAATAAGCATGCGCTTCTTCTCACCCACTATTTTGCTTTCTCTTGTTGCAGGTTTGCCACTGACATTTGCACTCTCGGCGCGGCTCAAGCAGGATGCCGCGTTCGAGAAGGCCGTTGACAAAAACATGAGATTGCTTCGGTCGGCTCAATCCTCTTGGGGGAAAAATAACAAATGATCCGTATGGTCCTTTTTGGAACTCTCGCAGTCTTTTTTTGTTTTTCAATCGCAGTGGGGATCGCTTCCGCTCAGAGCCAATCGCCGGCCAAGCCCCGCGCCCGCGACCTCGGCGTCCCCTTCGACGGCACGCCCGGCCCGCTCAACGCTATCACCGATGTTTCCGGCGTCACTGTCGGCCACACGACTCTTATTTCCGGTGAAGGGAAACTGCAAATTGGGAAGGGGCCGGTTCGCACAGGCGTGACCGCGGTTCTCCCACGCGGCTTGGATTCCATGAACAATCCGGTCTTCGCCGGCTGGTGGTCGCTGAACGGCAATGGCGAAATGACCGGCACCACTTGGGTCGAAGAATCTGGATTCCTCGAAGGTCCCGTTATGATCACCAACACGCACAGCGTCGGCGTTGTTCGCGATGCCGTTATTCAATGGCGCGTGAATCACGGCCAACCCGATCCCACCGGTTACTGGTGGTCGCTGCCCGTCGTCGCAGAAACCTGGGACGGCTGGCTCAACGATATCAACGGCTTCCACGTCAAACCGGAGCACGCCTTCCACGCCATCGACTCCGCGCACAGCGGCGCGGTCGAAGAAGGCGCCGTCGGAGGCGGCACTGGAATGGTCTGCAATGGCTTCAAAGGAGGAATCGGCACGTCTTCGCGAAAGCTCGAGGCCAAAGACGGCAGTTACACCGTTGGAATTCTCGTGCAATGCAACTATGGCTCGAAAAACAATCTGCGCATTGCTGGCATACCCGTTGGCCGCGAAATTGACGCCGATGATCCTTACGCCGGCACTTCTTTTGTCAACGACGACCACGGTTCGATTATCGTTGTCGTCGCCACGGACGCCCCGCTCGTCGCGCATCAGCTCAAGCGCCTTGCGCGCCGCGTCTCGCTCGGTCTCGGCCGCAACGGCAGCGTCTCCGGCAACGGCTCTGGCGACATTTTCATCGCGTTCTCCACCGCCAATCCCGGCGCAGGCGCTGCCGACCATGTCGTCGATCTGAAAATGTTGCCCAATGGCAAGATCGAGCCGGTCTTCGCCGCCATCGTCCAGGCCACCGAAGAAGCCATCATCAATGCCATGATCGCCGCCGAAACCATGACCGGCATCGAAAATCACCGCGTCCGCGCGCTTCCCCACGACCAACTCCGCGCCATCCTGAAAAAATACAACCGCTTAATGGAGTAATGGAGTGGACTGCCGACGACGGATTTCTGGCAAGGCTCGCACGAGCGGAATACGACTTGTGACGCCCTCGTTTAGGCGCCGCAATTTGTGGAGGCTGATGCTTCGCTGGTTGTTTTTCTGCGGTTTTCCGCAGTTTTTCCAGACAATCCCTCCAGGCCCGTTGTAGACAATCTCGAGCCGCTCATCGGTAAGCTGAAGAGCGATAAGGAAGTCAGGCTCATCATTGAGGGCAACATTGGAATCAACGGCAGTCAGCTTGATCTGGACTTTTTTACCTTCCTTTGTCCTAGCGTCGTGTCCCTTCTTTGATGGGCGTTCCAAGCACAGGTCAAATGCGAATGCCGCCAAAACCTCACCGATGCTGCCCAGAAGGTGGCCATCGAGTGTGAACCTTCTGCCTTTGGAAGCAAACTCCACGTTTAGTGTGTCTGTAATCTCATACAGCTTCTGAATCAGGCTTGCTAAGAGCTTGAACTTATCCTGCTCGGACATAAACTCGAAGCTCCTAGCTCTAAATAACCGGGACAGCGGTCTTCCGCGGCGGATTGAAAAATGGCATGGGCACGATCTTTGCTGAAACCTTGTGCCGCACCGCTTCCACAGTCATTTCCACATTTAGCGTCGTCCCGACTGCGGAGCTCTCGCGGTTCACGCAAGCGACCGCAATCATTTTTTTCAACGTCGGCGACCACGTCGTCGACGTGGCCTTGCCCACTTGTCGGCTACCGCGATACACCGGCACAGCTACACGCGACGCCATGCTTGGCACTTGCGGCGCCATCTTCAATTTGTCGTACAGCGCTTCGACTTCGTTCCAATTAATCTCCAGCCCCACCAGCGCCCGTTCCGCGCCCTTCTTTGCTTCCAATGCCAATGCTTCGCGTCCCACAAAACTCTCCTTCTTCAAATCCACGAGCTTGCCCAGCCCAATCTCCGCCGGAGCATATTTCTGCGCTTCGATCAATGCTTTCTTACTCGAAACGTAATCCACTTCAATCAAGATCAGCCCAGCCTCAATTCGCGCAATATCCAGCGCGATCATCCCCGCGGGGTGAATATCAAACGCCTTGCCCTTGGCGACCAGAGCGTCCCACACTTTCACCGCGTCGCGCCACGGCATCCAGATTTCGAATCCCAGATCGCCCGTATAGCCCGTGCGCGAGATGTCCACGGGTACGCCCGCGATCTTTCCGTGCGTCACCCGAAAATATTTCAGGTTCGCGATGTTCGCATCCGCTGCCGCATGCAACAATTTTCCAGCCGTCGGCCCCTGCAGCGCCAGCGCCGCTGTCTGCTCCGAAATATCCTGGATCTCTACATCCAATCCCAGCGCGTTCTGCCGGAACCACCGCAGACTCGGGTCCGCGGCCGTCCATCGATAATCATTCTCCCCCAGCCGCGTGATCGTTCCGTCATCGATTACCTTTCCCTCCGGATCGCACCAGCAGCAGTAAATCACCTGGTCGACCGCCACCTTATTAATGTCCCGCGAGATTACGCGGTTCACGAATTTTGTCGCATCCCTTCCCGTCACCCAGTACTTGAAGAGCGGCGAAATATCGATCACCGCCGCCGAATTGCGGATGGCGTTGTACTCGTGCTCGTGGTGCATCTCGTACACGCTGACCGTGTAATAGCCCGACCACTCGCGGTAGTTCAGGCTCTCGCACAGCGCCAGCGTTCTCTCATGAAACGCGGTTCCAACGGGCACGGATCCCCCTCAATCAGCGAATCGAGCCGGAATTATAGCTGTCGAGCGCGTCCGCGACAAACTACTTGGAGGAATTCTGGCGCGCCATTCGAATTACTGATTTAGCGCCATCGCCGCTTGTGCCGAAACTCTGGTCTCAGTAGAATGACCAGTCTTCCAATCGCGCGAATCTTCTCTTCATCGCGGATTTATGCCGGGGTCACACCGAATGGGGCAGCACTACGACGTTATCGTCATCGGCGGCGGCCACAATGGCCTGGTTAACGCCGCCTATCTCGCCAAGGCAGGCAAGAAAGTCGTCGTCCTCGAACGCCGCCACGTTCTGGGCGGCGCTGCCGTCACGGAAGAAATCGTCCCCGGCTTTCTTTTTTCCGAATGTTCTTACGTCGTCTCGCTGCTCCGCCCGGAAATCATCCGCGAACTCGATCTCCCGCGCCACGGCCTGGAAATTCTACCGCTCGACGGCACCTTCTCTCCCATGCCCAGCGGCGACTACCTTTGGCGCGTCAACGATCACGCCAAATCCATCCGCGATATCCGCCGCCATTCCCGTCTCGACGCCGAGGCCTACGACGAATTCTCGAAGATGATGACGCCCATGTGCCGCTTCGTGAAGCCCATCCTCTCGATGATTCCTCCCGACCCCACCACGCTCCATCCCAAGGATCTCAAGCAGCTGCATTTTCTCATGCAGCGTTTTCGCGAACTCTCTTCCGACGAGCGCTACACTCTCGTCCAGCTCATGACCATGAGCTCCGCCGATTTCCTCGACCAGTGGTTTGAAACTGACGTCCTCAAAGCCACCATGTCCGCCTCCGGCATCATCGGCACGTTTCTCGGCATTCGTTCGCCCGGTACCGCGTACGTTCTCTTGCACCATTACATGGGCGAAATCGACGGCGCCTTCCGTTCCTGGGGCTTCAGCCGTGGTGGCACTGGCGCGATTTCGAACGCCATCGCCGATGCCGCGCGCGAAGCTGGCGTCGAAATCCGCACCAAAGCGCCCGTCGGCAAAATCCTCGTCAAGAATGGCCGCGCCTGCGGCGTCGCCCTTCAAGATGGCGAAGAACTCGCGGCCCACGTCGTCTCCTCCAGCGTTGACCCGCATCTCACGTTCGAAAAATTTCTCGAGCCTACCGAACTCCCGAGCGATTTTCTCGAAGGCGTTCGCCGCTACAAATTCCGCGGCTCTTCCGGCAAAGTAAATCTCGCTCTCGACGCCCTTCCCAACTTCAAATGTTTCCCCGGCCCCGGCGCGCATCTTCGCGGCGCCATTTCCATTTCTCCCAGCATGGACTACATGGAGCGCGCCTACGACGATGCCAAGTACGGCCGCTACTCTCGCCGTCCATACATCGACATGGTTATTCCCAGCCTCACCGATCCCAGCGTCGCGCCCCCCGGCAAGCATGTCCTCTCTTGCTTCGTGCAATACGCGCCCTACAAACTGGCCGATGGCACTTGGGACGATCAAAAACAAGCCTTCGGCGATAACGTCATCAACACCATCGCCGAGTACGCGCCCAATATCAGGGACCTCATCATCGAACGCCAGGTTCTCACCCCGCTCGATCTTGAGCGCGAGTTCGGTCTCACCCAGGGCAATATTTTTCAGGGTGAGCTCTCTCTCGAGCAGCTTTTCTTCCTCCGCCCCGTCGCCGGCTGGGCCTACTACCGCACTCCCATCGACAACCTTTATATGTGCGGCTCCGCCACGCACCCGGGCGGCGGCATCATGGGTGCTAACGGCCGCATCGCCAGCCAGGTCATCCTCAAGAATTGGAAGTCCGGTGGCTCTCGCGCCCAGGCGGCCAACTGATCATGCCTCTCGGACAGCGCGTAGTTCTTATCGGCGGCGGGCACAACGCACTCGTCGCCGCTTTTTATCTCGCCACGGGCGGCTTCAAGCCGCTGATCCTCGAACGCCGCGAAATGGTCGGCGGCGGCGCCATCACTGAGGAATTTCATCCCGGCTTCCGTGCTTCCACGCTGGCGCACACCCTCGGCCCGCTGCACGCTGACGTCGCGCGCGATCTCCAACTCGACAAATTCGATTGCGAAATCCTCTCGCCCGACCCGCGCGTCTTCGCTCCCACGCCCGACGGCAAAGCGCTTTTTTTCTACAATGACGCCGCCAGGACTGCAGCGGGAATCGCCAGCTTCTCCGTCAAAGACGCCGCGAAATATGCGCAATTCACCGAGTCGCTCGAAGAAACCGCCGGCTTCTTCGCGCAACTCGCTTCCATCACGCCCCCCGCGATTGACAAGCCCACGCCCGAAGATCTATGGAATCTTCTGAAGACCGGCCGGAACGTTCGCAGCGTCGGCAAAGCCGGCATCTTCGATCTTCTCCGCTGGGGCCCCATGGCCGTCGCGGACTTCGTCGCCGAATTCTTTGAAACAGAACTCCTTCGCGCTGTGATCGCCGCTCGCGGCATCTTTGGAACCGCGCTCGGCCCCTGGTCCGCCGGCTCGACCGCTGTCCTTCTTCTCCGCGCCGCTGCCGATGCGCATCCCGTTGGTTGCGCCGCATTTCCGCGCGGCGGCCTCGGCTCGTTCACGCGCGCGCTCGCCGAATCGGCGAAAGCCGGCGGCGCCGAAATCCGCACCGACGCCGAAGTCCAGCATATTCGCATCAAAGACGGCGCCGTCACCGGCGTCGTCCTAACTGATGGCGAAGAAATCGCCGCCGAAGCCGTGATCTCCGGCGCCGACCCCAAGCGCACTTTTTTCAATCTCGTGGATCCCTCGCGGCTCGATCCCACTTTCGCCAATCGCATCAAGAATTTTCGCGCCAATGGCAACGTTGCCAAAGTCAATTTGGCTCTCGCAGGGCTGCCAGTTTTCTCTGCGCTCGACGCCACCGAAAGTTCTCTCAAATCCCTCTCCGGCCGCATTCACATCGGCCCGGAAATTGACTATCTCGAGCGCGCTTTCGACGCCTCGAAATACGGCGAATTCTCAAGCTCCCCCTGGCTCGATGTCACCATTCCCACGATTCTCGATCCCGCGCTCGCTCCCGACGGCAAGCACGTCCTCTCCGCCTACGTGCAATTCGCGCCTTACAAACTCCGAGAAGGGAACTGGGACGCCCGCCGCCACGACCTCGGCCACACCGTCGTCCATACTCTCTCCGCTTACGCGCCGAACTTGCCTGATCTCATCGAAGCCATGCAAGTCATCACGCCGAAAGATCTCGAAACCTCCTACGGCTTCACCGGCGGGCACATTTTTCACGGCGAACTCGCGCTCGATCAGCTCTTCACCATGCGCCCCGTTCTCGATTGGGCGCGCTACAAGACTCCCATTCGCGGCCTTTTTCTCTGCGGCTCCGGCACGCATCCCGGCAACGGCCTCACCGGCGCCAGCGGCGCTAACGCCGCCCGCGAAATCATCCACGCCCTCCGCTGAGGTTTCGTTTATGAAATACCAGCTCGTTCTGCAATGGCCCGCTGTCTCGGAGGCCGACTTCGACCGCCTGATTTCGCTTCAGGAACTAATTGAGGATGGATTGGGAGATATCGGCATTGTGGATGGCCACGACTTTGGGTCTGGCGAAATGAATGTTTTTGTTCATACCAACAACCCCAAACCTGCATTCGAAAAAATTAAATCTCTTCTTTCTGTCGGGGAAAACGCGCGGGAAATGAAAGCTGGCTATCTAGCCTTTGAAGAAGACGATTACACTCCTATTTATCCAAAGGGCCTGAAACAGTTCTCCGTTATCTAGCGAATACACTATGGCACTGCAAGAAAAGGGCGCCCACCTCGCCGGACGCCCTCTGCACCGTGTTGTTCTCAGAACTGCCGTCCTACAGGTGGTGCGGCACCTTCTTCGCCGTGCTAGCTGCCGTCGGAGGAGCCGCCCGTCGCGTCGGCTTCGTGAGCGTCGTGCCCTGTACATTGGTGAAGGGCGCGGTCGCCGCGAACGTCGGCAGGTTGTGCGCGCGCACTTGCGTGAACGCCTCAAAGCCAGACGCCAGCTTAATCAGTGTGGGCTCGCTGAACGCCGTCCCGAAGAAGCTGATCCCCAGCGGAACGCCGTATTGCGTGCAGACCGTCGGCTGCGTCGCGGACGCACAGAGTTCAGGAAAGCCCGCGGGGACCTGCACGATCGGATAGCCTCCGGCCGCCGCGATGCTGGAGGTGCCGAAGATGAAGTGGTCGCCGAAGAGGAGGTCGGTGACCCAGGCCGGGTTGTCGGTGGCCGAGACTATCGCGTCGAGATGCTGCGCACTGATCGCCGCGTCGACGTTGTTCGTCGTGAAGTCATGGTCCGCCTTGAGCGCCTGGTTGTACGTCATCCCGCCGAACGCGGGCTGTGGGTCGTCCGGGCCGGGCGCGAGTGAGTTGCAAAAGTCGAAGATGTCCTGGTTGAAGAACGGCATCTCCACGTCTGCGTGGGCATTGTTGAAGTCGATGGCCGTTTGCAGAGTGCCTCCCGCCACGGGCACGCCGACGCGCGTGGCGAAGTACGCCCGCACGTCGTTGCGGAAGTCGAAACAGAGGACAAGGAACTCGCCGGGGCCTCCCGAGAAGTTGTAGCCGAGCGCGTCGAGGTCCACGAGCGTCGCGCCGGCGTCGGTCAGCGCCTGGAAGGAAGCCTCGACGGCGGCGGTTACCGGTGCGGGCGTGGGGACGAACGGATCGAATCCGTTGAGCCCCTGCCGGGTGATGCCGAGTGTTGCACCCTGGAGGCCGTTCGGGTTTACGAACTTCGTGTAGTCGGTGGGAATATTCGTGGGACGAGTCTTGCCCATTCCCTGCCAACCCAGCGGCACGCCGCCCGTCGCCGGATCGCGTCCATCGAAGGTGCGGCTCTGGGCGACGCTCAGCGCGGCTGCCGCGTCAGCCACGGTTCGTCCGTGCGGACCAACCGTATCCTGCGTGTGCGAGATGGGCACGACGCCCGCGCGGCTGGTAAGCCCGACCGTGGGCTTAATGCCCACCACGCCGTTAGCATTCGCCGGACACACAATACTTCCATCAGTCTCGCTGCCGAACGAAACCGCAGCGAAGTTCGCCGACGCCGCGGCGCCTGAACCGGAGCTGGATCCGCAGGGATTGCGATCAATGCCGTACGGGTTGTGCGTCTGTCCGCCGCGGCCTGACCAACCGCTGATCGATTCGAAGGACCGGAAGTTCGCCCATTCCGAAAGGTTGGTTTTGCCGAGGATTACGGCGCCCCCCGCCCGCAGATTCGCTGCCACTGTGGAATCCTGCAACGCTGGTGTGCCCACCAGCGCGAACGATCCCGCGCTAGTCTGCATCTTGTCCCCAGTGCCAATGTTGTCCTTGAGCAGGACGGGAATGCCGTGCAACGGTCCAAGCACCACCCCGCGTCTGCGCAGCGCGTCCGCGTTCCGCGCCATCACCAGCGCGTCCGGGTTCAGCTCAATCACTGCGTTGACTCCGGGTCCATTCTGGTCCAGCGCGATGATGCGAGCGATGTATTCCTGGGTCAATCGCTCCGACGTAAGCGCGCCGGAGGCCATCTCTGCCTGCAGTTGCGCAACGGTAGCTTCGTTGTGTTGCGTGGGTATGGAGGTCGGTAAAGCGCTCTGCGCCGCCGCCGAAGCCGGCGTCAGCAGAGCAACGAGAAGTAAAATACGGAGCACGAGAGTGTTCATGTTGTTTCCTCCTGGGAGCCTCCGCCGCGGGCTGGGGACGAAATCCGGATGCGGTTGGTTGGCTAATCGAGGTGGTCAAAATAATCCCGTGACTGCGCGAAAGTCAAATCAAGATTTCCGCTTCCTGGCTCTAGCCAGCTTCCCGGCTAGTTTGCCCGGCCTGGTACTCTCAGCCATCCCCCAGCCCCGGTGGCCGACAATGAGCCATAAGACTGCTGCCTCTTGCCCTTAACCCTCATTGCGTCTATTGTTTACGGGCACAAACCTATGACCACCATCGATTCCAAGGGTTTGTCTTTGCCTTAGTGGCACAGCCTTCAGGCTGTGGGTTTTTCTCATGTGGATGCGGAGCTTGCCCCGTAAATCTGTCAGCCGTAATCTTTCATGAGTCGATTTGTTGACTTAATCTGGTTGGAAGCCATGTCCCCAAAGCCACAATTCTTTCCCACGCCATCCGACTTCCGCGCTTGGCTCGAAGCCCATCACGACAAGTTCCACGAACTATTCGTTGGTTTCCACAAAAAAAGTTCCGGAAAGCCCAGCATCACTTGGCCCGAATCCGTGGAAACCGCCCTCTCCTTCGGTTGGATCGACGGCGTTCGAAAGAACATCAACGAAACCAGCTACATGATTCGCTTCACTCCACGCAAGCCCACCAGCACCTGGAGCGCCATCAACATCAAACTCGCTCGAAAGCTTACAAAGCAGGGGCTCATGCATCTCGCCGGTCTCAAGGCCTTCGCCGCTCGTAGCGCAAAAAAATCCGGCGTCTACTCTTACGAACAGCGGAAGAGCGCCCAGTTCACGCCTGAGCAGGAAAAGCTGTTTCGCGCCAACAAAGCCGCCTGGAAATTTTTCCGTTCTCAAGCTCCCTGGTACCAAAGGGTGACAACTTATTGGGTCATCAGCGCAAAGAGGGAAGAGACGACGCTCAAACGGCTTTCCGAGCTCATCGAACATTCGCAGAATCACCGAACTCTGCTGCGGAATACACGCGCGAAGAAGAAATAACCTGCTCGCTTGCTATGTAGAATGTGCCTCTCCCCAAAGTTCAATATAAATTTCTGATAGGCGACTGATTCCTCAAACCCGCGTATGATGCGTGGCGAAGTAGCGAGGTTGAATCAAATGAAACGCTCAATTCTTGTTCTGTGTCTTTTCGTAGCCACGCCTGCGTTCGCGCAGCAGCCGCCGGAACTCCGTTACCTCTCCGTCCCCGATTTTCTAAAGCTTCCGCCCGACATTCATCTTGGCGAGGTCGCTGGCGTTGCCGTGAACTCCAAGGGACACGTCTTCGTCTTCTCCCGCGGCAACAGCACTGGCCCCGCCTACGGAGCGAGCGCCGCGCAACTTCTCCAATTCTCCCCCGACGGCAAATTCATCCGCGAAATCGGCCACAATCTTTACGCGTGGTCGTTTGCGCACTCCGTTCGCATCGATAAGGACGACAACATCTGGGTCGCCGACAAAGGCTCCGACATGGTCATCAAGTTCAACCCCGAAGGCCGCGTCGCCATGGTTTTTGGCCGCAAGCTGGAAGCCTCCGACGAAGGCACCGAACCGCTGAAGCATCCCAAGCCTCCGCTGCCGCCCGTCGACGGATTGTTCCGCCAAGTCACCGACATAGCGTGGGACGCCGCTGGTAACACTTACATCAGCGACGGCTACATCAATTCCCGCATCGCCAAAACCGACAAGGATGGCAACTGGCTCAAGTCTTGGGGCGAGCCCGGCAACCAGCCCGGGCAGCTCAACACGCCGCATAGTATCGCTGTTGATGCCCAGAACAATGTCTACGTCGCCGATCGTGGCAACCGCCGCATTCAGGTCTTCAGTACCGACGGAAAACTCCTCCGCCAGTTCACCATTAACGTCCCCGCGCCTCCCGACGCTCGGCCAGCGATCGGTGCCGCGTCAACAAGTGGCACGATGGCCCCCGGCGCGCCCTGGACTCTTTGCATCACTCCCGGCCCGAATCAGGTCCTTTACACCTCCGACGCTTTCCCAGGGCGCATTTACAAACTTTCGCTCGACGGAAAACTTCTCGGAATGTTCGGAAAGTCCGGCAAGCAACTTGGACAATTCGGCTGGATCCACGCCATCGCCTGCCCCTCGGAAAATGAACTGTACGTCGCCGAACTCCTGAACTGGCGCGTCCAGAAAATAATCCTCGAACCAACTCACTAGCCCAAAGCCAATTCCGCCGAACCGCGCTCTTCTCAGACGAAAGTATCCACTGTGAAGCGGAAAGTTTGAAGAGGCCAACTTAAATTTAAACTCCCCGCCTCAAGAGAAATGCTTCCTCAATCAGGGGAAAACGGAGAAGAGATCACTCAAGTCCGTTTCATTCGCCGCATCATTGAGCAGCGGCGTCACCCCGAATATTTCTTGGAACGTCCGTAAAGTGGAACCGTGCGTGTAATGAATCGAGTTTTGGTAGCCGCTACCCTTGGCAAAGGGCGAGAGTACGATCATGCCGATCGGGCCGTCTCCGGTCGCCGCTTCGTCCCAAGTGACGAAAACAGCGCCGCCGTTCTGATACGCCGCCGAGTTCAAAATTTGCGGCAGGTTCTGCGAAAGCCAGGTGTCGCCCTGCTTGATGGGATTGTGGAGCGGCTTGCACTTGTCATGCATGTCGTCGCACAGATTCGGCGTGATGAAATTGTACTGAGCGACGTTGCCTGTCGCCAGATCGCTGGTGATCTCCGTGAATGGCCGGATGTGCGCGATGCAATTCGCGGAATTGGCGTTGAGATTGTTCGTTACATCGTCGAAGAACACGAACGGATTGTGCTTGGTGGCATACAACCCGCTGCTCACCAGCGGACACGTTGTCCCGTCAATGTTTTCCTGATAACTTTTCCAAGAAATATTTTTGTTTTGCAGAAAAGTTGCCAGATGTTGTGTCGTGCTCTGGTGATTTACCGCCGGCTCGTTGTCATCAAGAATCCCGAAATTCGTGCCCGCCTCCAGCCAAAGATAATTCGGCTCGCTGGGATGGATCCCCGGAGGATTGAAGTACTGCTCCGCGTGTGACGCGATCGGCAGAAGCGTGCTGTTGATGTATGGCGCGCTCTTGCTGCCAATGATTTGCGACCAGTTGTGATTCTCCATCAGAATAATCCACACCGTCTTGAATATGCGTTGTCGTTTGGGGAGTGGTGCGTACGGCGAATCCTGCAATCCCAAGCGTGAAAATGACAGCCGTCAGGACAAGTCGTGAAAATTTCATGATCACCTCGTAGGGTCAGTGTGGGATTGAAGAGCGCCGGGCGACTTTCGAATGAGGACTCTAGAAGGAACGCGGTGAATGCGAAATAACACGCCGATTAATTTTTGGCGAAGCCGAGCGGAAATTTTTTTTTGGACCTCGTTTCCGCAAGGGCCCCCGTGTACAATAGGCGCCATCAAACCACCGAGGTGAGGATCCGATGGCTTCCGATTATTTGCTCAAAACCGAACCTTCCGAATACTCCTTCGCGGACCTGCAGCGCGACAAGGTCACTGTGTGGGACGGCGTTTCGAATCCTGTCGCCGTAAAAAATCTTCGCGGAATGAAGCCCGGCGACAAACTGATCATCTACGAAACCGGCGACCACAAGAGCGCCGTCGGCACCGCCTCCGTCGTTTCCGTGGACGCCGCGGATCTCAAAAATCCCGCCGTCGAAATCAAAGCTGGAAAACCAATCGCCAAGCCCGTCACATTGGGCGAAATCAAATCCAACAAGCTCTTCAAAGATTCCCCGCTCGTTCGAATCGGCCGGCTCTCTGTCGTTCCCCTCACCGAAGCTCAATACAAATTTTTAGCCGGCGAATGATTTTCCAGACCTGCGCGGATACGGATCAGCAAGCGAAGACTGACCGCCTATTTCGCTCCTTCCCTGTTCGGAAGGAAGAGTGTATGCTTCCTCCGCTAATTCCCCAGGGCAACCATGAATGACGTTCGCCGCTTCCCTCGCCTTGACTCGCCGAAAGGCACCATCCTTGCCTGGTCCACCGCCGGCCAAAGACGTGTCTCCAATGTCGCGAATATTGGAATGGGCGGCCTGTTCATCCGTGTGCTGGAGCCTCCCCCTGCAGGAACTTCCATCCAGTTGCTGCTTGAAGCGCCGCTCGGCGAAATCCGCGCGCGCGCCGTTGTTCAGCGCGCCAAGTCCAATTCAGGAATGGGCGTGAAATTTGTCGCCATGCAACCGGAAGATCGCGCCCGCCTCGGCCGGTGGCTCAACGGACTGATCGCATAAGTCGCGCACTTTTCCTGGCCGTGTGCCTGCGACTTTCTCGTCGCCATTTTTCTTCTCGGTGCGGGACTGCCACGGCTGGCTGTGCGGCTCATCTTCCGTCTGCCATCGCCGCCATCCAGCGCGGATCGAACAACAACGGAAAAAACTGTCCGCCCATTTTGTCCCCGCGAGGAATTACCGGGACGCCCGCGAGCAGCGGCTCATTGGAATCCGACATGACGCCATCTCGAAAAACGTTGATCACCGTGGCGCGGCGCGGTGCGGGCGTATCGTTCGCCCGCGAGCCGTGCATCGTCCGCGCATGGTGAAACGAGCTCTCGCCCTTTTTTAATTCCACGGCGACAGGCGCGAATTTGTCTTTCAGCTCTTCGGGCAAAATATCGCGGATGCCATCCATTTCTCCCGTCAGCACGGGTTTGGGCAAGTCCGGCCATTTGTGGCTTCCGGGAATGTAATTCAAGCAGCCGTTCTCGCGCGTGGAATCGTCCAGGCCAATCCAGCACGTGAGATGAGCAAGAGGCGTAGTTCTCGTCCAGTACGAATAATCCTGGTGCCAGGCCACCACTCCGCCGTGGCGCGCGGGCTTGCAGAAAAGTTGGTCGTGCCAGAAGCGCACCGGACCGTCCAGCAACTGCGATGCCGGTACCAGGAACGCGGGGTTCCAAAGCAGATCGTGAAAGCCGGGCAGAACGCGCCACGCACCCAGCGCGTGAAAAACAACGCGGTTCGGATCCGTCGATTCGTTGGAATGGTATTCGTGAAACAAATGCCGGCTGGGATGCGCCGGATTCATCAGTTGCTCCAACTCCGCGCGTAGCACCTCCACCTGCTCGTCCGATAGAGTGCGAACGCCTTTCAGGAAGCCATTTTCGCGAAAAAATTCGAGCTGCTCCTCCCTCAGGCGATAGCGCTCCCAATCGCCGGGCGCGATTGAGGTGGCAAACAGCGAGCTGACTGGTTGATGGTAACGCGATAAGTCTTCGATCATGCGCGACACTCCATCTTCCTTTCCTCGAGGTGGCGCTTACTTCAGTTCAACTTCCACGATTTGCCCTTCGGTCGTGCCTGCGTTGGCGAGGGTGTGGGTGACCTTGGTGTCCACCCAGTGAAAATCGCCGCGCTTCACGTCGTGGCTGACTGCCTGGCCGTCAGGCGCAGTCATTTTCAGCGTGAATCCCGTCGTCGCCACGATCAGATAGGGGCGCACATGGGTGTGCATCGCGGAAGTCGCGCCCGGCGCGAGCACCCAGTTATAAATGCGCGCGCTTGGATTTTCTGCGGCGACTGCCGCGGCGGCCGGGGGCGACGGCGTTCGCGGGCGCTCCTGAAGCTCGACGTCCAGGACATCATACGGAATGGAACCTACATTGCGGACCCGGTGCGTGTATGCGCTGCCCGCAAGGGTGAGAGCGGAAAAGGTGCCTGCCGCGGAAGGTGAAGGCGCGCTTTCCTTCTCATTCAGCACTTGCTGTGTGATGGAGGTAGTGGAAAGCGGAATGGCTACCCGGTCGTGCGTATGAGTATGGTAAAGCGTGCGCTCGCCGGGCGGCAGAGTCAGATGAATGACGACGACGGATTCATTTTTT
>Ga0137361_10001101_pt1 | contig 16268 bp, 16 predicted proteins | sample Mad1_80_16metaG_FD_104923 | JGI IMG/M metagenome (GOLD analysis project Ga0137361, IMG submission 104923) | Vadose zone soil microbial communities from Angelo Coast Range Reserve, California, USA - Mad1_80_16 metaG | ecosystem: Environmental > Terrestrial > Soil > Vadose zone | place: USA... | reverse complement strand
TTTTCTCAAAGATGCGCCGCTGCTCATCCTCGACGAGCCAACCTCAAGCCTGGACGCGAAGAGCGAGTTATTGATCCGGCATGCCCTGGAACGCCTGATACAAAACCGAACGGTGCTTGTGATTGCGCACCGCTACAACACAATTGCCAACGCGAACCAGGTCGCAGTTCTGGCGGACGGGAAGTTGGTCGAGGTTGGCGAGCCGATGGCATTACTACAACGGGAGGGTATCTATTCCCAACTCGTCGGCGCGCGCGGAAAGGTATAGGTGCTATTCCGATGAAGATATTATTCCGCCTGCTCTCATTTCTCTCGGCTTTCCGCTGGCAAGCAGCATTTGCGATTCTTCTCGGCTGCATCATGATCGCGAGCAATATGGCTCTACTGGGCATGGCCGCCTACCTGATCGCGGCAGCAGCACTCGCTCCTTTACTGGTCACACTCACACTACCGATCTATATTGTGCGCTTCGCCAGTGTCTCGCGAGCCGGTTCGCGCTACCTGGAACGCCTGGTTTCACATGATGTGACATTCCGCTTGCTGGCACAACTCCGTATCTGGGTCTACAGCCGCCTCGAGCCGCTGGCTCCCGCCTATTTGCAGGAGTATCGCAGTGGTGACGTACTCACGCGCCTCGTCTCCGATGTTGAAGAGTTACAAAACGTGTACCTGCGAGTTTTTTCACCCATTATTGTCGCCATTGCAATCGGACTGCTTACCTTTGGCCTGTTCAGCCTCTTCAGCCCCGTATTGGCCTGGACGGCCCTGGCATTCCTCATTGTGACAGGTTTTGGAGTGCCATTGCTGGCCGGGATGCTTGCTCGTGGCCTGGGGAAGCGCCAGCTTGCCTTGAGGGCCGAGTTGAACGCACATATTGTGGATGGCATTCAGGGTGTGCAGGACCTCCTGGCATGTGGGCGAGCGAGCGACCAGGAACGCAAGATCGCAAAACTCCAAAGCGCACTTGGGTGGATTCAGAGGCGCATGGCATTTATTACAGGCTTGCAGCAGGCGCTGAATGATCTGCTGATGAACCTCGCGCTGTGGACACTGCTCATCCTGGCGATACCGCTCGTTATCACGAAGACCATTGACGGCGTCTACCTGGGCTTTCTGGGGCTGGTAATTCTGGCCAGTTTTGAAGCCGTTCAGCCACTTGGACAGGCATTTCAATTCCTGGGACACTCACTCGCCGCGGGAGAGAGAGTGTTTAAAGTGGTTGATGCTATCCCGCAGGTGAGAGATGCCGCCCCCGCGGCCCTGTTACCGGCCGGGCACACATTGGAGTTTGATCATGTCCATTTCAGCTATTCCCCAGATGAGAACGAAGTCTTGAGTGAGATCAATTTCAGTGTCTCTCCCGGCAAGCGTGTCGCAATTGTTGGTGCCAGCGGAGCAGGCAAAAGTACCATCGTCAACCTGGTCTTGCGCTTTTGGGATCCGACACGAGGGGTGATCCGTCTGGATGGACAGAACATTCGCGAGTACGCACTTGCCGATCTGCGTAAGATTGTGGGAGTGGTAGCCCAGGATACCTATCTTTTCAACGACACCATTCGCGGCAACCTGCTGCTCGCTCGTGCAGATGCCAGCGATAACGACATCGAGCAGGCGCTGCAACATGCGCAACTCGCAGATTTCGTGCGCCAGCTTCCGCGTGGCCTGGGAACCTGGGTAGGCGAGCAGGGCTTGCGACTGTCTGGTGGAGAACGGCAGCGTCTCTCTATTGCTCGTACCCTGCTCAAGAATCCATCGCTGCTCATACTGGACGAGGCCACCGCTAATCTTGACCCGGTAACCGAACGCGATCTACTCGCTGCCCTCGATGTGCTTATGCAGGGACGCACGACACTGATCATTACCCATCGCCTCATCAACATGGAGCGGATGGATGAAATTCTGGTGCTTGACGAGGGTTGGATTCGAGAACGCGGCACACACGATCAACTCTTTAAGGCTGAGGGGCTTTATCATCAGATGTTTAATGTGCTTCACCCCGGCGCCGGGATGGGGCAACATACCAGGTAGCATACCAATAGGAGAGCCAATATGGATGTTTCAACGCTTTATTCGCGCTTACAATTTGCCTTCACCATTTCCTATCACTATCTCTTTCCCCAATTTACGATGGGGTTGGCGCTGCTCATCGTAATCCTCAAAACACTGTATTTGCGGCGCAAAGATGAACGATATAATACCAGCGCCCGCTTCTGGGCTAAAATCTTTGCTATTACCTTTGTGATGGGCGTGGTGACGGGCATCCCTATGGAATTCCAATTTGGAACGAACTGGTCTCGCTTCTCCGCTTATGCGGGCGATATCATCGGGCAGACTCTGGCCATGGAGGGAGCCTTTGCCTTCTTTCTTGAATCGGCCTTCCTTGGCATATTCCTTTTCGGCGAACAGACTTTTGGACAAAGGATGCACTGGTTCTCGGCCTTCATGGTGCTGGTGGGCACCTGGGCATCAGGTGCCTTCATCATCGCCTCTAACGCGTGGATGCAGAATCCGGTTGGCTACACCATCACCTCCGGTGGCCGTCTCCAACTCTCCAACTACTGGGCTGTGCTGTTCAACTCCTGGATTGGTCCCCAATACATGCATACCATGAGTGGAGCCGTCGTCACCGCGTCCTTCGTGATGGCAGGATTGGGCGCTTATTATCTGCTGGTGAAGCAGCATATCGACTACGCTCGCATATTTGTTACCCTTGGCGTCATTATGGGGCTGATTGCCAGCATTTTCCAGCTCTTCCCTAGTGGAGACCTTGAAGGTCAACAGGTGACCATCCATCAACCGACCAAGCTTGCCGCCATGGAAGGCCTCTTCCAGACAGAAAAAGGCGCGGGCATCGTGATCATTGGACAGCCGAATACGGATAGTGGAACATTGGACAATCCCATCATCATTCCCAATGTGCTCAGTTTTTTGACGTACCGGCGCTGGACTGCCGTAGTCAAGGGTCTCAACGACTTTCCCGCCGATCAACGTCCCGATAATGTCGCACTGCTGTATTATAGCTATCATATTATGGTAGGCCTCGGCACTATTTTCATTGCCATCATGGGCCTCGCGTTCCTGCTGCTGTGGCGAGGCCGGCTTTTCAATACGACCTGGATGCTGTGGGGCTTGTTGCTAGCGACGCCTTTCCCCTTTATTGCCAATACCGCAGGATGGTTCACCACCGAACTTGGCCGACAGCCCTGGATCGTCTTTGGACTGCTGCGCACCATTTCAGGATCTTCTCCAGTCCTATCATCAGGGAATGTCCTTTTCACACTGATCGGGTTCATCGGTATGTACGTGCTCCTGGGCCTGTTCTATGTTGTGCTGGTGGTGTATGAAGCGCTGCGCGGCCCCGTGCAAACAGAAGAAGGTCCGCAAGAGGTCGAGGGATTGACCGATCAATTAGCCTGAAGTACGAGGAGAAAAAGATGCAGACGCTATGGTTTATCCTGGTTGGTTTCATGATTACCATGTACGTAGTGCTGGATGGCTTTGACCTGGGAGCGGGAGCCATACACCTGTTCGCGGCCAAAAATGAGCCTGAGCGCCGCATGATCCTGCAGGCAATTGGACCGGTATGGGATGGCAACGAGGTCTGGCTGATCGCGGCAGGTGGTACGCTCTTCTTCACCTTCCCACTCCTATATGCCTCCAGCTTCAGCGGCTTCTACCTGCCTCTGATCATCGTCCTCTGGCTGCTGATGCTGCGTGGTGTCTCCATTGAACTGCGCTCGCTCATCTCAAATCCCGTATGGAGTTCTTTCTGGGATGGGCTATTCTTTATCGGAAGCAGCCTGCTCGCTATCTTCTACGGCGCGGCCATGGCAAATATCATTCGTGGCGTCCCGCTGGATAAGAATGGCAACTTCTTCTTGCCGCTGTGGACGGATTTCAATCCATTTAGCGCCATCCCCGGCCTCCTGGACTGGTACACTATCCTGATCGGCCTGATGGCGTTCGCAACTTTGACAACCCATGGAGCCGCTTATATCGCGGTTAAGACGGAAGGTGCCCTCAATGTCCGTAGCCGGCTGATTGCCAGGGGAGCATGGGCGGTCACTATCGTGTTCACTATACTGGGAACGATTGCTACTTTTGCCGTACAGCCGCATATACGTGAGAGTTTCTTCAGTCGTCCCTGGGGATTTATCTTCCCCCTTATTGCCTTTATTGGCCTCGTCGGTACAGGCTATTTTAACGTTCGAAAGCGCGATCTACCATCCTTTTTCTTTTCGTGCGCCTTCATCGTGGGTATGCTGGCCAGTGCCGCTTTCGGTCTGTATCCAATAATGCTTCCTGCCGTTAACCCCACTTACAGCCTGACCATCCAGAACGCATCGGCATCTCAGTATGCTCAAACGGTCGGATTGGTGTGGTGGAGCATTGGCATCATCCTGGCCGCCATTTACTTCATCTTCACCTACCGCCTCTTCTGGGGCAAAGTAGGGGTGGCGGGAAGCGAAGGCTATTGACAAAGTATGGCTGAAATGAAGACCGTCAAAATTTCCACATATTCGCACTTGATTTTCTTTAATCTCATGCGTTAAAGAGATATGAGGGTTTTCTCATGCTCCTTTGTTTTCGTCAACCAGCGAGACACACAGGTGCCAATGAACAGTAACAGTTTAACCGGGTACAGGAGGTTTTTATGCCAGGTGTTCGCAGCGTTATTTCAACCTTAACTGACAACGGCGAAGAAATCATGGGACCGGAGATTCTTCTCTGGCACTATCCCAACAATGACATCGTGAATGGCTCATTGCTCACCGTGGAAAGCAACCATTTCTGCGTGCTCAAATCGCGTGGAGCAATTCTTAACGTCTATGAAACGGGTCAATACCCCGTTCAGACTCCTGATCGTCCTCTTTTCGGCAATATGCAGCAGGCATTCTATGGTGGACAAAGCCCATGGCAATACGAGGCGCTTTACATCAACCGTGCCAAGCTTGTGCTGAAAACCAGTGGCATGGCCCTCTCACGCGAAATGGCCGAGATGGTCTACAGCGTGGATTACTACATTCACGTCGAGACACGCGAGGCGGCAGTCCAACTTGTTCAACATATGCCCTACCGTGGGCACGCGTTGACCACACAAGAAGTGAACACTTATGCTGGCCCTGTCATTGAACAAGCCGTGAATCAGCTGGTGCAGATCACCCCCCTTGAATCTGTGAACGAAAAGATTCACGATCTTTCGCAGATCGTATTCCAGCACTTGCAGCAGTTCCTGGGCACCTATGGTATCGCGCTCAATACGGTCAAAGTCCTGGTCTTCCCCCGCGACGAGCGCATGAAGGCGCTGATCTCACTCAAAGCCTTTGGACTGAGCGAGCTGGACGCGGTGCGCTACTACACAGCTATGTTGATGGCTGAACGTGGCGTGGTGTCTGCTCCCAATATGGCGATCGGCCAGCCTTTCAACATCAGCGGTGTGCAGCCTACGGCAAGCACTGATCGCTATACGGCAGTTTCATCAGGTACACCCGCTGTTGTCTCTCAACATCCAGCGCAGCAAACACGATAAGGAGGGATATTATGCTGGCACCCATTACAGGTGCCAGCATAAATGGGGTATCCTGGAGTCAGGAGAATAAAGATGAGCTCAGGACCATCCAATGACCCGGTAGTGCAGCAGTTGCAATTGCTGCTCACCGGCTACGGCTATAACTTCTACAATACTACAAACCAGGCACGTGCTGATGACCTGCTTGTGCGGGAGCGTGCCTCTTACTTCCTTTCGCAAGCAGTATCTATGCTGGCGCAGTTACGCAGCGACTATTCCATGCGCTTTATTCCGCCTCTGACGAGGGCCAATCCCGATCCACCGCAGGAAGCCATGGCCCAGATACGTGAAATCGAGGCCGCACAACAGGCTCTTTCCAGCCTGGAATCTCATATTCGTGGCATGTCCGTACCAACGCAGGATCGCATCTGGTGGCGTTTCCGCCAGGAGCAGGCACTTCTGATGCAGTTGCTCAACTTCGATTTGACGCTGGTACGCAGCAGCGAGCAAATCTACCAGTATGTTTCGCAGTTGACTCCTGAATTTTGGAATAGCCAGGGCAGCAGTGCCTTGCGGCAAATGACGCAGCAACTGGCACGTTTAGCGCAGGAGCGGGGGCGGTTTCTGTTGCTCCCGCTGTAAGCCTGTAAAGAAGGCCGTGACGAATTTCTCGAAAGCGTTGCTGAGTACTAAGGCTATTGCGCTGTCCACGCCTTTTACAGTTTCATCACTGGAGCCGTTCCAAATTGCATTTAACTTCTTCTTTTTATTACGATATCTTGCGATTAAAGCATGCGATCAAATATATTGACAACGTCGTAGTAATATGTTAGACTTCCATAATGCGAGAAATAAAAGTCAGGACAGAAAGTTTAGCGTAGAGATGCGGGAAGGAGATAGATGTGTCCCAGACTCATGAAGAACTTGAGCGTGAAGTAATAGCACAGTACAGGACGATGATGCGCGGACTCAAAGCAACTATGGGTCAGGCCTGGATGGAGATCGATCTCACCTTGCCTCAACTGCGCACACTACTAGTCCTGGCGGAGGAGGGTCCGCTGGTTATCGGACAGATCGCCCAGCGCCTGGGTATCGGCCTCTCGACGGGAGGGCATCTCGTTGACCGGCTTGTGCAGGCAGGTCTGGCCGAACGCACGGAGGATGTCGAGGACCGACGACGAACATTGGCACGACTCACTCCAAAGGGCGAAGAGCTACTGACACGCCTTCTCAGTGGCTTGCAGCAGCTACAAGTCTGGCTTCATGAGGTGGACCAGGACGACCTTGCCGCGTTCTTGCAGGGCCTCAAGGCAATCAATCGGCTTGCAAGCGCGAGAAACGGGACCATTCCCAATTTGCAATCTAACAACTGCTCTCAAAAATTTGAAATATTGAAACATGAGCGCTAATCCGTCTTGCCAACGCCCTGCATTTTAAATGCGACCACAAGGGCTACTCCTGCAAGTGTTCAGGTAAGAGGAAGGAGAAATGTAATCTGATGGCACAGACACAAACCGGGTCAATAGCGGCAAAATCCGTCTCCGAGCCACAATCTCTGTCGGCGACTGCTAGCCGACAACGATTGGTCTTGATTATTATTGGCGTCCTGCTGGGCATGCTGCTCGCTTCACTCGACCAGACAATCGTCGGCACGGCTTTACCGCGCATCGTCGCCGAACTTGGCGGTCTTGATCACTACGCCTGGGTCGTCACTGCCTACCTGCTGGCATCAACGGTCTCGATTCCCATCTATGGCAAACTCTCCGACATCTATGGTCGGCGGCCATTCTTCATTGGGGGCATGATCATCTTCCTGGCCGGTTCAGCTCTGGCGGGTACCAGCCAGAACATGACACAGTTGATCCTCTATCGAGGTATCCAGGGGTTGGGAGCCGGTGCGATGATGCCAATCGCCATGGCGATCATCGGCGATGTTTTTCCACCCGCCGAGCGTGGCAAATGGCAAGGTCTGATCGTGGCGGTTTTCGGTCTTTCCTCGATTGTTGGGCCAACACTCGGCGGTTGGATTACCGATAATTGGGGCTGGCGCTGGGTCTTCTACGTGAATATGCCAGTCGGTGCCATTGCCATCCTGACGGCCGGATTCGTTTTGCCGAAGGCCGTCCGCTACGTGAAGCATAAGATTGACTACCTGGGTGCAATCACTCTGATCGCCGGTGCGGTTCCGCTGCTGCTCGCCTTCTCGTGGGCAGGTACTCAATATCCCTGGGGTTCATGGCAGATCATTGGCCTGTTCATTTTTTCGGCGGTGATGTTGGCCACCTTCATCTGGCTTGAGACTCGCACAGCCGAGCCAATCATAACTCCCCAGTTATTCAAAAATAGCATCTTTCTGGTTTCGGCCATCGCCATGTTTATGGTTAGTGCCGGAATGTTCGGAGCGATCCTGTACCTGCCACTCTTCATTCAAGGTGTGATTGGCGACAGCGCCACGAATTCTGGTGTCGTCTTAACGCCCATGATGCTCGGATTCATGTTCAGCAGTCTTGTTGGAGGGCAGATCCTTTCGCGCACCGGTCGTTACAAAATATTGGCAATCTGTGGTTTCATCGTCGCTGCACTCGGCATGTTCTTGCTCTCTCGCATGGTTGCTACTACCGCTGAGGGTGAGGTCGTGCGCAACATGATTATTACCGGCCTAGGTATTGGTGTGATGATGAGCCTCTTCACCATTGTCGTCCAGAACGCTTTCCCATTCAGGCAGCTTGGTGAGGTCACAGCTACTCTGACATTCTTCCGTTCAATCGGTTCGACCATTGGTGTGGCGGTAATGGGCACGATCATGACCAACAATTTCCAGACCGAGTTTCAGAACAATTTGCCGGAGACGCTGAAACGGCTGGTGCCTCCCGGTGGTCTTACCCAGCTTCAGAACCCACAGATACTGCTTTCGCCACAAGCTGTGGCAGCCATTCAGCATCGCTTTGCGGCCTTTGGTCCTCAAGGAGCTGTACTCTTCCAGCAGCTTGTTCATGCCATGCGTGTGAGCCTGTCGACGGCCATCACCAACGTTTTCTTCCTTGGGTTCATCATTATGCTCCTGGGCTTGTTCTCGGTACTCTTTTTGCGCGAGATTCCACTGCGCAAAAGCAACAGCGCTCAAGCGGCAGCAGCACCGACTCCGCAAGCAGTGCAGGATGCTCCATCCGGCACGAATCGCAGCCGTGCTTTACTTGGCTTGATGTTGGCGCTCATAGCTCGCGAGGCGCAGAAGCCTGATGCCGACCCACATATTCTAGAGACACTTTCATCTTCTGTTGATGGGCGCTTCCCACATGGATGGAGCGATGAGCAGCGCGGCAGAGCAGTCGCCAGTGATGTTCTTGAACCGCTATCCATTGCGCTCATTGCATCATCCGTAAGCAATGGAAATGGCCAAACTAACGGGGCAAATGGAGGCATTCCTGGCGTGCCAGAAGAAATAGTCCCTGAAGAAGGAGATGCTTTTTCCGCACACGGCTTTATCGGGTAATGGGAGTACTCAGGGGCAACACTCCCCTGAGTACCATGGGATATTCCGATTTTTCTCCGGATTCTCTCTACAATAGAGAGCCAAAGAGAAGCGTATCTAGAGACATGGAGGTTTCATGATGCAAATGACGCGACCAACCGTTGGCAAATACATATGGGGTATGGCGGCGAGTCTCATCATCCTGCTGGCAGGAGGATGGTTGATCCTGGCTCCTTTCGCGCTCGGTTATCAACCGTACGGAGCCGACTGGGTGAGCCAGACAACGAATGATTTTTGGGTAGGTATACCCGTCGCCGTCGTAGCCCTGGTGAGCTTTATGCTCTTTTTTGCCTCACTCATCGCCTCCCTGCGAGCCGCGGGAGTGCTGCTTGCTCGGCCTCGTCTTCAGCAACAAACACTGGCAACGGCACCAGGACCGGCAATGATGCAGGCTCCGGCACCTGTGGCCCCGGCAATGTATGTGGATCAAAGTGATCTTGATCGCACGCTTGCCACACTGGCTGCGGCACTCGCTGCCGACCTGAACAACCGCCGGCAGGCTCAGGCGAGTAGCGATCAACAGAGCGATCAGACAATTTCGAACAGGAGGGATGTATGATGCATTCAGGAGATGCAATGAGGCGGCTTTTTCCGCTCGGCAGCTATGTGCTGCTGCTGTTCTTTCTGACCGGCATATGGGTAGCCATCTCACCATTTGCGATGACGACACAGCCGTCCGGGGCGCACTGGATTCCTTCGACGATCAATAATGTCGTCGTTGGTGCTATCCTGATCGCAGTCTCACTACTGAGCATCCTGGGATACATGACATTTGAGTTGCGCGATATCTTGCGAGAGGCGCGAGAAAAGCAGCTGAAGCAAGAGTTGGCGGAACAACAGGCAACTGCACTTGCGGCTAACCAGTAGCTGCATGTGATAGGTAAAGAAGTAGCAGAGGGCTAAAGCTCCTGACAAAATAGTTACCAACTAAGGGACTTCTTTTCTGTATTCGGATTTGTAGCTTTGTAACAAAAAGAGGATAGTCGAGCAAGAACTATCCTCTTTTTCACGAGTTTACCGGTCAAACATCTGCCTCAGAGACTTGTTGTGCCATATCTTCATACGTTTAACTCTATGGTATGGCTCTTGGAGGGCATCCAATGTATGGAGCCTGAAAGGATTTTATCAAACAACAATCAAAAGGATTGTGAACATGAAGTCAATAAAAACGATGTTCCTGGGCATCATTCTGATGCTTCTGGGTGTGAGCTTGACATCAAATCTTGCAACCGTCCTCTTCGTTGAGAACCTGGGGTACGATACGTATCCCACCTACCTTGTGATCCTGGCCATTCTTTTCATTTTTGGGGGCTTTGTTATTGGGCTTATCGGGTTCTTCCAAAAAAGGTAAGGTGAATTGTAACCTTGCACCGTATTCCTTTTTGTCGAACCCATTTAGCCATCCCAAAACGGCTATCCCCCAATGTGGTTCGACATGATTTTGTTGTGTTCGCTAGAGGGTGTTAGGGGGTGGGCGACTAGGGATTCGAACCCCAGACCTACTGCGTGTAAAGCCTTCAACTTCACAACAACCCTCAATTAGCCTCTAGAGCCAGTTTACACCCCCAAAACCAACTGTCTCAATCTGTTAGACAGTAGGCTTAAGAAGCAGAACTTGCAGGTATTGAAATGAAAATGTTCTAAGGCATGGTTCAAATGAACTTGACAGTCCTTAACGGACCGAATTACGCAAAGTGCCCTGCTGAGCCAACTCAGATTTATATTTGACTGTTCAAACTATCAGCAAAATTCGTCTAAATTGAACCTTGCCTAAGCAAAATAATCTGTCTTCTCTTCTTCCTGTGCTGAAGTCTCTTTATGGTCATCCTTTAGTGGTTCTTCATCAGAGAACATTGCAAGGTAATCAGCGTACATAAAGCGTCTATTACGTTGCAATGTATCCATCTGACGTAGGAGACCATATTCTTGAAACCTCGTAATGAGTCTGTTCGCGTTTGCATAGCTCAAACCCGTTACCTTGGCAGCTCCATTCACTGTAATAATGGGCCTTTGATACAAGTATTCAAGAAGCTGATAAGTACCACCCAGGCGAGGTAGATGTGTCGCAATAATGTTTCGATGCCGCTCCCTCAGTTGAACAATATTCCTTGCAGTCGTTGTTGCTTCTTGTGCGACTTCATATATACCTCGTAAGAAGAACTTGAGCCATGATTCCCAATCACCCTCATCGCGTATCTTCTGAAGGCGCTCATAATACTCCAGCCTATGCATCTTAAAATAGTAGGATAGGTAGAGCAATGGCTTTCGCAAAATATTTTCATAGCACAAAATAAATGTAATCAGCAATCTACCCATACGTCCATTACCATCTAGAAATGGGTGTATAGTTTCAAATTGAGCATGCACCAAAGCTAGTTTTAAAAGAATAGGCAGAGATTTTTCTGTATGAATAAAAGCCTCAAGGTTATCTAATGCTCTATTCATATCGGTAGGAGATGGAGGAACAAATCTAGCTGTCCTTATCGAACCTCCCTGATGTCCAATCCAATTTTGCGAAGTACGAAATTCACCGGGGTCGCGATTAGCACCTCTTACTCCTTGCAATAATAGACCGTGGATTTCACGAATTAGACGGAGAGAAAGTGGAAGTGTACTAAGTCGTTGTAGACCGTAGTTCAAAGCGGTAATGTAGTTGATTACTTCTTCAATATCCTGTGGATTTTCAGGCAAAGCAGCATCCGCTTCGAAAGCCAGAACGTCTATAAGAGATGCCTGCGTGCCTTCTATCTGACTTGAAAGTACTGCTTCTTTGTTCACATACATAGCGACAAAAAGATCAACATGGGTAATATTTCACTAGCGCCATCCAAACGCCCTAGTTCTCTATCAGCTTGTGATAGTAACTGAAGCATTTCATTATCTAATTGAATAGGAGGATTAGGAGGCAGCGGCTTTGGAACAAAAGCTTTGTAACCACCAATTTGGGTAAGATAATCACCCGCACGACCTTGACTTGCAACTCTATGATCGTTTGTATTCATGGAAAAACTCCTCATTATCAAAAAGTGTCCTGAAATGATAACAAGAACAGCGTTTCACTTCCTTATTATCACTGGTGATCATGACAACATTCTTATTATCAAAAAGTGCCCTGAAATGATAATAAGAATAACATAAAACTCATCTCCAGTCACTGCTTTTAATAGTCCTTTTCTTAATCGCCAAGTGGTAACATGTTACCGGGTCTGCCTACGACAGACACTCCTGGACAGATCTCATAGCCCTTTTTTAATCGCTCTAACACGATTGGCTAGTTTGAGCTTAACACACTCTGCTAGTCTAGGAGGGAAGGTGCATACTATGAGGAAAAGAATACACCTATTAGGTCTGTTTTGTCTCTCAATGCTCGAATCAATTTGGGCTATTGAGCCATCTGACGCGGCAGGAGCCCTACCAACCTGAGCCTATAACTAAGCTGACTCTACTCATCCCAATAACCAGTACCAAACACCTCAGTAGAGCCGCCTGTATCAGCCCGTAAAGGTGAAAGCCTCTCATGGGACTTCTTCAAATGATCTATTGTCAGAGAAGCAATACTCATTCGTCATGCGTAGCATGACGTGCCCCATTTGACGCTGAACATCAAAAAGGACTCAACACCTGGCCGAGTCCTTTTCTCACAACATCAGACAACTTCTCATCTCTTCAGGAGAAGAACTGCTCTACATGCACAGGGAGGTTTGGCGCGATCTGAGAGGGTAAGGTTTGTTGTCCGCTGAAGATACCAAGCGAACGATACTTCCCATGCTCTAATACTAATACCTCAACGGTACGAGCAACAGGCTTGACAATCCAATACTCTGGTATTCCCGCTTGAGCATATTTCTCATACTTCATGAGCCGATCATAGAGGGCGGTGCTCGGTGAAGCTATCTCTACCATTAAATCAGGCGCACCATTGATTTTCTTAGAGCCTACTCTATCCAGGTGGACATTGAGAAGAACGACGACATCAGGCTGAAACACCTGCTTTGGCCCTAGCACTATATCAACAGGACCAGGGAAGACGCGCCCTAATCCAGCTAGTTTCACATGGGTGACTAGGTAATAATAAATCATGCCAGCGATGTCTTGATGCTCTGGTGTAGGGGCAGGTGTCATAACGAGCACTCCATCTACAATTTCATACCGGTTTCCGTCATCGGGAAGTTCGGCATACTTGTCATAGGTCCAGGAACCCTGTGGAGGCCCTGGAACCCAATCAGCAGGTAAAACCACTGATGATTGCTCAACGGTTGTCATCCGGACCCTGCCTTTCTTAAGGAGGAAACGCGATACAGCGCAGAATACACTTCTATCACAAAGGTACCATAAATTGAGGCACCTGCCAACCCTGTATTTCCACTACTCATCCCAATATCCACTCCCGAATACCTCACCCGAGCCCTTTAGATCAGTTCGCAGAGGTGAATGCCTCTCATGAGACTTCTTGAGATGATCGATCGTCAGAGACGCATATTTATTCGTCATATGAAGCGTTGTATGCCCCATCTGACGCTGGACGTCTAAAGGGCTACACCCACTTGCTAGCTGAGTCGTCGCCATATACCGACGCGCTTTATGAGCGGAAACGCGCTTTCCCACTATCCCTGTTCGTTACAGGTCATAGAGGAACACCGCTGCATCCACAATCGCTTGCGCCAGATACTCGCATGACCAGAGGTATTCGGAGGACAGCCGCACCTGGGCAATGATACGCGAGAGACGCCCACGGGAGATAGCAAGACTCAAGGGCGGCGAGCGGAGTATCCAGCGCCATTGTCCACGCGAGCCTTTCTCTTGCATGCACAGATGTATACCATTAAAAGCCCAACGGGTGATGAGCGGAGCCTCATTATCGCGTGCCTCTTGTTGTAACAGGTTCAATTCGTCCTGTAACTCCTGTACCAGTTCTTGCTTGGTCGGCTGAAACTGCTTGTCAGCATAGCAGACATTGAGGACCAACGTATCCACACCACGGCCCACAAATTTCACTTCTGGCATGTCTCACCACCTTGTCCGAGCAATCGGAGGGCTATCCGTTGCATCACTGCCAACAGTTCCAGATCGCTACAGAGTAACTCCAGAAATTCAAGGTTGATCGGAGAATACCCTAAATTCCACAGGACGTCGCGTACCAATCGTACCATTGGCAAGAGTTCACGAGGAACCACAACGATCCGTGGCTGTATTGCTTGTTGCATTGTTCTCAAAGACACTATCTCCTTTATGTGTGACTGTATGTGTGACTGCTGCCTAGCTCGACTACTAGCCAGAGCCATTGATGTATGGTAAAATCTAGATGTCATTTGTCTTTACCTTTCAGAAAGGAATAGATGTCTGATCTGAAGGAAGATTTGCGTAGCGCGGGAGAGAGGTCGAAGACTCCCCCAGCACGCAAACGGAACCCTCGTTCTCAGGTATTGCAGGTTCACCAGCAGGCACAACCAGAGCGGAAGAGTAACCAAGAGGATGCAAACATCGGGAAACGGCTAAAAGGCTGTCTTCCCACTGACCCAAATCGTTTTTGTTTGTACTCGTGGCAGTAGTCTACCTAATAATCGGAGTGATTCACTTCTGCTATACAGGCGACACCTCGATGCTCACAACACTTCTCGCTTCTGCGGGAGCGTATGTCGGACTGCCAGAGGTAAAAGCGGCCCTCATTTCAAGGGGAAAGAAAGGAGGGCCTGACCTGCAACCGCCAATGGGCGAGTAGTTCTAAGAGAGACGGCATGGGGATGCTGTCTCTTTCTTTTTCCCTCATACCGAGATGAGACGAGAAAAGCAACGCCCGGGAGAAAACATCTGATGAGAGAAAAAGAATGTATTTAGAGAGGCGCGGTTTACCTGTGTCGCGCCTCTTATTTCCTCTACTCCTAATACTACTCCCTACTTCCCTAGTCTCACCCACTCCTATAAATCACCTTTTTGGGAAAAATGGCATATACCTCTAATGTACTATTTACTCCGAATATACGGTCATAATACAATGTTCTTAAGAAGTAGCTAACTCAAAACAATTGTTGTAGCAATTCACAGAAAAAAAGGAGCAAATAATGAACAACCATGAAAACCTTGATGCTCTTAAAGCGGAGTTTCACCGGGAAATGCAGCGACTATGCACTATTACAAAAGAACTAGGAATGAGAGGGACAGTCTTTTGTAAGAAGATACAACAAAAAGGAGGTTTTCTTGCGGCCCTTGATTGGCTATCAACAGGTAACCCATGGACTGAAAGTCAACTTGAAGGTGTTGCTGAATTCTTGTCGCGTGGAGGGAAACTCAAAGATACAGTTGAAGCTGTCGTATTAGAGCCCCGATTCGAACGCCTCTTTGAATTTGAAAAGGATAAACGAGATAGAGCACAAGCACGATTAGAGGACCTCAAACGAAGGTAGCTTATTGAAAAAGAGGATAGTTCAAGGAAAAACTATCCTCTTGAAAACAGCAAAACACATTGCCACAACCACACTTCTGCAACAAGCCATATTCAGTTGCCTTGAAACGTTCTACATTTCAGACTCCTTGTCACTCAAGCGGGTGTATGAGAAAACCTTGAGCATAACTACGCCTCCACTTTTCCTGACCGCCAAGTGTCTATCGCATGCTCGACCGCCTGAATATAGGCCGAGACATCGGTGTGATCACTGGCAGGAGCATAGACCGGGATGATTTGGGCCACCGTGGTCAAATGCCACTGACTGATATAGAGGTCTCGAACCAAGTGGTACCAGTCCAGAAAACCGGCTTGCCAGGTAGCGTAAGAGCGATAGCCGCCTTGACAGCGATAGCCAGCCGAACAGCGAATGTTGCCCAGACTCCGATTGACCGCACCCCATCCGGTGCTGCCAAAGCTGGACTCATGCAGAAAGAACGCCAGGGCATAGGCCGGGTCAATGTGGTAGTGTCTACCATTGGTAGAGAGTGCTTGTCCCAAGTCTATCGCAGGAGAGTGGTAGGCAGCAAGCACCGCTTAAGAAAGCTGATCGAAAGCGAGGGAAAATTAGCTAACTGATAGACTCCTGGACCTGGATGACGCTATACAATGGAGGCCTCGCAGCCAAAAACAGACAGTAGGCCTGACACCACAAAAACGGGTGTAAAACCTACTGTATAACCTCGACTGTCGAAACTCCGCTTAGTTGATTAGTTCGGCCCGTAAAGCCAGTTTAGAAGACATAAAAAGTGGGCGACTAGGGATTCGAACCCCAGACCTACTGCGTG
>Ga0137361_10001098_pt1 | contig 16294 bp, 13 predicted proteins | sample Mad1_80_16metaG_FD_104923 | JGI IMG/M metagenome (GOLD analysis project Ga0137361, IMG submission 104923) | Vadose zone soil microbial communities from Angelo Coast Range Reserve, California, USA - Mad1_80_16 metaG | ecosystem: Environmental > Terrestrial > Soil > Vadose zone | place: USA... | reverse complement strand
CCGACACCTGGCCGTTCAGCGGCAAGAAAACGGAATTGCTGGAGGGTGGCCTGCGCATCCCCGCCATTATCTCCTGGCCTAGCCGCATTCCGGCCGGGCGCATCAGCGAGCAGGTCACCGCGAACATGGATTGGCTGCCGACCCTGGTCGCCGCTGCCGGCACGGCGCCGGACCCGGCCTATCCGGCCGACGGGATGAATCTGCTGCCCCACCTGGCCGAAGGTGCCGGGGTGGTGGAGCGCAAGCTGTTCTGGCGTTACAAGGCGCTGTGGCAGCGCGCAGCACGGATCGGCGACTGGAAATACCTCAAGATCCTGGACAACACGTTCCTGTTCAATGTGGTCGAGGATCCGCTGGAACGCGCCAACCAGAAGGAACGGCGCAAGGATATCTACGAGCGGCTCGTGGCCGAGTGGAATGCCTGGAACGCCACAATGCTCCCCGAAACCCCGACGAGCGCGACCGGCAACTTCACGGGCGCCGAGATGGCTGATCATCTCGGGATGAAGCCAGTGAGCCTTGATCCCGATCCTGGTCTGCGGTGAGGGGCCCGCTATCCCCCGATCTTGGAGAAATCCGCGACCGCGCGGGTGGCGGCGCGAATCTGGTTGAGGAGCTTGAGCCGGTTCGCCCGCACCGGCGCGTCGTCGACATTGACCGTCACCTTGTCGAAATAGGCGTCGACATGCGGGCGCAGCTTCGCCATTGCGCTCATGGCGGCGGCGAAATCCTCGCGCGCCACGGCCGCCATGGCTTCGGCGGCGGCGGTGTCGATGGCACGCGCCAATTCCCACTCCTCGGCCTGGCGGTAGAGCTCCGCTGAAGGCTCGCCGGTGTATTCCGTCTTGTCGCGTCGCTCCTCGATGCGAATGATGTTGGTGGCGCGCTTGTAGCCGGCCAGCAGATTTTTGCCGTCCTCGGTGTCGAGGAATTTGCCGAGGGCCTCGACGCGGCGGACAATGAGCAGGAGATCGTCCTGGCCTTCGAGGGCAAACACAGCGTCGACGAGATCGTGGCGCGCGCCCTGTTCGCGGAGTTGGACTTTGAGGCGGTCGGCGAAGAAGTCCAACAGCTCTGCTGCCACCAGCCTGGCCAGTCGAACGTGTTCTTCAACTGGCGAAGGCTGCTTGGATGTGCTTGACGAATTGTCGGCTGGAGTAACTCTCACAACCGGCCGCTTGCGGAGTTCTTCAACGCAAATCGATTGCAAGCGTAGGCGAATTTGATTTTCCAAGATAATGCGAATGATCCCTAACGCGGCCCGCCTTAATGCGTATGGGTCCTTGCTGCCTGTCGGCTTCTCGTTCACTCCCCAAAAGGCAAGCAATGTGTCCGCCTTATCAGCCAATGCAATCGCAACCGACACCGGATCGTTCGGCACACGATCTGCTGGTCCGAGCGGCTTGTAGTGATCCTCACATGCCGCCGCGATGCTCTCCTCCTCACCCTGTGCCCGCGCGTAGTACTTTCCCATAAGCCCTTGCAGCTCGGGAAACTCGCCCACCATGTCCGTCAACAGGTCGGCCTTGGCAAGACGCGCTGCACGCTTCGCCTTGTCCATGTCGGCGCCCACCAGCGGCGCAAGCTCTGCGGCCAGCCGCTCGATGCGCTCGATGCGCTCCCATTGGGTGCCGAGCTTCTCGTGGAACACGATGTCCCTGAACTTCGGCAGCCGGTCTTCGAGCCGTGTCTTGAGATCGGTCTCGTAGAAGAACTTCGCGTCGGCGAGCCGCGCCCGGATGACGCGCTCGTTGCCCGCAATGATGGCGACGCCGCCGTCCGTCGCCTCGGTGTTGGCGACCAGGATAAATTTGTTGGCGAGGCTGCCTTCACCTCGCGCTAGCGTGCGCACCACGAAGCACTTCTGGTTGACCCGGATGGTGGTGCGGATCACCTCGGGCGGCAGGCGCAGGAAGTCCGCATCGAAGGAGCCCATCAGCACCACGGGCCATTCCACCAGGCCCGCGACCTCCTCAAGCAGCGTCTGGTCCTCGACCAGCTCGAACCCTTGCGCAAAGGCGAGGTGCTTGGCGTCGGTGAGAATGATGTCCCGGCGCCGCGCCGGATCGAGCACCACCTTGGCGCGTTCGAGCTTGGCGGCATAGTCGGCGAAGTGCTGGGCGTGAATCACGCGCGGTGCCAGGAACCGATGCCCGCGCGTCGCGTTGCCGGCCGCGATGCCGTCGACGCTGAACGGCACGATGTCGGGGGTCTCGGTTTCCGGCCCGAACGTCGCGATGATCGAATGCAGCGGCCGCACCCAGGCGAGCGCACCGGAGCGCCCCGAACGCTCGCCCCAGCGCATCGATTTCGGCCACGGAAAGGTCCGGATGACGACGGGCAGGATTTCGGCGAGCACGTCGATCGCGGCGCGTCCCGGCTTCTCGATCAGGGCCACGTAGAAGTCGCCCTTCTTGGGGTCCTTCTGGATCGCCGCATCGGCGATCGAGGCGAGCCCTGCACTCTTGAGAAAGCCCTGCACGGCCGCCTCGGGCGCGCCGACCCGCGGGCCCTTCTTTTCCTCCTTGAGGTCGGGCTGGCGCGCCGGAATGCCCTGCACGGCCAATGCCAGCCGCCGCGGCGTCGCGAACGCGGTGGCGCCCTCATAGACGAGTCCGGCATCAAGGAGCCGGTCCGTCACCATTTTGCGCAAATCCTCCGCCGCCCGTGCCTGCATGCGGGCGGGGATTTCCTCGGAGAACAGTTCGAGCAGGAGATCGGGCATCAGGGGCTCGCGGCCAGCGCCTTATGGGCGCCGCTGCACAGCGGCTGTGTCGCGGTCTGTTTGCAGGCGCAGAACCACACTTGTTTGCTCTCAGGCGCCATCCACTGCACCGGCGAAAACGACGAGCCCTTGTGCGAGCCGTCGCAGAACGGCTGGTTCTTCGACTTGCCGCAGGCGCACCACCAGTAGTCCTTACCGGCTTCCACAGCGATGCCGATCGGAGCGGTTCCGGCGATCACGGCTTTGTCACTCATGGTCGGTCCCCTTGTGGTCGATTTGCTCTTGGTCAGATTCTGCACTTGCTCGCGGTTCCCGGGCCCTGTTCACGCGCTGCCGCCGGCGGTCTTGAGCCAGGCTTCGCCGCACGCCCGCGCGAGATCGCGCACCCGAAGGATGTAGCTCTGCCGCTCGGTCACCGAGATGACGCCGCGGGCGTCGAGCAGGTTGAACACGTGGCTCGCCTTGATGCACTGGTCATAGGCCGGCAACGCCATCAGGTGACGGGCGTGCTCGCCGTCCCAGCCGGCGTCGAGATATTTGCGGCACGCCGCCTCCGCCATGCCGAATTGCTTGAACAGCATGTCGGTGTCGGCGAATTCGAAATTGTGGCGCGAATATTCCTGCTCGGCCTGCAGGAACACGTCGCGATACATGACTTTCTGATTGTCGGTGCGGCCGTTGAAGTTCAGGTCCATGATGCTGTCGACGCCCTGCAGGTAGCAGGCGAGCCGCTCCAGACCATACGTCAATTCGCCGGACACCGGCGCGCATTCGAAGCCGGCGACCTGCTGGAAATAAGTAAACTGCGACACCTCCATGCCGTCGCACCAGCATTCCCAGCCGAGCCCCCAGGCGCCCAGCGTCGGGCTCTCCCAGTCGTCCTCCACAAAGCGGATGTCGTGCAACGCCTTGTCGATGCCGATGGCGGCAAGCGAGTCGAGATAGAGGTCCTGCAGGTCGGGCGGCGACGGCTTGAGGATGGCCTGGAACTGGTAGTAGTGCTGCAGCCGGTTGGGGTTCTCGCCGTAGCGGCCGTCCTTGGGCCGCCGCGACGGCTGCACATAGGCGGCGTTCCACGGGTTCGGCCCGAGCGCCCGCAGCGTGGTGGCCGGATGAAACGTCCCCGCCCCGACCTCCATGTCGTAGGGCTGCAGGATGACGCAGCCGTAGTCCGCCCAATAGCGCTGCAGGGCGAGGATGAGGCCCTGGAACGAGCGCTCGGGACGCATGTGGGACGGTAGTTCGGCCATGGGGCTTGATCGGGACCTCTGTCTCGGCGGTTTGGCGCGCAACCTATAGGTGGCTTGCGCGCGGGGGGTCAAGCGCCGACCCGGCTCGACACGCTCGCCTCGGGATGGTTGTCTCTCCTGGGACAGCCTGATAGGCGCCAACGAGGAGTTCCGTTCCGTGCGGCCATCAAGTTTCATCGCTGTAGTCATCACAAGCTCGGCGGTATGGGTGTCGTCCGCCACCGCCCAAGATCGCGGTCAGGACTATCCGAACCGGCCGATCCGCATGATCGTGGCATTTGCGGCCGGCGGCACCACGGATTTCGTGGCGCGATTGATCGCCGACAAGGCCAAGGGCACGCTTGGCCAGAACATCGTGATCGAGAACAAGCCCGGCGCCAACGGCGCCATCGGGGCTGATTACGTGGCGAAGTCCGAGCCCGACGGCTACACCGTGTTCTTCTCGACCGCCGGCGCCATCACCATCAACCCAAGCCTGCGATCTGACCTGCCGTATGACCCGGTGAGAGACTTCGCTCCGGTGGCGCCGATCGCCCGCAACACCGTGCTGTTCGCGGCCGGGCCGGCCCTGAAGGTCGATACGGCGGCCGACATGCTGGCGCTCGCCCGGGCCAAACCCGGCGCCATCACCGTCGCCATCACGGGCGTCGGCGCGATTTCGCATCTGACGATCGAGTTGCTGCAGCATGCAGCCGGCATCAAGCTGCAATACGTGCCCTATCGGGGCGCCGGCCAGGCGATTTCGGATTTTATCGGCGGTCAGGTCAACGCCATGAGCGCCGAAGTGCCGGTGCTGATGCCGCAGCTCAAGACCGGCAAGGCGAAGGTCTTGGCGGTCGCCGCGCAGAACCGCAGCGACGTGCTGCCCGACGTCCCTACGTTCGCGGAGCTGGGTTTTGCCGATGTGGTGGCCGACAACTGGTCGGGGGCGCTGGCGCCCGCCCGGACGCCGCGGGCCGTCATCGCCAAGCTCAATGCAGCGCTCAATACCGCCGTGCACACGCCTGAGACCCGCGCCAAGCTTGCCGACAACGGCGTCTCCGCGACGGGCGGCTCGCCTGAGGATCTGACCGCGCTGATCGCGGCCGAAACGGTGCGCTGGCGCAAGGTCGTGAAAGAGATCGGCGTTAAAGTGCAAGCCGAGTAGCGCTCATTGCGGCCGGTACACGCCGCTCGCCGGATCGCGTCGCGACGTCGGCAATTGGTCGCGCGCGACCGTCTGGCTTGCCCGCTCACTTGCCTGCTCTTGGGCGTCGAGTTCGGCATTCACGCGCCGCCACTCCCGGGCCAGCACCTTGGAGACGGCCACGGCCCCGATTGCGGCGAGCGTCCAGGCGATGACAGGCGGGAGCGGCAGCATATCGGTGGTCCGTTGCAGGGTGTTGACGACGGCGAGCTCGTTTATGATCATATCATATGCAGGTTCGCACCACAGCTCACAAGCCAAATCGGGCCCAGATGGCGCGCGCTTCGAGGGCCGATATGAGGTCGTCGACGAGCCCGTGTGGCTCGATGCCGAGCCCCAAGAGTCCCTCCGCCGCAATACCGGCCACGCCAGGCGTCCGTCGTCCGAACAGCGAACGCTCCGCCGGGACCGGCGGCGTCACCACGTCCTCGCCGAAGCGCTGGCGCAGAAACCCGCGCACGTCGCCGAGCTGATCGACCAACCCGAGATCCTTCGCCGTCTTGGCCACCCAATATTCCCCGGAGAACAGGGTATTTTCCGGGCCCGTGAGCCGCTCGCCCCGGCGCTCGCGGACAAGCCCGATGAACATGCTGTGGATGTCCCGCTGGATCGCCTTGAGGCGCGCCACGTCGTCCTCATTCTCGGCGAGGAACGGGTCCAGCGTCGATTTGTTCTCGCCCGCCGTGTAGACGCGCCGTTCGATACCGAGCTTCTTGATCGCGTCCGGAAACCCGAAGGTCGCTCCGATGACGCCGATCGATCCGACGATGGAAGCCGGGTCGCACACGATCTCATCGGCCGCGCACGCGATCATGTAGCCGCCCGAGGCGGCCACATCCTCCACGAAAGCGATGACCGGCAGCTTCTTTTCCTCGGCGAGCGCGCGGATGCGCCGAAAGATGAGGTGCGACTGCACGGCCGATCCGCCCGGCGAGTTGATCGCAAGCGCCACCGCTCTGGCGTGACGGACCCCGAAGGCCCGCTCCAGCGTCCTTGCGATCCCGGCGATGGAGAGGCCGGGCCGGAGCGGAGTCGAAAAGCCGATCACGCCGGTGAGCCGCACGACCGGGACCACCGGCAGGTCGCTGCGCAAGCGTTTGGGCAGATACGGACGCATCGCCACTGCCGCACGGGCTGTCAGTTGGCGGATATGTTCGGTCATGGGTCCTTCAGGCATCCATCTTTGATAAGCCGTCATGACGATATCCACAAGTTGTGCCATCTACCTCATTACATCTCCCTAATGAGGAGAGGCAAACAATGTGAGTTCGGCGCCATGACGCAGAACCGCCTCCGCGGCTTCGGTCGACGTGCCGTCCTCCGCCGCGAGCACGAGGCCAGGCAGGATCGCAGCCGGCGCACTGCTGCCCTTGACGGCGCCGGCGATGATCCGCATAGCGCGGGCACCGGGCTTGCCGTGGACTGGCAGGACCGTAATCGCCCCGAAGCGGCCGGCAAGGGCGCCGATGAGATCGATGAGCCCATCGGCACGAAAGATCACCGTCAGCACGCCGCTCGGCCGCAGCAACCGTGCGGCCGCATCAATCCACCTCACGAGCAATGCAGGTGGAAGGGCATGCGCGGCGCGCCGCTCCCGGTCGGGCGAAGGCTTGTGGCGGGTCGGATCATTAAACGGTGGATTCATCAGCACGGCATCGCAACTGCCGGGAGGCAGCCCGGCAACCACGTAGTCTGCCGCCGACGCGGCGACATCGAGCGCAACTGCATCGACCCGGCCGGCGAGTTGGTTGCGCGCCGCATTGAGCGTTGCGAGCGCCGCAAGGTCGGCACGGATGTCTACCAGCGTGACGCGGAGACGCGGCACGCGGGCCGCCAGCGCCAGGCCGGCGGCGCCGACGCCCGCACCGAGATCAACGGCGCGGTCGCGGGCTGGCGTGGCGGCGGCGAGCAGGATGGCGTCATGCCCAAAGCGATGGCCGCGACGCGGTTGCCATAACCGCAGCCGGCCGCCGAGAACCGCATCGTCAGTCAGATCCGGCGGGATTGGGTCCGGCTGTCGTTTAGCTGACATCGGGGCGCAGCTCGCGAGCAAGACCCGCGTCTTCGAGAAGGCGGCGGGCTGATTTCACGCAACGGTCCTCGACAAGAACGCGGCGCGGCAGGATGCCGATCGATCCCTCAAGGACGCTCATGTTCTGGTCCAGGACCAGATAGGGAATGTATGCGCCTTCGAGCAGCGCCTCGACGGCAGACACCAGAACGGCATCGTTCGTGCGCAAAATTTCCTTCACGGCAAGTTCCTCCGCCGCATCGATCCGCGCGTGCTCGCGGGCGCCCTTCCCTCCCCGCTTGAGGGAACGAGGGAGAGGCCGGGACCAACAGGACAGATAGGCGAGCCGATTGATCTCTCACAGGTCCTGCGTAACGGTATCGAGCACGAGACTGAAGGCAATGGCAAGCCAGGCCACCTTCCCACCCCCCTGGGAGCGCGGGCGTCCCGCCCGCACCCCGAAGATGCGGGCGGGACGCCCGCGCTCCCAGGGGAGGAGGGCCGGAGGGGCCGGCGGATGGGTATCGCGCCGACGATCTGCTAGGATTGCCCGTTACGTCGATGGTCGTACTTTGGAGGAGCTGTCGCGCGGCGGATGAGCCTTAAGGGATGATCATCACAGGCATACTGACAAAATTCGGGCGCCTTAGCCGGATTATCGTGCGCCCCGACCAGGCATTTCATAGGAGGCATTCTGTTGGCCGTCATCGTTCCGTTTGAAAGTCACCGACCCGCCTCGGTCGATCGCCTTGTCGATCTGCTCTCCGGCGACATGGAACGGGTGAACGCCACCATCCTGTCCCGCACCGGTTCCGACGTCACCATGATACCGGAAGTTGCCAATCACCTCATCAACTCGGGCGGCAAGCGCCTGCGTCCGATGCTGACCCTCGCCATGGCGGTACTGTCCGGCTATCCGGGCGACGGCCACGTCAAACTCGCGGCAGCGGTCGAGTTCATGCATACGGCGACGCTTCTGCACGACGATGTGGTCGATGAAAGCGACATGCGGCGCGGCAAGCTTGCGGCGCGCATGCTGTGGGGCAATGAGGCGAGCGTGCTGGTGGGCGACTTTCTGCTCGGCCAGGCCTTCAAGATGATGGTGGAGGTCGGCTCGCTGAGCGCGCTGGAGATCCTCTCCTCGGCCGCCGCCGTGATCGCCGAGGGCGAAGTCATGCAGCTCGCCGCCGCCAAGAATACCGCCACCACCGAGGATGAGTATCTGGCCGTCATTCGCGCCAAGACGGCGGAGCTGTTCGCCGCCGCCTGCGAGGTCGGGCCGGTGATCGCGGGCCGGGCCAAGGCCGAGCAGGCCGCCTGCCGGTCGTTCGGCATGAACCTTGGAGTAGCCTTCCAGCTGGTCGACGACGCGCTCGACTATGGCGGCAAGGCTGCCCGGCTCGGCAAGAATATCGGCGACGATTTCCGCGAGGGCAAGATCACGCTGCCGGTGGTGCTGGCGTTCCGCCGTGGCTCCGACTGCGAGCGCACCTTCTGGCAGCGAACGCTCGAGCGCGGCGAAATGGCCGAGGGCGATCTCGAAGAGGCCATCGCCCTGATGGCGAAGCACCGCGCCATCGAGGACACGGTGTCGCGCGCCCGTCACTACGGCGCCATTGCGAAGGACGCGCTGGCGCTGTTTCCCGCAGCGCCGATGAAGCTCGCGCTGGAGGATGCGGTGGAGTTTTCGATTGACCGGACCAATTGAAGGGGGCCAAGCTAACGTCCTCCCCGCTTGCGCTGGCTGGGCAAGGGCGATGTCAAGAATATCATTCTGCCTTTAGGGGCTTCAGGAGCTGAGCGCACGGAAGCAGGCTTGATCGTATTTTCTATGAGACAGCCACGCGTCAGAGCGGATTCCGATCTTTGATGCATCTGGAGCCCGGCATTTCCATGAAACAAGCACAGGAGATAGCCCGGAAGCTCAATTACTGGGTGACATCAATCAGCTTGACGTCGCTCTGAGGTGGTCCGGGCGCCCCAGTGACCTGCCGGGACAAGTGTCTTATATTAAGATTCGCGGTCGATATCGGCCCACAGGGATGCTGTTCGCATGACCGCCGACGTGATCATCCGAGCGTTCAGTGAGGACTCAGTTATGTGCCTCACAGGATTGACTAGGTCCCAGCTTCGCTATTGGGACAAAACGGGATTCTTCGCGCCCGAATACGCAGACAAAGACAGCAAGGCAGCGTTTAGCCGGTTGTATTCGTTTAGGGACGTCGTTGCGCTGCGTACTTTGAGTGTCCTGCGCAATCAATACAACGTCGCGCTTCAACATCTTCGCAGGGTGGCCGACAAGCTCAGCCATCTCGGCTATGACATCTGGACGAAGACGACTCTATACGTTCTGAACAGAAAGGTGATCTTTCACGAGCCCGGCACCGACCTCCCACAAGAGGTGGTTAGCGGGCAATATGTGATGGGATTGATGCTTAAGACCATCATTTCGGATACGACGAGGGACGTGGAGAAAATGCGTCGCCGTGACCCCGAAAAAATCGGTCGCGTCGAAAGATCGCGCTACGTCAATCACAATGCGTGGGTAGTGGGCGGGACTCGCATTCCAACAGCTGCGATCAAACGGTTCAAAGATGCCGGCTATACTACCGAACAGATTATTGATGAGTATCCTGATTTGACAGAAGTGGACATCAGGGCGGCGCTACGCCACGAGGGGCAACGAAGCTCTGCCGCCTAAAGGGGGCGGGTCATCAAATTCTTTATCGATCATTGCGTTCCGGATTCCGTTGGGCGTGTGCTGGTCGACGCGGGCCATGAAGTTGTCTTGCTCCGTCAACAATTGGCCCCCAGATTCTCCCGATCCACTGGTTGCAGCCGTTAGCCAAATGAACGATGCCGTGCTTGTGAGCATGGATGGTGATTTCCGGTCCTTGGCCCCTCGAGCCGGCATCGGACGCAATCGTTTCCGGCGGCTCAGTAGGATTGCCTTACGATGCAGCGAGCCTCGGGCCGTTGGCCGCGTCAAAGCGGCGATGTCGCTCATTGAGCACGAATGGATGGTTGCGCAGTCTAGTTCCGATAAGCGCATGATCGTCGAGATCGGAACAACATCAATTCGGACAATCCGCTAGCGGGCTCACCGGGGACGTGCGGCTCGGCTCCTCGACATGGGCCCCCGATTTTGCGGCATCAGTCGACCTCGCAAAATGCCGGCCGCCGACCGCGCCATGTCCGCTATCAAGGCCCGGTCGGCGCCGCGTCAACTCCCCAGCAGGCCAGCACGCACCCACCATGACGGACGCGCGGCCGCGAGACGCCTGGCGGCGGCCGCGGCCGCCCGTCCGCTTTCAAACAGGCCGAAGCACGCCGAACCCGAGCCTGACATGCGGGCAAGCCGGCACCCCGCGAGCCCTGCAACGGCGCGCAGTACATCGGCGATCTGCGGCGCGATTGAGATGGCGGCTGATTCGAGATCGTTGCCCTCGGACGCGAGCCAGGCGAGCAGTGCATCGCGCTTGGCCGCTTGCCCGCCCTCTTCTGCTTGCACAAAGGTACTAGGATAGGCCATGGCCGGCGGCGGCGACCGCCCCATCAATTGCTCGCCAGGAGCAAGACCCAGCGCTTTGAAAACCGGCCCGGTCGGCAACGCCACGCCGGGATGGACGATAACGATGCCGAGCTTCGGCAGGACCATGGGGGCCGAGAGTATCTCACCGATACCGCGCATGGCGCGTGGCCGTGGATCGAGGCAGACCGGAATATCCGCGCCAGTGGCGCGCGCCGCCTCGTAAATGCGCCGATCGTCGAGGCTGAGGCCGTTGGCCTTCGCGATCAGCCGCAGCGCCGCGGCTGCGTCGGCCGAGCCGCCGCCGAGCCCGGCGCCGGACGGTAGCCGCTTGAAAAGCACAAAGCGGCCCAGCGTGAGGCCCTCGATCCGCTCGGCGACGGCCCGGGCAGCGCGCAGCACAAGGTTGTCGGCCAACGGCCCGGCGCCGGCCGCCATCGGACCGGACGCTTTGAGATCAAGTGACCCGTCTGGCCATAATGTGAGACGGTCGCCAAAGGGCGCGAACGCCACCAGACTCTCAAGCTCGTGAAAGCCGTCGGCGCGGCGACCGAAGATACGCAGCGTCAGGTTGATTTTGGCCGGAGCGAGCGTGGATTCGGATTTAGGCACGGTTGCAGTCGTAGGGTGGGCAAGGGCGGCCGAGGCATTGCGGTGTTGGCTCGAATTTGCTTCCGCTTTTGCCCACGCGGTCCGTCGAAGCGATTGCTGAACAAGGCAAAACCCGACGGCGTGGTCAAAGCTTGTCATCGGGCCCCCCGAAGGCCGGACCCGTTGGGCGCGCGGCGCCAATGCACCAATACCCTCGGCTGTGCACGGCGCCTTTGCCCACCCTACCCGGCGCTGCGGCCAACGCGGCAGTTCCGTCAGCCGCCGCCGCCGACGCGCTTCTTCTGCTTGTCGGCGTCCGCGGAGTTCGACTTCTCTTCCTGGAGGCCGACCTTGAGCTTCTGTTCGATTTTCGCCAGCTCGTCCTCTTCGGGCTTGAGATCGCGGGCGTGGGACCACTGGAATTTTGCTTCCAGCATGCGGTCGACTTTCCAGTAGACGTCGCCGAGGTGATCATTGATGGTCGGGTCGACCGGCTTGAGTTCGACTGCGCGTTCGAGATTTTTCACCGCCTCCTCGTAATTGCCGAGCCGGTAGTGGGCCCAACCGAGCGAATCGACGATGTAGCCGTCATCGGGCCGCTGCTCAACCGAGCGCTTGATCATACTCATGCCCTCGTCGAGATGGACGCCCTGGTCGATCCAGGAATAACCGAGATAATTGAGCACGTGGGGCTGGTCGGGGAACAGCTCGAGCGCTTTCTTGAAGTCGAGCTCCGCCTTCGCCCACTGCTTGGCGCGCTCGAAGCAGATGCCGCGGAAATAGTAGGTCGTCCAGTTCGTCTTGATCGGCTGCGGGACGAGGCCAATGGCTTTTCCGTAGGTTTCCGCGCAGCCTTCATATTGCTTGCGCTCGCGCTGGATGTTGGCGAGCGCAACGATCGCCTCCATATCGTCCGGCCTGCTGGCAATGAGCTTCTCGAGGTGCTTCTTGGCGTCCTCGGTATGCTCCTGGGCGTCGAGGTCGATCGCGAGCTGGATTTCGGCGTTGCGCTTGAGGGGCGAGGAGGCCGGCACGCGCTCATAGATCTTGATCGCCAGCTCGGGCTTTTTCATCGCCTCGTAGAGATCGGCAAGCGACAGCTGCGCCAGCGCGTGGGCGGGCTCAAGATAGAGCGCAAGCTGGAGATAGGCGAGCCCGCGGTTGGCGAGACTCATCTCCTCCTCGCGACGGCCGAGCGCCGCACCTAACCCGTAGAGTGCTTCGGCGGCGCCCGCTTGCGCCGTCTCGACAAGGCGGGGGAGCGCAATGTCCCGCTTGAGGACCGCCAGCGCCTCGACCGTGAGCGGGTAGCGCGGCAGCTGCTTGTCATAGTCCTCATAGATCTTCACCGCCTCGTCGCGCGCGCCGTTTCGCGACAGGAAGCTCGCGTGCGACTGCATGATCCGCAGCGCGGTGCCATCAAGCTTGTAGGCATGCTCCAGCCGCTTGCCGGCTTCCTTTTTGTTGTTCGCCAGATCGAACATCAGGCCAGCATGCATATCTTTGAATATGCCGTACCATTCCGGGCCAGTGAGCTTGTCGACGGCGTCGACCGCTCCCTTGACGTCGTTGGCGCCGAACGCGCTCCAGGCCGACAACAGCGTCCCGGTGAGATCGTTGACGGGCCCGTGCATGGCCTGACTGAAATGCGCGCGGGCGTCCTTCCATTGTTTCTGCTTGAGCGAGCGCACACCGAGAACAAGATGAGCATTGCGGTTGTTGCGATCGAGCTGCACAAGCCGCTCGGCAAGCCGCACCGCTTCATTGATCTCGCCATAGGCCAGCAGCGAATAGAATGTCAGCTCCAGCAATTCCGGATTGCGTTGGTCGGACTTGAGCGCAGCCCGATAGTAGGTGGCCGCCGCGTCGGGGTCGCGGTCCAGATTGGCCTGGCGCGCCGCAAGATAGCTGCCGGCAGGCGACAAGCGGCTCACATCGCGCGAGCTCGGGGCTTGCGAGCTCGGGGCTTGCGCCGCAATGGCTTGCGGAATTCCCCAGAAGGCCGCGGCTGCGATCACGGTGAAGGATCGGTGCAGAGTTATTTTCACGGGTCGCTGCTCTCCGACGGGTAAGATCCTGTGCCGGCGGTCCCGCCAACCCTTCCGGCTTCACGCCACCTGCGCTCGACGGGCAACAATGAACACTTTCACAAACGCGCCGCAAGGTCGTTGGGCAAATTTCGATTAGATTAACCCTGCCGTGTCATTGCCCTCCGGGAATTGCCCTCCCGGACTTGATCCGGGGATTGACCGCGCAATCCAGTATTCAGGTGGGTACTGGATGAGCCCGGTCAAACCGCGCGACGACACCCTCACCTTCCCCCACAAGCGGGAAGGGTGGGCGGGGAAACTTAATCGAAACAGTATAGCATTGCCGCCGTCTCATTGCCGCTGATTGACGGCAGCATTATGGTTTGTAGCACACCATCACATGTTCTGATAGTTGGGACCGCCACCACCCTCGGGCGCCACCCAGTTGATATTCTGATTGGGATCCTTGACGTCGCAGGTCTTGCAGTGGACGCAATTTTGCGCATTGATGACGTAGGTTAGAACTCCCCCCTGCTCCACCCATTCGTAGACCCCGGCGGGACAGTAGCGCGAGGACGGGCCAGCATAGACGTCGTGCTCGGACGACGCCTGCAGCGCCGGATCCGCCACCTGCAGGTGAACCGGCTGATCTTCCTCATGATTTGTATTCGATAGCAACACCGACGACAGGAGGTCGAAGGTGAGCTTGCCGTCGGGTCGCGGATAAGAAATCGGGCGACATTGTGCCGCGGTCTTAAGGCAGGCGTGGTCGGGCTCGCCGTGCCGAAGCGTGCCGAACAAGGAAAATCCCAGGCTGTTGGCCCACATATCGGCGCCGGCGCAGCCCACTCCCAGCACCGTGCCGAGCTTCGACCACAGCGGCTTGGCGTTGCGGACTTTCCACAGGTCGGCGCCAAGCGCCGAACCGCGCCAGGACGCCTCATAAGCGGTGAGTTCGTCGTGGGCGCGGCCGTCCGCGACTGCTACCGCCGCATGTTCGGCGGCCAGCATGCCGGATCGCATCGCATTGTGGGTGCCCTTGATGCGTGGCACGTTGAGAAAGCCGGCTCCGTCGCCGATCAGCGCGCCGCCCGGAAATACCAGCCGAGGCACCGACTGCCAGCCGCCCTCGGCGATCGCTCTCCCACCATACCCGATGCGTCTGCCGCCCGTGAAGGTGTCGCGCACGAGCGGATGCGTTTTGAAACGCTGGAATTCCTCAAACGGCGACAGATACGGGTTCTCGTAGTTCAGGTGCACCACGAAGCCGACCGAGACCAGGCGGTCATCGTAGTGATAGATAAACGAGCCGCCGCCGGTGCGGTTGTCGAGCGGCCAGCCCAAGGTGTGCTGCACCAAGCCGGGCTTGTGGCGATCCGGCGCAACCTGCCACAGCTCTTTGAGACCGATGCCGAATTTGGGCGGCTCGCGGTCCCGATCGAGCCCGAAGCGCGCGATCAGCGCCTTGGTCAGGTGGCCGCGGGCGCCTTCCGCGAACAGCGTATATTTGGCGCGCAATTCCATGCCGCGGGTAAATGAATCTCTCGGCTCCCCGCTGCGGCTTATGCCCATGTCGCCGGTCGCTATTCCCACCACCTCGCCGCGGGCGCCGAACAGCACCTCGGCGGCGGCAAAGCCCGGGTAGATCTCGACCCCTAAGCTTTCCGCCTTGGTGGCGAGCCAGCGGCACACATTGCCGAGCGAGACGATGAAATTACCGTGATTGTTCATCAGCGGCGGCATGAGCGCATTGGGAAGACGCAGCGCTCCGCCGGCGCTCAGCATGTAAAAACGGTCGTCGGCGACGGCCGTCTTGACAGGCGTATCTTCACCACGCCAATCGGGCAGCAGGACATCGAGGGCAGACGGATCGATCACGGCGCCCGACATGATGTGGGCGCCGACCTCGGAGCCCTTTTCCACGACCACGACGGAAATGTCGGCCGCGAGCTGCTTCAACCGGATTGCGGCAGCAAGGCCCGCGGGACCCGCGCCGACCACCACCACGTCGAACTCCATCGACTCCCGGGCGGGCATATCCATCACTAATCTCCGTCGTGCTCCGGTTCGTCGCGGCGCCGTTTTTCCACGTTTGCCCGCCTGCCGCAATCAAGATGAAAGGCCATGCAGGAAACATGCTAACTCTCTAGCCCATGGGCACCGATCGCCTCTCTGACCTACGCGCGCTCCTCGCCTTCTATGTAGAGGCGGGGGTTGACGCGGTATTGGACGAGGCTCCGGTCAACCGGTTTACCGCCGAGGCCGACCAACCGCGCTCCGCGCCAATGCCTGCTGAGCCGTCTTTGTCGCATGAGGCGTCGCCGCGAACGCGCTCGCCGTTCAGCGGTCCCGGCGAGGTCATGCCAAATGTCCGCTCGCGCAGCCCCTCCCTGCCCGCCCCTGCAGGCGGGGGAGGGCAGGGTGAGGGCGCACCGCCGGCGCCGGATGCGGCCATCATGGCGGCACGGCGCGCTGCCGCCTCCGCAACGAGCCTCGACGCGCTGCGCAACCTGCTCGAGCGGTTCGAGGGCTGCGCGCTGCGCCTCACGGCGAAGCGGCTGGTGTTCGCCGACGGCAATCCGCAAGCCAGGGTGATGTTCGTGGGGGAAGCCCCCGGCCGCGAAGAGGATATTGCGGGACTGCCGTTCGTCGGGCGCTCGGGCCAGTTGCTCGACAGCATGATGGCGGCCATCGGGCTCGATCGCACCACCGCTTACATCGCCAACATCATCCCGTGGCGTCCACCCGGCAACCGCACGCCGACGCCGCAGGAAAGCCAGATCTGCCTGCCCTTCATCAAGCGCCAGATCGAACTTGCCGATCCCGACATCCTGGTGTGCCTCGGCGGCCCTTCGGCCGCTGCGCTGCTCGGCCTGACCGAGGGCATCCGCCGGTCGCGCGGCCGCTGGCGCGTCTATCATACCGGCACGCGGGAAATTCGCGCCATCGCGACCTTCCACCCGGCCTATCTG
>Ga0137361_10001095_pt1 | contig 16298 bp, 15 predicted proteins | sample Mad1_80_16metaG_FD_104923 | JGI IMG/M metagenome (GOLD analysis project Ga0137361, IMG submission 104923) | Vadose zone soil microbial communities from Angelo Coast Range Reserve, California, USA - Mad1_80_16 metaG | ecosystem: Environmental > Terrestrial > Soil > Vadose zone | place: USA... | reverse complement strand
CACCGACGAGGCTACTCGAAAATCTGGTGGAGGTAGGCTACCGATTCCGGTTTCACCGAAGTCCATGTGCCGACTAGCCACAGGCCGTAGCGCTTTGCTCTATATGATTGGCCGGCTGCCTCGGCACCATGCCAGGACGGTGTTGCTGCCTTCCTATGTTGCGGAGGGTGTTATTCGGCCGTTCCTGGTATCTGAGTTCACTGTATTCTTTTATCGCTTGGAACCAGATCTGAGCCCATTAGTGAAAGATATCGAAACCATTCTGGAACAAATGAACGGTGTTGTGGTCGTTGTTCTGATCCACTATTTTGGTTTTTCGGCTCGCTCGGCCGAGTTGTCATCGGCGCTGGAACGTCATGGTCCGGTGGTTATCGATGACTTCGCCCATGCTCCTTTCGCCATGGCGGCCTCCGGTGAGCCCTTGGTTGAAACTGCGCAGCTGGGTCTTTTTTCACTCAACAAATTTCTGCCGGTTGTTGATGGCGCCATTCTGATCAGCAATCGACCTGACATCGATTTGTCCATGGATGAAAGTGCGCTCCCCGAACTGCCTGGCAATGTGCAGCAGGCTTATCAGCATCATCTGCAATCGGCTCGCGAATTATTCGAGAGCAAGGACCCAGCGCAGGCAAGTATCGCGCTACGGAACTTAAAAAACTTTTATGAGGAATATTACTCCGCGATCAATTCCGACCTGAGGCCATACCGTCAGAGTGTTCACTCCCGACGCGTGGAAGAGGCTTTTGCATTTGAGCAGATGATCGAACAGCGGTCGGCTAACAGCCGCATTCTCTACGAAGGCTTGAGGAGTTCGGTGTTTTCGCTGGTCCACCCGACATTACCGTTGGGAGTAGTGCCTTTCTGCATTCCGGCTCGGGTCCCCGTCCGACAGCGCACTGAAATTCTGGCTAAGCTATTCGAGCAGGGTATCTTGCTGTCGACGCTTCAGGACAAATGGGATTTCATTCCTGCCAATCAACGTTCCCATTACGCAGTCGAGGCAGCATTTCTCGATGCGCACGTACTGATCCCCGTCAGCGAATTCATCACGGCAGTTTCAATGTGGTATTTGGTGAAGCAGCTGAACCGTATTCAAGTTGGCTTCGACCGATCATGAACTTTCAAGACTTTCTCGCCGCCGCCGAGCAAAACCTCTTCATCATCGCCGAGGCGGGCGTTAATCATAACGGCAAGGTCGAAACTGCCTTGCAATTGGTCGATGCGGCGGTGAACGCCGGTTGTAACGCGGTAAAATTCCAGACTTGGATCACCGAGAAAGTATATAGCCGGGACAAGTCTATTAAACCCGACTACCAGTCGCGAACAACTGATGCGGCCGAATCTGAGTTTGACACCATCAAAAACCTGGAGTTATCGTACGAAGAGTTCGGACGCATCAAGCGCTACTGCGACCAGCGGGGCATCCTTTTTTTTTCCACACCGGACGAAATCGATAGCGCTAACTTTCTAGCGCACCTCGGAGCCAGTTTGATGAAGACCGCCTCCCAGGATGTCACCAACACCCCCTTTTTGAAGCACATCGCCCGACTTGGAATGCCGGTCATTTTTTCCACTGGAGCTTGCACCATGGCTGAGCTGGCGGAGGGGGTTGAAACAATCCTGGCTGAAACACAGGATCTGGTTATTCTGCATTGCGTATCTTCTTACCCTGCTCCCGTGGAGCAGATGAACCTCTCACTAATCGAAAATTTGCGACAAATATTTGGTTGCCCAGTGGGGCTGTCAGACCACACGACAGGTATGGAGGCGGCGTGTGCAGCAGTTGCGTTGGGGGCACGAGTGTTCGAGAAACATCTCACGCTGGACAAGACGATGAGCGGCCCGGACCATCAGGCATCCCTCGATCCAGAGGAAATGCTCCGTTATTGCCGGACACTGCGGAGCGTCCGCGCTGGCCTCGGTGATGGTGTTAAGCGTATCATGCCGAGCGAGGAAAACACCCGTAAAGCTTTTCGGCGCTTCCTGGTTGCCGCGCGCGATATGCCTGTCGGTACCGTTCTCGGTCCACTCGATATCCACCTCAAGAAAGTCGTCGACGGCATTGCGCCCCGATATCTCGACCTCGTGATTGGTTCACGACTCGCCGAAGCTATTGCAGCGGATGCCACCATTACCTGGGCCATGTTGAAGAGGGCATGAGACGATTCTTGAATGATCAAAGTGGTCGCCTATGCCATTTCAGATATTGAAACCTGACAGCCCTCAGTGGGAAATTCTGTTTGAAAGCCTGCCTCTGCATCGTCAGGACGTTTTTTACTCCCCGGCCTTTGCAAGGCTTAGCCAAAGTACCCTCAATCAGAATGATGAAGTTTGTTGTGCGGCGATGACCTTCGACGCCGATGTGGTGCTATACCCCTTCGTACGACGCGACGCCGGCAAATTGACAGGTCGTGCCAGTTTCACGGGATACTACGATATCGCAAGCTTGTATGGCCGTGGTGGCATCGTTGCTTCGCACGCTGCCGAAACGAATATCACTTCCTTTCATCTCGCTATGGCGGGATATTGCCGTGAAAGCGCGGTTATTTGCGGCTTCGACCGTTTTCACCCCGTGATAGGGAACGATGTCTGGGCCGCGCCCGATGCGAAGGTGATGGAAGTCGGCGGCTTTGTGGTCGTCGATATGCGCCCCGAGATGGACGCAATAGAAGGCACCTTCACGCCCTCGGTGCGCAAGGATCTGCGGAAGGCTGAGCGCAACGGCATCGTTTGCTTTGCCGAATCCAACTGCGATCATCTCAAAGACTTTCTCGATATCTATTACCATACGATGGATCGCAACTCCGCTGCCGGCTTCTACTATTTTTCGAAGGAATATTTCATTGCCCTGAACAGGGAGATGCCCGGCCAATTTCACTTTTTCTATGCGGTGGCTGGAGAGGAAATCGTTTCTTGCGAGCTGGTACTGCACCATGGCAACTATTGTCATTCTTTCCTCGGCGGCACCATACGGGAAGCCTTGCCTCTTTGCGCCAATCCTATTCTCAAGCGTGAGATTATCAGGTTTCTGAAGGGTCGAGGAATCGAGTATTTCCTGCTCGGAGGGGGCGCTCGCCCCGACGATGGAATATTCAAGTTCAAGAAGGCCTATGCGCCGGAGGGAGTGTTCCCGTCTCGCGTCGGCGGCACGATTTGGGATCATCAATCGTACGAGCGATTAAGGGAGGAACTGACGTCTGCGGGCGTTGCAATCCCGAGCAATCGTTTTCAATTCTATGACGTCAGTTAGACTCCGATGGAGAATTGCATAACCCCCCCCGGAACCACTGCCGCGGGTAGCTATTGGGAACGCGTATTTGCCGCCCGTCCCTGGGGTTCTTACCCAGCGGAAGAGCTGGTTCGATTTATTGCCCGAAATTTCCGGGCAGCGCCTGACAAGTCAAGTGTGCAGGTGCTCGAGATTGGCTGCGGGCCGGGGTCCAATATCTGGTATTTGGCTCGTGAGGGTTTCACAGTCGCCGGGATAGACGGATCACCGACTGCGATTCGCCAGGCTAAAGAGAGATTGGCAGCTGAAGGCCTGCCGCACACGATGCCCCGTGTGGATCTACGAGTAGGTGATTTCACCAGTTTACCCTGGGAGGACGAAGTTTTTGACGCGGTCGTCGATATCGCAGCGCTGTACGCCAACCCGATGGCGAAAATAACGGCGGCCATCGCTGAAATTAGGCGGGTACTGAAGCCGGGCGGGGTGTTCTTTGGAAAAATGTTCGGTACTTTGACCACCGGTAGCGACAGCGGCGAGGTGCTTGAACCTGGAACCAGGAGTAACCCGAGAACGGGCCCTTGCGCGGGTAACGAAGTGGCTCATTTCTTCTCGCGCGAGGAATTGGCCGATCTTTTTTCTGGGTTCTGTGTACTTGGCGTGGACCAAACTCACCGAACGGATTGCAATGGAGAAATTCAAATATTCGAGTGGCTGGTCAGTACCCGAAAATAGTTTCAACTGGCGTAACGCGTGCAGGTATGGGCTTACAGATGCGTTCAATTCTTCCTGATAGTGATTTGCACTGCGTTCAAATCGTGTCGAATGGTCGTTCCAACTTACGAGATTCAACCCAGGGATTCATCTAATGTCCAAACGTGAAAACCAACAAACGCGGGAGATAAAGGCAAAGTCGAACGCCTCGGAAAAGGAAGTTTCAATTCGCGGGCAACTGGTGCGGGATTTTAGAAAATGCCCCATCCCTGACAACGAGATTCTGTCGAATCTGAGCCTATTCATCAGCCGCCAAAATCTTTCGCAAATTCTTTTCATTAACGAGCTGTACGAACATATCATCGGCGTGCATGGCGTCATCATGGAATTTGGCGTGCGGTGGGGTCGAAATCTGGCGTTGTATGAATCACTGCGGGGAATATACGAACCCTTCAATCACAACCGCAGGATTATCGGGTTCGATACGTTTTCTGGATTTCCATGCGTTAACGCAAAGGACGGGCATGCGGACATTATCGGGGTGGGTGCATATAACGTCACACAGAATTATGAGGCATACCTCTCCAGAATCCTGGACTATCATGAGCAAGAAAGCCCAATTTCTCATTTGAGAAAATACGAGCTCGTCAAAGGCGATGCCATTACATCGATCCAAACTTATCTGGCCGATCATCCCGAAACGATCGTGTCATTGGCCTATTTCGACTTTGACATCTACGAGCCGACGAGGGCTTGCCTGAGTGCCATCAAAGATCGTCTGACGAAGGGGAGCGTCATTGGTTTTGATGAGATCAACAATCGCGACTACCCGGGTGAAACGCTCGCCTTGAAAGAAGTTCTCGGCTTGAGCGCTTATCGCATCCGACACAGTCGTTATAGTCCGACGCAGTCTTACATGGTAATAGAGTGATGAGTGCTGTTCTACTCGTTCAAAAGAGGAATCAATGTTGGCGGTATAAGATCTATTGGCAGCAACATGCCAATGTGGCAGCCGGCCGGGTGCGCCAGCGAACGAGTTTGTAACCTATGTCCAGGCGTAAGATCTGTGTCGTCACCGGTACCCGCGCCGAGTACGGTTGTCTGCGCTGGGTGATGGAGGGCATTCGCAACACACAGGGCCTTGAACTGCAAATCATCGCCACAGGCATGCATCTTTCGCCGGAATTTGGCCTGACTTATCGCGAGATAGAAAAGGACGGCTTGCTCATCGACCGAAAGGTGGAGATGCTGCTCAGCTGCGATACCCCGACAGGGCTAGCCAAGTCCATGGGATTGGGGTTAATCGGTTTTGGCGAGGCCTTGCAGCAACTCCGGCCCGATTTGATGTTGGTGCTGGGGGACAGATTTGAGATTTTGTCCGCCGCCGCCGCCGCCATGGTCGCCCGCGTGCCGATCGCGCACGCACACGGCGGCGAATCCACCGAAGGGGCGTTTGATGAAGCGATCCGTCACTCGATCACTAAAATGTCCCATCTGCATTTCGTGGCAGCGGAGGAATATCGAAAACGGGTGATCCAGCTGGGGGAACATCCGAATAGGGTGTTCCTGGTCGGGGGTCTTGGTATCGACAACATTAAGAAACTGACCCTGCTTGATCGCACGGCATTGGAGGCCGCTCTCGGATTTAAGCTGGGCCCCAAGAATCTTCTGGTTACCTTTCATCCTGCGACTCTGGAAAATGCGACAGCCATCAAGCAATTGGCCGAACTGCTTGCCGCCCTGGAGACGCTAAGGGACACGCACCTGATCTTCACTATGCCCAACGCCGACACGGACGGCCGTGCGTTGATCAGCATGATTGAGCAGTTTGTTGCCGGCCACCCCAACGCCCGTGCCTATACTTCGTTAGGCCAGCTGCATTACCTCTCCTGCGTCCGGCATGTGGATGGGGTGGTGGGCAACTCCTCCAGCGGCTTGGCCGAAGTGCCGAGCTTCGGCAAGGGCACAATCAATATTGGTGATCGGCAGCGGGGACGTCTCAAAGCAGAGAGCGTGATCGATTGTGCCCCCGATAGGCGATCGATTGCCGCAGCTTTGAAGCGACTCTATTCGCCAGCCTTTCGGGCGAAGCTAAAGACCGTCCGCAATCCCTATGGCGAGGGCGGGGCGAGCGAAAAAGTGGTTGAGGTACTTCAGGACTATCCGCTCGAATCCATCGTGAAAAAAACTTTCTATGATCTTGCACTAGGTGGAGCTGAAAAGCTCAATGATTGAAAGCGCGAGCAAACACGTGCCAGAAAACGATATACCCACCGAACCATGGCGCAACGCCCAGTTGCCCCCTAATGCCACCTTGCAGCAGGCGATCCGCAATTTGGATCAAACAGCTCTGCAGATCGTCTTGGTGGTCTCGCCCGATGGCACCTTGTTTGGCACCCTCACTGACGGAGATATCCGGCGCGGTCTGTTGCGCGGTTTGGACCTGAACAGTCCTGTCGAAGCGATCACTTATCGCGAGCCCCTGGTCGTGCCGCCGCAGCTAGGACGAGATATGGTGCTCCAGCTCATGCGGGTCAATAAGATTCATCAGTTACCGATCGTCGATGAAGACAGGCGCGTAGTCGGGTTGCACCTTTGGAATGAACTAATAGTGCCCGGACAACGCCCCAATTTGATGGTAATCATGGCCGGTGGCCAGGGCCAACGCTTGCGGCCACATACCGAAAACTGCCCCAAGCCCTTGTTGCCTGTGAGCGGCAAACCGATACTGGAACATATCATTGAACGGGCCAGAGGGGAGGGATTCCACCACTTTGTTCTGGCCATTCGTTACCTTGGCCACATGATCGAAGAGTATTTTGGCGACGGCAGCCGCTTGCAGGTGCGAATTGACTACCTACGCGAAGAGTCGCCTCTGGGTACTGCGGGAGCCATTGGCCTGTTAAGGCCACGACCCAATGCTCCGTTTCTGGTCTCCAATGGGGATGTGTTGACCGATATTCATTACGGCGAACTCCTCGACTTCCACTGTCGGCATGGTGCATCCGCCACCATGGCCGTGCGCATGCACGAGTGGCAACATCCCTTTGGTGTTGTACACACCAAAGGGGTCGATATCATCGGCTTTGAAGAAAAACCCATCGCCCGCAGCCATATCAATGCCGGGGTCTACGTGTTGGAGCCCGACTCGCTCGATAACCTCCGCGTCGGCGAACAGTGCGATATGCCAACACTGTTCAGCCGGCTGCAAGAGCGGACTGCGCGCACCATTGTTTATCCGATGCATGAACCCTGGCTGGATGTGGGGCGGGTAGATGACTTGGAGCGGGCGCAAGCAAGACTTTTGCCCGAAGGTTAGCGTTAACGGAGTTCGAATCAACGCTTGGACGACAAGGAGCATGCCGTCTGCTAACCGTTGTGAGTCAGTGTTTTCTGGGATGTTTTTTGGTGTCAGTTTTGATCCGGAAAAGAGTGAAGACGTTGTGTTGAATTGTTACAACGGCTCTTGTCCACTATGAGGGTTCTTGCGCTGATAACCGCGAGGGGGGGGTCGAAACGACTGCCTGGGAAGAATATTCGTCCCCTCCGAGGGATCCCTTTGATCGTATGGAGTATCGATGTTGCCAGGGATATTCCCGAAATCTGCGACATTCTAGTTTCAACTGATGCCCCCGCCATTGCAGAGATTGCTCGAAATGCGGGTGCGCTAGTTCCTTGGCTAAGACCAGCTGGTCTGGCTACCGATACGGCATCATCAGTAGATGTTTGCCTGCACGCGCTGGATTGGTATGAAGGCGAGAACGGCAAGGTCGATGGACTACTATTATTGCAGCCCACGTCTCCCTTCCGCAGTCGCGGCACCGTATTGCGGGGCATTGAGCTTTTCCGTGTGCATCAGCGGCGTACCGTGCTTGGTGTTTCTCCCGCCGAGTCCCACCCGATGTGGTGCCTTCAAATTGAAGGGAGCACCATTCGCCCTTTTATCGAAGGCGAAGGATTGCAGGTGAGATCCCAGGATCTTCCGCCTGCCTACGTGGTTAACGGGGCGTTTTATCTCATCTCGCCTGAGGATTTGCGAAAATCCCGATCACTCTGTAGGAACGATGCGGTGCCGCTAGTGATTGATGATCCTCACGAGCGCGTTGATCTCGATACGGAATGGGACTGGAAAGTGGCTGAAGTGCTGTCAAGTTTGGCCTCGGATAACGTGATCAAGTAATAGACAGCTACGAGTCGCGTGCTTCGGCAGGTGGCGGGGTGAATGAGAGATTTTGGCCTAGCTATGCATCCGCGGTACACCGGGGCCATCGCATAAAAGCTCTCTCCGTCGTGGCATCGGAATGGTTAAACCATTGAAGCAAGGCGGGCGTTTGACCCGTCTTGACTTTGGGGCATAGAAATTAATTCATACGACGACCGACTTCAATCTCGTCTGCGCGTATCTGTAGAAGAGAATTTTCGATGAAAAACCCAGAGAGCTCAAAGGTTATTGGATTTGATGGTTGGATCCAAGGTGCCCACCATTATCAACGTCTGGTGGATGCATTCAAAAATAAAGGGCTCGATTTGACTCTGATTCATCTCGGCTCTTGGGGTAACGATGTAGGTAGGCCTAAAGAGGAATGGATAGGAAATCTCCAGGTTCGTGATATTAGTTTTTATGGTCGACAGAGCTTTCCTGAAATTCTTGAGCTCGAAGATCCAGCAGCTGTTATATTTTTGTCAACAGATACATTCCTGCATCGTACATTCAATCGTTACTGCCGGCACAGTAACGTAGCCACAATAAATCTATTTCACGCGATTCGCGGAGTTGTGGATAACGATGATGGTCTCCCCTTCAGTATGGATCGTATCGCATATTTGAAATTCGTGGCATCAAGGCTACCAAGGGCATTTCGGCATGTTTGGCCGGCTTACTCAGTTGCACTTTGGAAAACAAACGCAACGTTTGGCGAATGGGTTCGATTCGTTGGGGATATTTTCCGTGGCGCTCTGGGCATTGTCCCAAAGGTAGTCGCTGACGATGCGAGGACGGACAAGTGTTGTGTATATATCAACGCGGACATAGATTATGCAATCAAGACATTCGGTTTTACACGAGGGGATGTGATCGCGGTGGGCAATCCGGATCTAATTCGATTTGGCCTATCCTCTGACATGATAGGATCGTTTTTGAAACAACCATCGGCTACCCGATTCGACGTAATGTATGTCGATACCGGATTTATCGCTGGGGGCCTCGTATTCAAATCCGAGTACGAGTTTGTGAAACACATAGTAGATACAAGAGACATGCTGGCTCAGCAGGGCAAGCATCTCTTGTTCAAGCCGCACCCTAGTCATTCGGGAACCGGTGTGCTATCAGCACTAGCCAATTCGGGGGTTGAAATCTGTCCAAACGAAACCTTTGTTTCTCGCCTTCAGCGATGTTGCGCCTGTATTGTTGAGCCTTCTTCGATAGTTGTATTCCTAGCATTCCTGGGTATGCCACTATTTCTTGCAAAATACGGCGCGCTAAGAGGCCAGAGTTTTGGAAAACTACTGTCTCAGTACCCCAGGGCCAGGCCGATGTACGATATCCACGACTTCAATTCCCTACTTGCATTTGAACAAGCCGAGTGTGATGAGGAAAAAACCATGCGTTGGATAGAGCAGAATGCGGGACCGCTTCCAGCAGCCGAGATGCCTGACCGTGTCGCGAATGTCGTGCACAGATTGATTAGCGAGAAACTCCAGCGAGAATAGCAATATCGATAATGTCGTTTATTCAGTCAACCCAGCAGTAGCATTAGTCCGAGATATTTATTTTATGGATGAACGAACTTCAGGAAATAGCCGTAGTAAGTTATTTGTTTTCTTGTTGATCTCTGCTTTTTTTGGGCCCTATTATCCCGGAACTCCCTTGAGACTGGATCAAGTGGTCGGGTGGATTTACATAGTCGCTCTACTAGTGTTCCTGGTCGTGAACGGCCGTATTCGCATCCCTATGCGCTCCGAGAAGTATGTAATAGGCTTATCTTTCGTGATTCTCTTTTTCATGACTATACGTTTGTTTCTAGACGTTAAGATCTACCGAGATGCTTTTCAAATGACAAATCAGTTTTCGTATTTTTGTGCGGGTGCTTCTATATTTTGCCTACATCGAGAAAGGCTCTTGAGATCGACAAACTTCATAATTAGAACTCTACTATCTATGGCCATTCTCGTGAATCTATTCGCGTTTTTTCAGTTTATTAATCCGCAGCATGAAGTTGTAAGCACCGCTCTTCGATGGTATGGAGGCGTAGGCCAAGAGGAATATGAATATGACGACTTCAATACGCTGGCTGCGAAAACGCTTCTTGGCGGTGGTCAATCTATCTCGATATTTTCTGGTGTTCAGGCGCTAGCAATATTTAACTTGTTCATCATTGCTATGGCCTATGGCACATTAAGTGATTCACTATCTAAAAGTGGAATGAAATTCCTTGGTCTCCTTTCTTTGATATTAGCCCTCATCGGGGGCGTTCTTTCCGGAAGCAAAACATTTGTTTTTGGGGTAATTTTATTATTTGTATTGATTAGTGTAGGGGGCATGCGTATTTCAAGAATAGGTTACGCTCTCTTTTTGTTCGTCATGTTTTTTGCCATTTTCTACTTATTTTCGTCCCAATTACGTGTTACTGGTGATGTTTGGGATTTGATGATAGGTGGGGGAATATGGGATATTTTTGGCTCTCGCTTCGGTTCTTCCGATTATGAAGGTTACTTGAGTGACGTGATGGCAAAGACTATTGAGCCATTTACGCTGATTTTCGGACTGGGGACTCTTGCTTTTGATTACAAGTACACTGACTTTCAATTTCGCCAAATAGTACTGGTCGGCGGTTTACCGCTTTTTCTTCTATTCTATGGCTTATTGGTATATTTGCTCGTACTCAATTGGCGGAGTAGGAGAAGCTCATCCTATGGGCTTCCGCTCTTCGCACTAGGCCTTGTGTTTTTGATCGCAGGCGTGGGTCAGGACGTTCATCTCCAAGCTAGGATCGTGCCGCTTTGGATGATCACAAATCTCCTGGTTGGATTAGGCCGACGTGCGGCGACACACAAGTGGGTCGAGCCACGCCCACGAGTGCGTGACGCGGTGGGAGTCGGGGCGCATTCTGCGCGCTTGCAAGGTTGAGCCACTCCGCTAAATCGATTGCGGATCGTTTCGTAGCAAGTTGCTTATTTGTTGAAATACTGTTGGAGAATATGCTCGCTTCTATTCCTGAAAACGGCGACCACTTTAGCACTAAATATTGAGTGGTTGTGAACCAACTTTTCTATTACGCGAGTCTCTATGGTGCTTCTGCAGGGTTTCTAAAATTAGCTGGTTTTTGTCTTTTCCTTTGGCTAGCGCGGACACTATCGGTTGAAGATTACGCCACGTGGGGACTGCTCTACGCACTGCAGACCGGGCTCATAACTTTTGGTCTTGTGGGGATTGTGCAGGCGATCGTCGGATTGTTGAAAGTCAATCGGTCTGTAGAGAAGCAGCGACAACTTTTTGCGGCTGCACACAACGTTTTCTTCCTCACTCTAGGTTCCTCGATTGCATTTGTGTTGATCTTGTTCGTGGCTTTCCTTGGGCGTACGGACATTAGCTTTCTGACGCTTGCTAGCATCTTGATTTCTGGAGCGCTTTTGGCGTATTCATCGCTTCAAGCAGAGATTGTCAGACTAGAGGAAAAGCACTTTTCCTCCTTGTGCTTCAATTTCCTAGTGCCATTTATGGGTTTGATTGGGAGCTTCGTTGCGTTTCTTCTGGAGAAAACAATTCAGTCTTTTTTTTGGGGATCCACCATTGGACTCTTGATTTCAATAGTAGCCGCAAGGATCACTGGAGTCGGTTTCTATGCTACAGCCCCAAGCCTCGTTGCAATGCGGCCGATTCTCGTAAGAGTTGCTCCGTTTATCGCTGTCACGTTGCTGGGTTGGCTGAGCGGATACGGCAATAACTATGTTATTAAACTCTTCTTCGATTCTGCGGAAGTGGCCAAATTCACTTTTACGTTCATGTTGTGCGCAATCATGCAACTGATTGCAACCTCAATGAATCAAGTCTGGGGTCCTCGTTTTTATCGGATGATTCACGATCTTCCGTTTGATCAAGTAGAAGAGCACAATTGGCGCTTTTTCCGTTTGCAAGGTATTGCTCTCGGTCTCGTGGGTGGCACTCTTATCGCGCTATTGCCTTCGACAATGAAGGTGCTTGGGGGCAACCTGACTTATTATGAGTCGGTGAGTTTAGAGCTTAGCCTCCTAGTTTCAGCATACGTAGTCTTGATTCCGTGGTGGCATTGTCAGAACTATCTGTTGGCTTACGATAAGGGGCCACTCGTGATGAGAGTTCACTTGATAACTGGTGTTATCGGGACTATTGCATGGGTACTTTTCATGTTGCTAATGGGCCGATTAGGTATCTATGTTGGATTTCTGGTCCAGATGCTTTTACGCGCTGCGGGGACACTGGTCGCGGCCCGACGACACTGGCCGTTGAAAATGAGTTCGGAAGGCATTGTTGGGGGAGTGCTGATCATATTCATAGGGTTCCTGGTTTCCAAACTGTGAATCACGATCATCACAATCATCCAGCTTGCGTCTGGATGATACATGTCGCTGAGATTCAATTATTTCCGACGTCCGCCAGATCTCTTGTCGAGTCGCAAAATATCTCTTGTGTATTGCTATCTAGCGATCGCTAGCAGGCGGCTGTACATTGGCTTCAGGGGCGCAACTGGTTGCAGGCTCTGGCAACCGACTTTCAACACGGCATGCCATTGATTACCATACTACGACATTGACCGTCGTGGCCGCTTGCTTGGCGAGGCCTTTCCAAAGCTGGGTGTTGCCGACCAAATACACGCCACACGGACTCCGACGACATCCGATTTCCTGCAGCGAGCCACACGCATGGATTTTGAGAGTTACCTTGCCAAAGACATTCTGGTGAAGGTCGATCGGGCAAGCAAGTTGAATTCCCTCGAGGTGCGGGTGCCAATGCTGCGTAACGTACTGCTCGATCAAGGTCAGACTTTTTTCGATCACCGTTTTGTTCAAAAATTGATCCGCGGGGAGAAAAAAGGCCGCTCTAACGGCGAGCGGCTGTTTGGGTTGGTGATGTTCGAATTGTGGCGGCGGGAATATCAGGTCGCAATGTGAGGGCATTGGAATGAGGACACGAGTTTGATTGTTGGAGTTGATGCATCGCGCAACCGGTCTGGCGGCGCCAAGGCGCATCTCATCGGCATCATCAGCGAAGGCGATCCGCGCGAGCACGGTATTCGGGAAGTGCATGTCTGGGCCTTTAAGACCCTGTTGGATTCACTGCCCGATAAGCCGTGGTTGGTAAAGCACAATCCCAAAGCGCTGGAACGCTCCCTGTTCCGGCAGGTGTGGTGGCAACGTCGGTCTCTGCCTAAAGAGGTACGCCAAGCCGGTTGCACGATTCTCTTGAATACCGATGCCGGGACTGTTTGTCGATTCCGGCCTGCCGTGACGATAAGCCAGGACATGCTGTCTTATGAACCCGGTGAGATACAGCGATACGGTCTGAGCAAAGCACGCTTACGGCTCGTCTTGTTGCGGTATATGCAAAACCAGTCTATGAGAACATCGGGGGGCGTGATCTTCCTCACGAAGCATGCAGCGAATGTCATCCAGAAATCGTCGGGGAAATTGGCCCGCATTGCATTTATCCCCCACGGCGTTGGCTCTGAATTCAAGCAACAGACCCGAGCGCGACCATGGCCGACGGGCGGCGATCGTCCCATTCGTTGTCTTTACGTCTCCAACGCGGCCATGTACAAGCACCAATGGATGGTGGTCAGGGCTATTGCGGCGCTGCGCAAGCATGGACAGAACCTGAAACTGACTCTCGCGGGCGGTGGCGCTGGGCGGGCCCAGCAGTTGCTGGACGACGAAATTGCGGTTTCGGACCCATCCAGGTCATTTATAGAGTTCCTTGGTTTTGTTCCGCCGAAGGAACTGCCACCACTACTCGCAAGTGCCGATCTTTTTGTTTTTGCTTCCAGCTGCGAAAACATGCCCAATACCCTCGTCGAAGCCATGGCCGTGGGCCTGCCCATCGCCTGCTCGAACCGGGGCCCCATGCCGGAGGTGCTGGCAGAGGGCGGTGTTTATTTTGATCCCGAAGATGCAGACTCTATTGCTTTGGCTGTAGAGAAGATCATCACCAACCCAGATCTGCGCCTGTCCATCGCCAAACGCGCCAAGATGCTGTCAGAACAATACTCCTGGGCCCGATGTGCCGCGGAAACGTGGGATTTTGTCAGGGCTGTAGCCAAAGACTAGAAGGCCATGCCAAACCGTCCATACCGAATCTGCACCAACTGCGTTATGGACACTTCCGACTCAAAGATTACCTTTGACGAGAACGGTGTCTGTGACCACTGCACGACGTTCTACAGGAAAGTGCTTCCAAACTGGCACACCGATGAGAAAGGCCGGCGGGCGCTGGACCAAATCGTTGACAAAATAAGGCGGGCAGGATCGGGCAAGGATTTTGACTGCATCATAGGCATGAGTGGCGGTATTGATAGCTCGTACCTCACTTACATCGCCAAGGAAAAGCTTGGCCTGCGCCCCCTCGTGTTTCACGTCGATGCGGGTTGGAATTCGCAAGAAGCGGTCAACAACATCGAAAAACTTGTCGATAAACTGGGCCTGGACTTGTACACGGAGGTGATCGACTGGGAGGAAATGCGTGATTTGCAACTCGCCTTCTTCAAGTCCGGCGTTCCTCATATTGACACACCGCAAGATCATGCGTTTTTCGCCACCATGTACAAGTTTGCCGAACAACACGACGTCAAATACATTCTGACGGGCGCCAACTTGTCCACGGAGTGCATTCGCAACCCAATCGAATGGATGTATTACCAGTCAGACTCCATACAACTACGCGATATCCATAACCGATTCGGGACGCGGGCACTGATCAACTTTCCTGTAACATCCATACTGAGACACAAGGTATACCTGCCATATATCAAGGGAATAAAGGTGGTCAGACCGTTGAATTACCTTCCCTACGTGAAACAGGAGGCGATTGGACTGCTGGTGGAGAAGTTTGGCTGGCAGCCCTATCCGCAAAAACATTTCGAGTCGCGATTCACGAGGTTTTACGAGGGCTTCTGGCTACCCAAGAAGTTCGGCTACGACACGAGAAGAGTGCAGTACTCAAGCCTGATCATCACCAAACAGATAACTCGAGAACAGGCGCTTGAAAAACTTGAGCGTGCTCCCTATGACGAGGCGACGATCGCTCAAGAGTTCGAATATGTGGCTACCAAGCTCGGCATTTCTGTGGTAGAGCTGCAGGGTTATTTGGATGCTCCGAACAAGACCTACAAGGACTACGAATCGCAGGAAAGTATTTATGCGGTGGGTGCCAAGGTTATGAAGTTCTTCGGTACGGAGCTCGGTGGCAAGCGATGATTGCGATTGTTGACTACGGACTCGGCAATATCCAGGCCATCGCCAACATATACAAGCGCCTGAATATTCCGGCGCGCATTGCCGCTACAGCCGAAGAGCTGGCTGATGCGCACAAGATCATCTTGCCCGGGGTCGGAGCTTTTGACTGGGCGATGACGCGTCTCAAGCAATCCGGCATGAGCGAGGTCCTCGACGATTTGGTTCGCGGCAGAGGGCGACCTGTTCTAGGCATCTGCGTGGGGATGCAGATGATGGCCAAACGCAGCGATGAAGGTGTGTTGGAAGGGCTTGGATGGATCGATGCAGAGGTCAGGAAATTTGATGAGGCATCCTTTACCCATAAGACCCACCTTCCCCACATGGGATGGAACGATGTAGCGCCTCGTCAGAATAGCGACCTGTTTCGTGGCCTGGAGTCGGACGCAAGATTTTATTTTCTGCATTCTTACTATTTTGCACCGCGCCAAGAAAATGATGTGCTAGCGATCACGGATTACAACGGCCCTTATGCCTCCAGCGTGCGTTCCGGCAATGTCTTTGGCGTGCAGTTTCATCCCGAAAAAAGCCACCAATGGGGCATCCAGCTCCTGAAAAACTTCGCGGAACTCTAAGCATGCTACGACCCCGAATCATCCCCTGTCTGCTGGTCAAGAACGGAGGGCTGGTCAAAACCGTTCAATTCGGGAGTCCGAAGTATGTGGGCGACCCTATCAATGCGGTCCGGATCTTCAATGAGAAGGAAGTCGATGAGCTATTTGTTGTAGATATCGACGCGACAGCGCTTAACCGGGAGCCTGATTACAAGCTGATCAAGAACCTCGCCGCCGAGTGTCGGATGCCGCTGTGCTATGGGGGGGGCGTCAAGACGGTTGAACAGATTCAAAATATTGTCAGCCTCGGTGTTGAGAAGGTT
>Ga0137361_10001093_pt1 | contig 16319 bp, 11 predicted proteins | sample Mad1_80_16metaG_FD_104923 | JGI IMG/M metagenome (GOLD analysis project Ga0137361, IMG submission 104923) | Vadose zone soil microbial communities from Angelo Coast Range Reserve, California, USA - Mad1_80_16 metaG | ecosystem: Environmental > Terrestrial > Soil > Vadose zone | place: USA... | reverse complement strand
GGGGACAAAGTTGCGCGGCAGATATGGATTGTCGGAACGGCCATCGAAGGCGAACTGCAGTACACGCGTGCCGGGAATGTGGAACGTGTCACGGAGCGCGACCACGTCCGGCGTGATGGTGCCGAGATCTTCGGCGACAAAGGGCAGACCCTCCACAGCCTTCTCGACGACTTCGAAGAAGCGGGCGCCCGGGCCCGGCATCCACTCTCCAGACCGCGCCGTCGGCGCGTCGGCCGGGATATGCCACGCCGCCGCGAATCCTCGAAAATGATCGAGGCGGATGGCGTCGACGTGCGCGAGCAAGGCACGCACGCGGTCGATGCACCAGCGGTAGCCGCGCGCGGCCAGCGCGTCCCAGTCATAGATCGGATTGCCCCAGCGCTGCCCCTGCGCGCTGAAGTAGTCCGGCGGCACCCCCGCGACCACACTCGGCCGCTGTTGCGCATCGAGCAGAAACAGCTCCGGGTGGGCCCACACGTCGCTCGAATCCGGGGAGACGAAGAAGGGCAGGTCGCCGATCAACCGTACGCCTTTCGCGCGCGCGTGGGCCTTCAGGCGTGCGCCCTGACGGAACAACACGAACTGAACGAACCGAACCCGGTCCACCTGTTTGGCCAGGTCCCGTCGCGCCTGGTCCAGCGCCGCCGGCACGCGGCGAATGAGCGCTTCGGGCCACTCGAGATAGCTGGCGCCGTCGTATTTCGCTTTCAGCGCTCGGAACAACGCGTAGTCGTCCAGCCAGTGCGCATGCTCGTCGCCGAAGTGTTCGAAGTCCGGGCGGAGGTCCGTGCGCGCGCCGCGGCTGAAGTTCTTCCATGCCGTCTCGAGCAAGGCGTACTTGAAGCGCTCGACGGCGTCGAAGTCGACGGTCGTGGGAGAAAACGAACCGCCGGCGCAATCGCTCGCCCGCAACAGTCCGTCCTCGACCAGCCAGTCGGGGCTGATCAGAAGCGGGTTACCGGCGAACGACGACAGAGATTGATATGGTGAATCGCCGTAGCCGGTGGGGCCCAACGGCAGCGCCTGCCACCAGCCTTGCCCCGCCTCGTGAAGCCGGTCCACCCACGCCACGGCGGCCGGGCCCACGTCACCGATTCCGTACGGCGACGGCAGCGACGTGACGTGCAGCAGGAGGCCAGACGCTCGGTACCCGGCCGGGAAGGGAGGAAGGCTCATGCGCGGCCACCGAGTGTGGTGTCGACCAGCTCGTGCGCTTCGCTCACGAGCGCGTCCAGGTGCGCCGCACCTTTGAAGCTTTCCGCGTAGATCTTGTAGATATTCTCCGTGCCCGATGGCCGAGCCGCGAACCACCCGCTCGCCGTGACGATCTTCAGGCCACCGATCGGGGCGCCGTTGCCGGGGGCGCGGGTCAGCTTGGCGGTGATGGGGTCGCCGGCCAGCGTTGCTTCCTTGATGGCCTCGGGTGACAGCGCTTGCAGTCGTGCTTTTTGTTCGGGTGTGGCCGGCGCATCGATCCGCGTGTAACAGGACGCGCCGAACTCCGCCGCCAGCTCGCGATAGTGCTCGCCTGGATCCTTGCCGGTGCGAGCGGTGATCTCGGCGGCGAGCAAGTTCATGATCGGGCCGTCCTTGTCGGTCGTCCACACGGTGCCGTCGTGCCGCAGGAAGCTCGCTCCGGCGCTCTCCTCGCCGCCGAAGCAACACGAGCCGTCGAACAGGCCCGGCACGAACCACTTGAAGCCCACCGGCACCTCGGAGAGCCGGCGGCCGAGCTTTTCGACCACGCGATCGATGAGGCTGCTGCTGACCAGCGTTTTGCCAACGGCGGCGTGCGCCGGCCAGTGCGGACGATGGGTCAGCAGGTAGCGGATGGCCACCGCCAGGTAGTGGTTGGGGTTCATCAGCCCCGTAGAGGCCGTCACGATGCCGTGCCGATCCGAATCGGGATCGTTGGCGAAGGCGACCTGAAACTGATCCTTGAGCTTGATGAGCCGCGCCATCGCGTATGGGCTCGACGGGTCCATGCGGATCTTGCCGTCGTGATCCACCGTCATGAACGAGAACGTCGGGTCGATCACCGGGTTGACGACGGCGATGTGGAGCTTGTAGAGGAAATTGATCGGTTCCCGGTACGGAGTCGCCGCCCCGCCGAGCGGATCGACGCCCAGCGTGAGACCGGCCGCGCGGATCGCACGCATGTCGACGACGCGTTCGAGATCTTCGACGTAGGGCAGCACCAGATCTTCTTCGTGCGTGGTCACCGCCTTGATGGCCGCAGGGAACGGTACCCGCTTCACGCTCGAGTTGCCCTGACGCAGGAGCTCGTTGGCCCGACGCTGAACCCACGTGGTGACATCGGTATCGGCGGGACCACCGTTCGGCGGGTTGTACTTGAACCCGCCATCCTCGGGAGGGTTGTGCGACGGCGTGACGACGATGCCGTCGGCCAGGTGTTCCTTCCGGCCACGATTGTAGACGAGGATGGCCCACGAGATGACCGGCGTCGGCGTGACGCCGCCGTCGCGCTGGATGATCGTCTCGACTCCGTTGGCCGCCAGCACCTCCAGCGCGGTGCGCTGGGCCGGCTCCGAGAGGGCGTGCGTGTCCTTTCCCATGTAGAGCGGGCCGTCAATGCCCTGACCGCGGCGGTAGTCACAGATGGCCTGCGTGATCGCCGCGATGTGGGCCTCGGTGAACGAGCCCCGGAACGGAGAACCGCGATGGCCGCTCGTGCCAAAGCTGACGAGCTGCGCCGGATCGTCCAGCTCGGGCTTGCGCTCGTAGTACTCCCGCTCGAGCCGGGCCAGGTCGACCAGCATGGACATCGGGGCCGGCTTCCCCGCCAGCGGGGAAATCGCGGCGGCCTCTTTCATGTCGTGGATCATCGCGGGCTCCATCACGACACCGGGCACGGCTTGACGTGCCAGATGTCGGCCGCGTACTCGGCGATCGTGCGATCACTCGAGAACTTCCCAGAGCTGGCCACGTTCAGGATGGCCTTGCGCGCCCATGCATCCGGGTCCGCGTACAGCGCGCAGAGGCTGGCGTCGGCCTCGAGGTAGGAAGCCAGGTCCGCGAGGTGCATATAGTAGTCGCCCCGCGTGAGCAGCGTCTCGCGCAAGGGCGCGAAGATCCCCGGCTCGTCGCGACTGAAGTGGTCGGAGAAGATCAGATCCAGCGCCGCCCGCACCTCGGGCTGGTTGTCGTAGTGCCAGCGCGGGTCGTACCAAGCGCGGCTTCCGGCCACCTGCTGCGTGGTCAGGCCGAAGAGAAAGAAATTCTCCTCCCCGGCTTCCTGCGCCATCTCGATCGTCGCGCCGTCGCGCGTGCCGATCGTCAGCGCGCCGTTCATCATGAACTTCATGTTGCTCGTGCCGCTCGCCTCGTACCCGGCGGTCGAGATCTGGTTGGAGACGTCGGTGGCCGGAATCAGCCGCTCGGCCAGCGACACATTGTACTCGGGCAGGAACACGACCTTGAGGCGCCCGCGGGTCACCGGATCGGCGTCGATGGTCGCGGCGAGGTTGTTCAGGAGCTTGATGATGAGCTTCGCCAGGTGGTACGCTGCCGCCGCCTTGCCCGCGAACAGGAACGTCCGCGGCGTCATCGGCAAGCCCGGGTTCTCCCGCAATCGGTTGTAGAGCACGACGATGCGCAACGCATTGAGGAGCTGCCGCTTGTATTCGTGGATACGCTTGACCTGGCTGTCGAAGATGGTGTCCGGATCAACCTGCGGCCGCGAGGTCGATCGAAGCCACTGCGCGAATGTCGCCTTGGAGGCTCGCTTGGCCGCGCGAAACGCATCGCGGAAACCCCGATCCTCGGCCAGGCGCTTGAGCTTCGCGAGCTCACCGAGGTCGGTGATCCAGCCGTCGCCGATCGCCTCGGTGATGAGGCGCGCGAGCGCCGGGTTCGCGAGCAACATCCAGCGCCGCGGCGTGACCCCGTTGGTCTTGTTGCTGAAGCGCTCGGGAAACGTCTCGGCCAGGTCCTTCACCGTGGTCGAGCGCAGCAGCGCGGAGTGGATCGCGGCCACGCCGTTCGTGCTGTGCGAGCCCACGATGGCGAGGTTGGCCATGCGGACGTGTTTGGCCGGGCCCTCCTCGATCACGCTCGTACGGGCGACGCGATCCTCGTTACCCGGGAAGCGGCGCCGCACGTCATCGAGCAGTCGGCGGTTGATCTCGAAGATGATCTCGAGGTGGCGAGGCAGCAGCGTCTCGAACCACTCGAGCGGCCATTTTTCGAGGGCTTCGGGCAGGAGCGTATGGTTCGTGTACGCCAGCGTCCGCTGGGTCAGGTCCCAGGCCTGGTCCCATGCGAGGTACGCGTCGTCGAGCAAGATTCGCATCAGCTCGGGGACGGCGACGGCCGGGTGAGTATCGTTGAGCTGGATGGCAACCCGTTCGGGAAGCGCGCTCCAGTCGGAGTTGCTGCGGCGGAATCGCCGGATCAGATCGGCCAGCGAGCAGGCGACGAGAAAGTATTCCTGCACGAACCGCAGCTCTTGCCCCTTCGCCGTCGAGTCGTCGGGATAGAGCACCCGCGTGAGAGATTTGGCCGCAAGCGTCTCCGCCAGCGCGCTGACGAACTCGCCATGACTGAACGTCTGGAAATCGAAGTCGAGGGATGCGGACGCCGCCCAGAGCCGGAGGGTGTTGATCGTCTTGCCGCCATAGCCCACCACGGGCCGATCGAACGGAATGCCGAGCAAGGTGAACGACCGGCCGGGGACGGCGCGCAGCGTCCCCTCTCGCACCTCGATCGAGTGGTTCAGCCTGATCTCAACCTTCTCTTCCGGACGAACGACCTCCCACGGGTCGGGGCGGCGAAGCCAGTTGTCGGGCTGCTCGTGTTGCCAGCCGTGCTCGATGGATTGCTGGAACATTCCGTATTCGTAGCGGAGGCCGTACCCCATCGCCGGCAGCTGCATCGTGGCCATCGAGTCGAGAAAACACGCCGCCAGACGCCCGAGCCCGCCATTGCCCAGTCCGGCGTCGGGTTCCTCCTCGAGCAGGCCGAGCCAATCGAGCGACGCCTCCTTGACGGCTTCACTCACGAGGGGACTGAGCAGCAGATTGGTGATGTTGTTGCTCAGCGAGCGGCCGATCAGAAATTCCATCGAGAGGTAGTAGACCCGCTTGGGATCTTCGCGCTCGTAGGTCTGCTCCGTGCGGACCCATCGCTGCGAGAGGACGTCTCGCACGGAGCGCGCGAAAGCCTCGTAGCGCTCCCGCAGCCCGGCGGTCGCCGGATCGGCGACGTTGTCGAAGAGCAGGTGCCGCTCGTAGAGCGCATTCGCGCTCCCCGTGAGCTCGACCGGGCCGCATCCGTATTGCCGGCGGAGCGCTGCCATGGCGTCCGATGCCGTTGCCGCTCGAGGCTTTGCCGCATCTCGTGCGCTCATCGACGTGCTTCCTCCTGGTGTCCCCGCACCTGAGCAGGCCCGCTGTGCCCTTCGTGAGGCATCTCGTTCCACAAGCGGATCGCCGGATCCGATCGGTCGTGTTCGTATCCCACCGCACTCAGGCTGGCCGTGCCGAGCACCAAGTACCGCCCTGCCCCCGGCGGGAGCCCGAGCCAGCGCGCGGCGAACACTCGGAGAAAGTGTCCGCTCGAGAAGAGCAGCACGTCTCCTTCGATGGCCCGCACCCGGCGTATCACGCGGTCGGCCCGCGCTCCGACCTGGTCTGGGGACTCGCCTCCCGGGCAGCCGTCGCGGAACAGCTGCCAGTCAGGACGTTCGGCGTGGATGTCAGCGCTCGTGCGTCCCTCATACGCGCCGTAGTTCCATTCCACGAGGTCCGGCACGACTTCAGCCAGGGAGCCGAAGCCCGCGATCTCGCACGTTCGGACCGCCCGCTGCAGGGGGCTCGTGAGCACCGCCGCCAGCCTCAATCCCTCGAGCCGCTCTCCGAGCCGGACCGCCTCAGCCTCACCACGAGCCGTCAGCGGGAGGTCGGTCACGCCCGTGTGCTGACGGGAGATGGTCCAGGCCGTCTCACCGTGCCTCGCCAGGTACACGACAGGAAGCGCGTCGCTCATGAATGGGTCCCCTTCCCCTTCTCAGATGCTCCGACGCGGCCGAGTGTTACGGGGTCGCCCAGGCGAGAGCACCCGAGTCCGCCGACCGGCGTTCTGAAGACAACGGGTTCGTGCGCCAGAGTCCGCCCCTCGCAATGTCCGGTGGTGCGCCGTTCGATCCCGACAGTAGCCCTCCCGGCACAGGGCGTCTGCGACCCCGGCGTCACGGCCGGCGTGCTCAGCCCATCCAAAGGCGAAAGGCGTCGCGCCGCCGTCCCCGGCGATCGGGCGGCGGTGCGGGAGTCGAGAGGCCGAGGTATATATATCGCGGCCACAGCGTGGGATACGTCTTGCTGGGGAGTCCAATGAAGGGGGGACGATAATGACAGCGACAAGCGAGCGTTTGCTCACCGCGCTCGAGACCGAGATCACCAACGTGTCCAAGCTCGAACATGTGCTGGCCCGCACCCGGGTCGTGTTGCGCGAGCACGCGACGCGCTTGCGCCTCGGCGAGGATGCGGAGATCGTGATGACGGGGCTGCGTTTCAACGTGCCGGCCGAAACCAGCCTTGCCCTCCTCGAACGGGTCGACCCGGTGCTCTCTCCCGGGTTCGTGGACGGCGCGGACGACGACAACTGATGGCTGGACGGAGGAGACCACGAGATGAGCATTAGTGGAGCTTCTAGATCCCTGTCCTCACGAAGAACGACCGCGACGAGGCGGGCAGCGACCGCGGGCGCCGTCCTTCTCATCTGCAGCGTGCAATCCGCCGGCGCACAGGAGTCGCGTCTGGAATCATCGCTCGCCAGGGACATACCCGAGCGGTATAGCCGGCAGGTCGCGCCGACGCCGAGCACGTACTGGCGATCTCCCGATCTTCGCGATTACACCCGAGTACTCAAATCGGCCGAGGCTCCCCTCATCGATTCGAGCAAGCGCTACGAGCTGCCAGAGCTGATCGATCTCGCGCAGCGCGCGAATCCCGAGACGCGCGTGGCGTGGGAGGGGGCCCGTCGGGCCGCGCTCGCCGTGGGGCTCGTGGAGAGCGAATACTTTCCGGTGCTCGCGATCTCGGCTCTCGGCGGCTACAAGAGCGTGGGAGTCCCCCTCCCGAAGAACCTCGCCTCCGACGGCTTCTTTCGCTTCGACTTGGCCCAGGCGGTTCCCACCCTGAATCTGCGGTGGCTGCTTCTCGACTTCGGCCGTCGCGGGGGCGCGCGGGACGCCGCGAAGGAGCGGCTCCTGGCCGCGAACCTCGGGTTCAATCGGAAGCACCAGCAGATTGCCTTCGCCGTGCAGCGCGCGTTCTACGGCCTCACCAGCGTTCGCGCGCGGATCGCGGTCGCTCAGAGCTCGCTCGACGCCGCCCGCGCGGTGCAGGAGGCGACGGAGAGCCGTCTGAGAGGGGGGCTCGCCACTCGTCCAGAGCTCGCGCTCGCGCGACAGCAAACCGCACAGGCCATCTTCGAGCTGGAGGAGGTGCTCGAGAAGGAGCGAGACGCGCAGGTGACCCTCGCGGAGAGTATCGGCATCCCGCCGACGACGCCGATCCAGCTCACGGATTTTTCGGCGCTGCCTCCACCGGCCGCGCTCCAGGATTCCGTCGAGAAGACCATCGATCGCGCACTCGAGAAGCGACCCGACCTCATCGCTCGGGTCGCGGCGCTCCGCGCGTCGGAGGCCGAGGTCGGCCGGGCCCGCGCCGCCTACTGGCCGACCCTGTCGCTGGTCGGCGATGTCGGCTCGATCCTGGGCAGCGCGCGGATCACCGCCGACGGCAAATCCACCGGGTGGTTCGGAGCGGCCCAACCGAGCTATGGCATCGGGTTCGCGCTCGAGTGGGAGCTCTTCGATGGCGGATCGCGCCAGCGCCGGGTCGAGCTGGCCGAATCGGCGCGTCGGGCCGCCCACGATGAGATCACGGCGACGCGCGACCGCGCCGTCAGCGAAGTGTGGAAGGCGTACACCGACGTGAAACTTGCGTTTCGGCGCCTCGACGTCGCGGCCGCGTTGCTGGATGCCTCGCAGCAATCGTACGAGGATTCGCTCAGGTCGTATCGTGTGGGGCTTGGCACGCTCACTGACCTTCTCGCCGCCCGCCGTGAGCTGAGTCGGGCGCGGTTCGTCGAGCTCGACACGAAGGTCCAACTGCTGGCGTCGTCGGCGGCCCTCGCGTTCACGACGGGCGAGACCACGGACACGCGCCCCGCGCCGGATCGATAGGGGAAAACTTTGGGACCGCAAATCAACGTCATCGGGTCGTTCTTCCCGTCGTGGATGCTCTGCGCCGCCATCGGCATCGTCGTCGCCGTGCTCGCCCGACGGCTTTTCGTCGTGGTGGGTGTGGACCCCTACCTCGGCCCAAGGGCGCTCGTCTACCCGAGCCTCGCGATTGTGGTCACCCTGGTCCTCTGGGTGACCCTGTTCAGGATCTAGCTCAATGGCGCCGCGCGATGGGGTCGGGGATTCGGGGGCACGGCGTGTTGCCGGGCGGTTACTCGGCGCGTTGATCGTCGCCGGCGCCGCCATCGCCGTCGTCGTCACGCTGCTCCAGTGGAGCACGCGACCGCAGACGGACGACGCAACCGTGCGCGCCAACTTCGTGGGCATCGCACCCCAGGTGAGCGGTCACATCGTCGATCTCCGTGTCCGGGACAATCAGCAGGTCCACGAGGGCGACCTGCTGTTCGTCGTCGACCCGCGGCCGTACGAGATCGCCGTCGCTCGCGCCCGAGCCGGCCTCGCGCTGACACGGAAGGAGGTCGACGGCCTGCGGAACGGCGTTTCCACCGCCGACGCCGGCGTCGCGCGCGCGACCGCGCAGGTCAATGCCTCAGCGGCGGACGTCGTGCGCCGCGAGACCGATCCGGTCGCCGCGGATGCCGAGATCGCGCGCTTGGAGGCGCAGCGGGTCGCATCGGAGGCGGCGCTTCATCGTGCGAAAGCCGAGCTGCGGCACGCCGAAGATCACCTCGCGCGTCTCGAGCCGCTGCTGCCTGAGAAGTTCGTGACCGAGGATCGCGTCGACGAAGCCCGCACGCGGCGGGTCTCGGCGGCCATGACCGCCGAGCAGGCGCGGACCTCAGTGTTGGCCGCCGACGCCGCGCTCAACGAAGCTCGCGCCAGAAAGGGGGCCGCCGTGGCCACGCTGGAGGCCACTCGCGCTCAGCATCTCGCGACCGAAGCCGCGCTGCGCCAGTCCAAGAGCGAGCGAGCCCGGGCGGAGGACGCGGTGGGTCAGGTGGCGAACATGAACGCTCGCGTCGCTACGGCGGAGGCCGCGCTGCACTCGGCCGAGCTCGACCTCGAGTACACGCACGTGCGCGCGCCGTTCAGCGGACGGGTCGTCAATCTCAACATTTCGACCGGCGCCTTCGCGCGGAGCGGGGCTGAGGTCTTCACACTCGTCGACACCAGCACCTGGTACGTGATGGCGAACTTCCGGGAAACGCAGCTTCGCCATATTCCTGCAGGCGCGCCCGTCGACCTTTATCTGCAATCGCACCCCGGACGGCATTTCCGCGGCACCGTCGTCGGGCTCGGCTGGGCGGTGCTGCCCGAGAACGGAACGAGCGTGAATGGACTGCCCCGCGTCGAGCGCTCGCTCGACTGGATCCGGCTGGCGGCGCGCTTCCCCGTGCGCATTAAGGTCGAGGAGCCAGACGAATCCTTCCGCATCGGCGCCTCGGCGGTGGCGACCGTGGATGGCTCCCTCAGGAGCGTGAGCCGATGACGGCGGCCACGCTCGTCGGCTTCCTGCGCCGTGAGCTCGCGCCGACGCCCGGGCGGGGCAACGCGACCGTTCGGCTGACGCTGGCCTGCCTGATTGCCACCATCCCGATCCTGACCCATCGCATCCCGCATGCGCTCATCGTGATGATCGTCATGTATCTCATCACTCAGGAGGACACCGCGGCGACGCTGGTGGGCTCCATCCTCGCCGTGGCCGGCGTCACGCTCGGCCTGGGCGCGGCACTGCTGGCCTGGATGGTCGCCCTCGATATCGCCTGGCTGCGCATCGCCTTCTTCATCGCCTTCTTCTTCGTCGGATTGTTCCTCAAGCGCGTGCTGGTGGTTGGCGCGCTCGGGTCCGCGATCGGCGTGCCGGCCGCTCTCGTGATGATCCTTCCGGACGTGGCGCCGATTCCGCCGGAGAGTCTCGTCGAGTTCGTGCTGTGGATCTGGTGGTGCGTGACGCTGGGACTCACCGTCAACCTGGGGGTGCAGCTTCTGCTTTCGCCAGGCGACCCACTCTCGCTGCTGCAGCGCGAGCTCGACACGAGGTTGCGCCGTGTTGAGGACGCCCTGCACGAGCTGGCCGGCGCGAGCAATGTTACTCCGGCGCCGTCTGGGACGTCACTCGACGCGCTCGTCACCGCCGGCATGTCGCGGCCCCTCGCCCTGCTCAAGTCGGCCTCGCTCACGAACGCCCGGGCTCGGCAACGGCACGAGACGCTCGCGACCGCCATCACGCTCGTCGACCGACTGGTGACTGACGCGGCGGCACTGCGGCTGCTCGTGTCATCGATCTCGAGCGCGCCGACGCGTGAGTCGCTCATGCGCGTGGCGGACGCCTGCGCCCGAGCACGGCAGGCGCTCGCCGAGTACCGGTGGCCCTCGGCCGCGGAGCACTCGGCTCGACCAATGTCCGTCGATTTCACCGCGGCCACGCCACCGCCGCTGAATGATCTGGAGCGCACGCTCGAGCAGCTCGCGGTCCTCGCCCGCATCGAGCCCCATAACCCGACGGCGAAGGAGACCGGGCCGCACCTCCTGCTGCCCGACGCCACCACGAATCCCGAGTACGTGCAATTCGCCATCAAAGGCGCGCTGGCGGCGCTGATCTGCTACGTCCTGTTCATCGGCTTCGACTACCCGGGGATCTACACCTCGGTGATCACCTGCTTCGTCGTGTCGCTGTCGACCATCGGGTCGAGCAACCAGAAGGGCCTGCTCCGCTTCGGGGGCGCGGCGGTCGGCGGCGTGATGGGCCTGATCGCGCTCGTGTATGCGTTTCCAAACATCGACGGGCTGGGAGGGTTCTGGCTCGTCTTTGCGATCGGCACCGCGGTGGCCGCCTGGATCAACTTCGGTTCGCCCCGGATCTCCTACGGCGGGTATCAGACCGGACTCGCCTTCTACAAAGCAACGCTCCAGAGCCTCGGGCCCGCGGTGAGTGCCACCGTCGTTCGCGACCGGCTGATCGGGGTCGCCTTCGGCCTGATCGTGTTCGGCCTCGTGGAGCACGTGCTCTGGCCGGTGCGGGCGGCCGATCGCATGCACGCGCGACTCGCTGACGTCTTTCGCTCGCTTGCCGCGTTCGCCCGCGTGGCCTCACAACCCCCGGGTGACGTGGATGCGCGTCGCCAGTTGATCTCGCAGCAGGTGACGGACGTGCAGGGGTTCATCGAGTCGTCGAAGTTCGAGCCAGGCGCTGGCGCTGCGGATGCCGAAGCCGTCGAGCGGCTCACCGCCGATGCTCAGACGGTGTTCCTCGTTCTGCTGGCCATCGCCCGCGAGGCGGCGTCGGCCGTCAGGCGTCCGGACGCCGTGCGGGCGGCGATGATTCGCGTCGACGAGGACGTGGCGGCGATTCTCGAGGGACTCGCGACTCAGATCCACCAGGGCGGAGTGGCGCCCGCGATCGATGTCACTGGCTCGCTGGCCGCTTTCGAGCGCTCGATCACCACCCAGGTCGACGCGACCGGAGAGGAAGGGACAGACGCGGGAGCGCTCGTGCTGTACCGCGAGCTTGCCGTCGCCGTGAATCGGGTCGCCTCGAGCGACCGACGCTCGATCCGTACCGCAGCGGTGTCGCCCGTGGCTCATTGAGCGTTCAGTTCGTACTACGAAGCGGAGGATTCGACAATGACGAAAACCCAACACTTGTGGGCAGTCGGGTACGACGACATGGAGCGCGCCAATCAGGTCCGCGAGGAAATCGTCCGCCTCGGGTGGGTCGAGAACCGTCTGATCCTCGAGGACGTGGCGGTGGTCGTGCGGCATCTCGATGGCTCGTTCACGCTCGACCGCGAGCGGTTCCCGGCCGCGCACAATCTCCTGGGTTGCTCCGCGGTGGGCTTCCTGGCGGGCCTGGTGCTCGGCGTGCCCCTGGCCGGTGCGGCGGTCGGGGCCATGCTCGGGGGTGCTGGGAGTGCTATAGGTTTGGCCGCGACGGGGATCGATGGCGACTTCATCAGCGAGGTGCAGGGACTGATGAAACCTGGGACGTCCGCCGTATTCGTCCTGGACTGCGCGGGGGACATGGACGTGATCCTGCACGGGATTCGCGGCCTGGGTGGGACGGTGTTGAAGACCAACGTGGATGTGGAGCGGGCACGGTTGATCCAATCCACTCTGGCCGCGGCCCCCAGCGCCTCTTCTCCGTCATGATGTCGATGCCGTTGGTCGCGGCCGCGCGTGAGAACCGGCCCACGATGCCGCCGGCGCTCAGAAAGTGGGTGTTGGACCGGGCCGATGACGTCGGTGCCTGATCTCCTGATCGAGCACGGTGTGGCAGTGGTCTTTGCCTGGGCGTTTGTCGTGCAGGCGGGGGTGCCGGCTCCGGCCATTCCGATGCTGCTCGGAGCCGGCGCCCTGTCCGGTTCCGGTCGGATGCACGTCGTGCTGGCGGTTGCCGTGGCGATGGCCGCCACCCTCGGCGCCGACCTGCTCTGGTACTCGCTGGGCCGCTCGTACGGCACCCGGGTGCTCGGCGTTCTGGCCCGGTTCTCCCTGGACCGGGACTCCCTCATCCGGCACGCCAAAGAGCAATTCGTCGCGCATCGGCTGCGGTATATCGTCCTCGCGAAGTTTTTGCCAGGCGTCAACCCGATCGCCGCCGGCCTCGCCGGCGCGATCCCTATTCGCCCCGAACGCTTTCTCCTCTACGCCACGGCCGGCGCGTTGCTGTGGGCTGGAGCCTGGATCACGCTTGGCTATCTTTGCGCGGACGTCATCGGTCTCATGGCAACACGGGCGGTCGACCTCGAGAGACCCGTGGTCATCGTCATGGCCGCGGGGTTGATCGCCTACATCGTGCTCAAGTATGCGAGACGGCATCGCTTCCTACGTCATCTCCGGAAGGCTCGTATCACCCCGATCGAGCTCAACCGACGGCTGGAAGCTGGTGAGGACCTGGTGGTCGTCGACCTGAGGACCGCGCTGGACATCGAGACGATGCCGTACGGAATTCCGGGCGCGCGCTGGATTCCTCCCGAAGCGCTGGACGATCCACATCAGCGGATCCGGAAAGACAGCGAGGTGGTCTTCTACTGCGCGGAGCCGCGAGAGGCGACGAGCGCCCGGATGGCCCTCGTTCTGGACGCCCACGGTTACAAGAATGTTCACCCGCTGAGCGGAGGGCTCGGGGGCTGGCGCCAGGCCGGATTCCCTGTCGAACCCCTGCATGTCGAGTCGCCGCTTGAAGTGACGCTTCGATGAGTCGGCCGGCGACGGAGTGGGACGCTCGACCCCTCCAGCGGCGTGGACAACGGAGGAGCAAAGTGAACACGGCGAGCGTCCTCGAGTCGAGAAGCCAGCGAAGGCGACCGGCGACGGCAACGCAACGGCGCAGCACGTCTGTGCGGCATTCGCGACCCGCAGTCAAGCGTCCGCATCCCCGTCTCGGCTGGTATGCCGGCCTGGCCGTGATGGCAACCATTGAGCTCATCGAGTGGCCGCTGGCGATCATGATGATGGTGGGGCATGAGATTGCGCACCATACACACAGCGAAGCTCTGCGCGACTTCGCCGAAGGCTTGGAAGCCGGAGTGTAACAAGGATGACGCCAAGTGAGACTAAGCCTCCGCGATTCCGGACAACGAGCTAAGGAGCAATCCGTCCCGGTCGCAGCCTAAGCGAGAGCAACGCGTCTTCGGCCACGATAGCATTCCGTGCGTCCTGCACTCCGTCAGCAGAGCCGGCATCCGTAACGTCTGGCCAATGTTCAGATGTGCTCGAAGGCGTAACTGGCTTCTGCCGCGGGCACATCGGCAAGCGCCGCCTTACTGTCGCCGGTGCTACCCCAGTTCACCGCATGCTGGCCACGCTGGTCCCTGAGCCGTTCCACCGCAACGGCTGGCTGTGGGCGCGACAACGCGCGGAAATCATTGTTAGAGGAGGTGGTGGCCCCAACGGGACACGATCGAACTTGCAGAATTCAAGTGCGCGATTTCATTACGCCCTGAGCGGGTGCCCTTGTAGCTCAGGGCCGGGAGGCTAGCCGAGACTGTGTTCTGCTGTCTCTGGATGGTTGCGGGGGCTGGATATGCTGAATGCTACACGGCGGCCGAGCGATACTGGGTCGACCTCCGCTGAAAGCTCGCCACGGGCTCGAATTCCCAACGGACCCGAGCGAGTTTACAGAATTCAAGTATGCGATTTCACTGCGCGCTGATTCGATCCCCGTATCGGCTGGGATGCAGCTGACAGGCGACGCCGCTTGCGAGTTTTGGTGTGGTTGCGGCGGCTCGAGTCGGTTTCCACGGTGCGGCGTAGCCGAGCGCCATCGGCCGGACCGGTATCTTCTCGTCGACCGCTCTAAATTAGAACGCGTTGACGGACGCGTGCAAGTCGACCGAATGGGTGGAACATGACGAATTCCTCGAGGTCGTCAGCGAGGTTCATCGTCGTGCCACCGGGACCGCCGCCGAGCGCGGAGGGCGGCGGTCGCCGCGGGTTCGATGCGGCCACCACCGCGCACCACGCAGCCGTACTCGTGCTCGGCACCGTCCGCGGTGACGTAGCCGGCGTCGAGGTCGCGCTGCACCTCGTCGACGGGTCGATCCAGTGGATCGCCGTAACCGGCGCCGCCGGCCAGACGCAGTTCGAGGATCTCATCCGTCGATGAGAGCGTCACGAGGGCGCCGATCCCGTAGTCCTGGACAACCTCACCGGCAGGGTTGAGCATCACGCCTCGCACCGGCCCACCTGGCCGGCCACCGAAGAGGCCGGGAGTCCGTGTCAGCACGCCGTCGGGATGCAGGCTGGCGAGCGTCGGCTGTCCGTCGTGGAAGAGCTTGCGCACGCGCACGACCTGACCGAGGCCACCACGATGACGGCCGGCACCACCTGTGTCGGCGACGAGGCCCTTCTCGAGGACGAGGACCGGAGTGCGGGCCTCGAAGAGCTCCACCGAGGTGTTGGCGGCGCTGGTGGGCCACAGCAGCGCCGATTTGCCATCGCCGCGCGCCCACGCCCCCTGTCCGCCGCCTTGAAAGAGGTGGTCGTTGTAGACGCGACCGTCGGGCCCGACGCCGTAGGCCAGCAGCGACGCCGGCAGACCCGTGAAGGCCTGGACGTGTTCAGGCATCGCGCGGGCGAGGGCCATGAAGAGGTTGGGGCCGATGTACCAGCCGGTCCGCGTGCGCGTGTTGACGGCCATCGGCTTGGTGCAGTTGAGGATGCTGCCCTCGGGCGCCGTCACCGTGAACGGCCGGTAGGAGCCGGCATTGGCCGGCACGGCCGGCGAGAGAATGCACTTGAGAGGATAGGTCGTGTGGGCGGCGGTATAGCCGAAGGTGCAGTTCGAGCCGCCGCGCGCCGCCTGAGACGGCGCGCCTGCGAAGTCCACGGTGATTTCATCCCCCCGCACCACGACCCGGACCGGATAGCGCTGCGTCGTGCCCATGCCATCGTTCCAGATCTCGCTGTCGTACGTCCCGTCGGGCACCCGGCGAATCGCCTCCCGCATCGCGGACTCGGCGCGGTTCTGGATCACGGTGGCCAGCGCCTCCAGGTCCTCGAGCCCGTACTCGGTCATGAAGTCGATCAACCGCCGGGCCCCCGAGGCATTGGCCGACACCATGGCGTGGATGTCGCCGATCACCTGCTCGCTCTTGCGGACGTTCTCGGCGAGCAGCGTCATGAGATCCTCGTTCAGCACGCCCGCCCGGTAAAGCTTCATGGGCGGAATCTGGAAACCCTCCTCGTAGATCTCGCGCGCGCTCAGGCTGTCCTTGGTGCCGCCGATGTCGGTGACGTGGCCGATGGTGCCGATGATGGCCACGACCTTGCCATGGCGGAAAACGGGCGTGACGATGGCGACGTCGAAAAGGTGCCCGGCGCAGATCCACGGGTCGTTCGTGGTCAGGATGTCGCCGGGCTGGAGCGTCTCGACCGGGAACCGCGCCAGGATCGCCTTGACCGCGAGGGGAAGCGTCAGGTTGAAGACGGGCATCGCCCGCGGCGAATGCGCAAGCGAGTTGGCACGCGGGTCGAGAATCTCGCAGGCGAAGTCCTGGGCCTCGCCGATGATCAGGGAGAAGGCGGTCCGCCAGACCGTGAGCCAGCATTCCTCGACGATGTTGACGAGCCGGCTCCACATGATCTC
>Ga0137361_10001088_pt1 | contig 16350 bp, 19 predicted proteins | sample Mad1_80_16metaG_FD_104923 | JGI IMG/M metagenome (GOLD analysis project Ga0137361, IMG submission 104923) | Vadose zone soil microbial communities from Angelo Coast Range Reserve, California, USA - Mad1_80_16 metaG | ecosystem: Environmental > Terrestrial > Soil > Vadose zone | place: USA... | reverse complement strand
GATGTTTCATATCTTGCTGGCGTTGGCGGACAGAGAACGACACGGCTATCACATCATGCAGGAAGTGGACGAACGCACCGAGGGCAAGGTGCGATTGGGGCCCGGTACTCTCTACGGCTCGATTAAGCGGATGCTCGCTGACGGCATGATCGAAGAGACCGAGGGACGACCGGACCCCGGCATGGACGATGAACGACGGCGCTATTACCGGCTGACCGATTTTGGATATCGGGTAGCCCGGGCCGAAGCAGAACGACTGGCACATTTGGTAAAGACTGCGCGAAGCAAGAAGTTACTTTCGAAGGCTTAGGTGAGTCGATGACTGCCACTACGGCAAACAACTCTACACCACCAGAAAGGCGATTTCATCCGCTCTCGCTGCGTTTATACCGCTTTCTCTTGATGGCTTATCCGCTTAATTTCCGGCGTGAATACGCGCCGCACATGGCCCAGGTGTTTCGTGATTGCTACCGCGCAGAGAAAAGTAATCGCGGGCTGCCGGGGGTTTGTCGTTTGATTCTTCGCACACTTCTCGATCTGATGCGAACGGCTCCAAAAGAGCACCTGGAGAATTTGGGAAAGGACAACTCAGTCATGAATAACCTGCGTAAAGACACTCTAGCACTGCTCGGATGCGTCGGAATAATCGTCCTGGCTTTCCTGTTGTTGAGTTATGGAAGAAAGCATGAAGTCGCTTCGATCCTGTTATTCGGATACGCGCTGGATGCCCTGGTGACGGTTGGGATTGTCGGCAACCTGATCGTATTCCTGCTAGTAAAAACAACCCGACTCAATCCGCTGCGAACTGCGTTTTGGACGCTGCTAATAATCAATGGAGCGCTGTTGCTTGTGACTGTGTTTATCGGCAGTCGCGTGGGCGGACAGTTTAGAATCGGAAGTGTCGTCGTGGGTTATCTCGTGAGCTTTGCCTTCTGGTTTAGCTTGCATTGGATTTGGGCGAAGGGCAAAGGCCAGTTGGCCGTGAGCAGTAAGCAGCAGTAAAAAGGTAAGCGCTGACTGCCCAACACTGATTGGTTAGGCTCCCTAAATAACGAAAAACTGTTCTAGTTGGAGGCTGCTATGAAACGGACGTTTACATTGCAGAAGGGCGTAGTGTGGCTCTCTTCGACATCGGCAATCCTGGTTTTGGTTTCGCTGGTTTTAGCGCCCTTCTGGCACACTTCGGCAACAAATGACGTCAAGGCAAGATCTCAACAGGAAACGGACGCAGCTAATCTGGCTCGCAGAATTGAAAGGGTCGAGACCGGATTGCTTCCACCCGCGTGGTGAAGGGCGAGACGCCGGCAAAGATGAAGCTCGCGGATCGCATGCGATTTTATAAGACACCCGCGGTGAGCATCGCCTTGATTAACGACGGAAGGATCGAGTGGGCGCGCGGTTATGGCATGCTGGAGGCCGGAGGCAAAGAACAGATTACGCCGGAAACGCTGTTTCAAGCCGCCTCGATCAGCAAGTCACTAACGGCAATGCTGACGTTGCGTCTGGTAGAGCAAGGCAAGCTCGATCTTGATTCCGATGTTAATAAGCGGCTGGTCTCATGGAAAGTCCCGGAGAACGAGTTCACAAAAGAGCAGAAGGTAACCGTTCGTCGTCTGCTGGCGCACACTGCGGGCGTAACGGTGCCGGGATTTCTCGGCTAGCCGGCGGGCGAAGCTGTGCCTACCGACCTGGATGTGGGTGTTGCTGATGTTCACTCTCTTTTACCGCATCAGTAACCCAAAGACGCAGGGAGCTGTCGGCATCGGCGGGTTCTTTCTGATGCGCCGCACTGTGCTTGAGCGCGTCGGTGGTTATGAAGCGTTGAAGGATGAAGTAATGGAAGACGTGCGGCTGGCGGAAATGATCAAGCGTTCGGGCGCACGTTTGTTTACCGAGCATGCGCCGAGTTTGCTCAGTACGCGCATGTATCGAAATTTCGGCGAGATGTGGGAGTGCAGCACCAAGAATTGGTTCTCGGGGATGAAGTTCTCACTGCCATTTGCTCTGTCCAGTGTCTTATCGATGTATTTGATGTCCGTCGTGCCGCCCCTCATTGCTCTAGTGTCTGCGATTGGGCTTGCCGCCGGCGGGAGCGTTGACCTTTGGCTATTGTTCACTTCCGCCGTCTTGTCATGGTTGCTGCAGGTCTTTGCTCTCGCGTTGGTCAGCATACGATCCGGAGTTTCTCCCGCCTATGCGTTGACCGCGCCACTCGGTTTAAGCTTGCTCTACGCCATGTTATTTGATTCAAGTATCAGAATTACAATCGGGAAAGGCGTTAGGTGGAAAGGACGTAGAATTTATGAGAGTGGAGGGGTTCGCCCGCCACGATTCCGTAGGGCCGCGTCTCAGTCGATCACGCACAGGTGAAAATCCCTTGCACTCAAATCGATTCCGCAGTAGAACTTCATCAGAGGTGGCCTCCTTTTTTTAATCGGAAGGTTGGTAAAGCAAACGCATTTTACGTCGTCGCTTTCGGGCCGCCTCTATTGATTATCAAATCGTTGGACCGAGCGCGGGAAGCGTGTTTCGAAGCTTGATTGATTTAATCGAAGGTTGAATGTAATCGCCGCGCCTCATCACCCTGACGTTGAATATCAGCGAGCGTTAGATTGCGATGATTGAGCTACCCCTGAGCAAGGGGGAGAGAAACGCTGTGTCGTGCTACTTGAACTCGACTGATCATTTCATTGAGCCGGAGCAGAATCAGCTCGCCTCTAATCTTCCGACTTCGCGACGTGAGTTCCTCGCAGGGGCCACGCTGGCGGTCATAGGGCTGTCACGTCCCGTGTCTGTCGCTGCGGACTTCAGTGAGACGGCAGCCACCCAGCGGACCCCGGGGTTTAACGACTTGCACCGGATGCCCGACAGCGTGATGGTGCAAATCGCGACCGGCGATCTCCGTCTCATCCGGACAGGAGGGCGATGGACGAACGGCCGGGTCGTCGTGACGGTCACGGATCTACTGGGCGCGCTCCGTGTCCAACTTTCCGCGCCGGCCGTTCCCATCAAGCGGTTGCACCTGCGTTGGCGAGCCCGAATGAGCGACGCTCGACTCATCCTTGGCGACGCATGGGAGCGGGGCTACGGAGACCTCGAGTGGCGCGGCTGGATACCCGATCGCGTCATGCCCTGGTACTTCGCGACGCAAAATGGATCGCTCACTCATTCGTATGGCGTGCGCACGGGAGCGAGAGCGTTATGCTTCTGGCAGGTCGACGCGCAGGGCGTCAGTTTGTGGGCGGACGTGCGAAGCGGAGGCGTCGGCGTGCAACTCGGCGAGCGCGTCCTCGACATTTGCGAAGTTACCTGTCGCGCCGGCCGTGCGGGGGAATCAGCGTTCGCCGCCGTTCACGCCTTCTGTCGCCAGATGTGCTCGAATCCGCGGCTTCCGCCGCAGCCCGTCTATGGTAGCAACGATTGGTACTGGGCCTATGGGAAGAACAGCGCGGCGACAGTACTTGCCGACGCCCAACACATCGTCGAGCTCTCGCCAACGAGTGCAAACCGGCCGTTCGTGGTGATCGACGATGGTTGGCAACCGGAGCGCGGCAAAGATAAAGCCGGCGTGGGCACATGGGATCGGGGCAACGAGAAGTTTCCCGATATGCCCGGATTGACCGCCCAGATTAAGCGGGCCGGCGCGCGACCAGGAATTTGGATTCGCCCGCTGCAAGCGACCGGAGATGCCCACGATTCATGGCGCCTGCCGCGCGACCGCGCGGTCCTCGATCCCACCGTGCCGGAGGTTCGGCAGAAAGTGGCCAACGACATCGCGCGGCTGCGGCCGTGGGGCTTCGAGCTAATCAAGCATGATTACACGACGTTCGACATCTTCGGCAGGTGGGGCTTTCAGATGGGAGCCGCGCTGACGAAGGACGGCTGGACGTTCGCTTCGGGGCCCGGGCGCACAACGGCCGAGGTCATTAACGACTTGTATCTCACAATTCGCAAAGCGGCCGGCGAGAGCCTTGTCATCGGCTGTAACACGGTGAGCCATCTGTCGGCCGGGCACTTCGAGATCTGTCGGGTGGGTGACGACACCAGCGGCACGAATTGGTCGCGAACTCGAAAGATGGGAGTGAACACGCTGGCGTTTCGGGGAACGCAGCACGGAGCGTTCTACGTCGCCGATGCCGACTGCGTGGGCGTCACAAACGCGGTGCCCTGGTTCTACAATCGGCAATGGCTTGACTTGTTGGCCCGGAGCGGCACGATGTTGTTTGTTTCGCTCGCTCCCGACGCCTTGGGTACTGCTCAGCGGCGTGATCTCAAAGAGGCGCTGGCGCTGGCGGCGACCGCCCACCCGCTTGCCGAGCCGCTGGACTGGCAGCGCACCGTGTATCCGGCGCATTGGCGGCTAATGGATCGTGAGCGGACATACGACTGGGTGGGCGCGGACGGCGCCGAGTTCGTTGTTTAGCAAGAACTGAGTTTTGAAAATATATGAGTTCGGCAGCCAAGAGTTTGTTTGTTTTCGGAATCTACCTCTGCGGGTTAGGTCTGATTTTGCTGCTCGTCCCGAATCTGATTTTGCAGTTTTTCGGAGCGCCGGCGACAAGCGAAGTTTGGATAAGAATCAATGGAATGTTTGTGCTTTGTCTGAGCTTCTATTATGTCCAGACGGCGCGACATGAATTGACGATTTTTATCCGTTGGACGGTCTGGACGCGCATCGCAGTTATTTTTTTCTTTGCCGCTTTCGTGCTGTTGCTTTCAGCTCCGAAAGCGTTGCTATTATTTGGCTTGATTGATTTGTTGTCCGCGATTTGGACCTTGTTTGCTTTGAAAAGAGATATAGTCCCTTGAAGAAAATCTGATGACAATGGCAAGCAATATTTTTTATTTTAGCCAGAGCGCCCCTCGAACTAATCGTTAGACCGGAGCGCGGAGAGCCTCTTTCGCAACTTTGAAGGTAATCGTGGCGCTGGAGCAACTCTGACGTTGGGCCGCACATATGGATGCATCTAGTCGCACAGGTTGGCTCAGAAGGTTGATACTCGTAGGTGTGGCGTACTTTGTCGTCGGCATCGCATTCGGTTCGTTTGCCGGTTGGGCGGCGTCCAATCAGATGCGTGTCACTTGGAGAGTGTTGGCGTTTTTGGTCTCCGCTATCGTATTCGCGATTCATGTAGGTTATGAATACTTTCGGTTGGATAACTCGGCCCGTATAACGGCGTCGCACGCAGCCCTCGCCGTCGCGTTCGGAGCTTTCTTGCTCGCTGTCGCAGCGACCGTTCATGCGGTGATGGTCCCGTCACACGCTCCGTATTGGCGGCACCTTCTCGCGCTTGTGGCTTGGCCGGTGCTGACCGCAGTTCCGGCGTTTGTGGTCGCGCTAGTCACGGCAGCCGGGCTAGGCCTTTGGCGACGGAGCACTTAGTCTAGTTACGTTGCAGCGTGTGGCCCAACAAGACTGAATGTAAAGGCCGCGCCTGGTCAACTCTGACATTGGATGGGCTATTGAATCGCAACTTTGAATGTTGGATTGCGTTAGACTCTCCGAGACGGGTTTGCCACGAATTGTTTTTAAGGAGAATTGCTATGGAGATGAGCCTTACCCAGTCCATCTTTCCGAGCAGGGTGATAAAAACACGAGACGTATCGGGCTTTCAAATGATGGAGGGGTTGTATTATGCAAATACGAGTGTTCCCAGACACTCACATGAGCAAGCTGTGTTTTGCATCGCCTTGAAGGGACGCTGTGCCGAAATCTATGGCAGCGAGGTTCGGGAGTATCAACCACTCACAGTACAGTTTCTTCCCCCACATGAAGCACACTCGTTGAAAATCTCTTCAGCAGAGGTGCGGGCCTTCAGCGTAGAGGTTGCACCTCAATGGTTGGACCGGACACGGGAATACTCTCTGTTACTCGATCACTCGGTGCACTCTCGGGGAGGCCTGTTGAGCCGGCTCTTCATGAACCTCTATAGAGAATTTCATCAGATGGATGACGCTTCACCTCTTGCCATCGAAGGTCTCGCGCTCGAAATGCTCGCAGAAGTTTCACGCAGCCAGGTCAAAGTATCAGACTCCAGGCCACGCTGGTTGGCGCAAGCCCTGGACCTTCTCCGTGAACAATTTTCCGAGCGCCTGACTGTTGGTCACATCGCAACTTCAGTCGGCGTACATCCGGTTTATCTGGCCCGCGGATTCCGCCGGTTTTGTCGTTGTACTATCGGAGAGCACATTCGCCAGCTTCGCATCGAGCACGCCTGCCACGAGCTCTGTTCGTCCGATATTCCGCTGGCCGCGATCGCTTCAGCGGCCGGGTTTTCCGACCAGAGTCACTTTTCCAGAACCTTCAAACGCTTTATGGAAATGACTCCAGCTCAATACCGCCGGACCTTTTCCCGAAGCTAATCTCATTCCACAAAGTTTCGATTGTTCAATACACTGACGGGCCGGAGGGACTAGACTCTGCCTGCTCGCATTCGGGATAAATGTGCTCAGGGTAAGACGACCTGTCCTTGAACCGACATGAAATCAATCATTCGAATCCCATGAAAACAAGTATTTGGACATGGATGTATGGCTCAAGAGATCAGGGCGATGGCAATGCGTGAAGACTTATTCAGTTCTTAGCGGCCAACACAAAAGCGGCATTTTGCATGTATTCAATTTCGTTGAGACCTGGCTTCAGCCAATTGGAACGGACTACGTTCTTGTTCCTGGCTGAATAACAAAGACTCTTCACCAGAACAAAGGAGAGGTAACTAACTATGACGACAACGCGAGAGAAGTTCTCGTTTTGCAAACGAGCGGTTTTGGCAGTGCTCATTTGCGCTGGAGTAACGTTCAGCAACTTGGCCGTTGCTCAACAATCTTCTCAAAGTTTTCCCAAAGAGTTGGATGACTACGTTGCGGCGACAGTCAGGAACTGGGAAATTCCCGGCGTCGCCGTCGCGGTTGTGAAAGATGGAAAGGTAATCGCCGCCAGGGGATATGGGGTGCGAGAGTTAGGAAAACCGGAACCGATAGACGAGAACACGATTTTTGATGCCGCATCGTTGACTAAGTCGTTCACTGTAGCGGCGATTGCTTCGTTAGTGGACGAAAAGAAAATGGCGTGGGACGACCCGGTAAGACGTTACATACCGACAATAGAGTTTCCCGATCCCTACCTCACGGCCAACATTACGATGCGGGATCTCTTGTGCCATCGCACCGGTATTCGTGCGACGAACAGCGCCTGGTACTTCACAAATGTGAATCGTTCCCAACTCCTTGGCCTGATTAAGAACATGGAAATTGCGGCTCCCTTTCGCACCCAATCAGTTTACTCGAACATCGGCGTTACGATTGCTGGTGAAGCTGCCGCCAGAGCGGCCGGCACAAACTGGGAGGATCTCATCACACAGCGAATCATTGTTCCACTCGGCATGAAGCGAACAACGGCCGTCTTCGCCTTGGCGCCGGCAATGGGGAACATCGCTTCCGGCCATGCCCTCGTTAACGGCGTTCAGCGCGTGACCCCACGAGAAGGGACACAGCGCGACATGACGGCCCCCGCAGGAGCAATCCAATCCAGTGCGGCCGACCTTGCGACATGGATGATGTTTCAACTCGGCGATGGAACGTTTCAGGGCAAACGGATTCTGAGCTCCGCGGCAATGAACGAGATGCATTCGCCGCAGATCGTGATACCGACAAACGCGGCATTTCGCCTGGCTCGACAAATAAAGTACTTTGCGGCTTACGGCTTGGGTTGGCAGGTTTTTGACTATCGCGGTAATCGCATGCTTTGGCATTCCGGCACTGGCGATGGCCAGACTGCGTTCCTGGTGCTGCTGCCCGATTCGGGCTTAGGCGTCGTGGTGCTGATTAATTCATGGAAGGCCGGCCCGGCGCTAAATAATGCCATCGCTTCACGAATCGTGGATTATTATCTCGGGACTCCAACGCGGGATTACAGCGCAGAGTATCACGAGTCGTGGACGCGAAGCCTGCAACAATCGATCGAAGCAACGCGAAAGTTTGAAGCCTCACAGCTCAAAGGCACGGCACCAACACTCCCTCTTTCGGAATATGCCGGAGTCTATCGCGACAAGCTCGGACTGGATGTTAAGGTGTGGCTCGAGGGAGATAGCTTGCGGCTGCAATATGGCGGCGGAGAGATTGCTGTCTTGACACACTGGTACCACGACGCGTTTTGGGCGCGATGGCAAAACCCGCTGCATGCGGAACAGCGATCGACCTTTGTGCAATTCAATATGTCTCCCCAGGGACTAATCGCCGAAATACAGATGGACCTTTCTGGAGATCGCATTACTGCGCACCGCTGATGCAGGCCGTACGTAGAGGAAGGTTCGAGAGACATCTACCGTTGCGCCACTGACTTTCTTCACATGGGCGATCCCAGGTGGCAGACACATGTTTTGGATACCACCTTAACGATTGCAGAGGTGGCGGAAGCGATGGATGAATCAAGAGAAGTCGGGTTAACAGACCGGCTGGTTCGCACGACTTTTTCTCACGGGGTTGATCCAGTTCCAATGTGCGTCGTCGGTGCGAAAACCGAGGTGCCAGAGCCGCCCCAGTCCCGAAGCTGTTCGCGAAGTTTACTTCTTAGACATGTGAGGCATAATAACGTTTCGCAATGGTTGTGATAAATACTTAGGATGTTCGGCCCGTGTCGCTATGAATTCGTCAGCTTCCACAAGACCTCCTCTATACAAAGAGATTCTTGTGGCTTTGTTGGTCGGTGGTTTATTTGGACCGCTTATCGGGTGGCTAGGGGGGATGCTCGCCAGTTTCTTTGCCTCTGCTATCATCGATGAAACGCGTGGGATGCGAACAACCGCATTTGTTGGCGGCCTCATAGGTATCCCGCTCGGACTCCTCACTGGCTTGATGGTAAGTATTCCCCTCAGGCTTTTGTCCGCGCGAGTTCTTAAGATTCTGAGGAACAGCAGGTTTGCGGCCCCGGTGGGTGGGGTCATTGGCTGGTGCTGCGGGTTTGTTGTTCTCATCTATTGGCATCCTTCAATTGGAACAGTTGTTTACGTAGGCATGCACTCTATGTTCGTAGGGGGTCTCGTGGCCGTTGTCACCGTGCTCGCGAAACCTAAGTGGTTGTAGATACCGGCCGAACAACTCGTTGAAGCGCGTAGCTCTTTTCTCAACGTGCTTGATTGAATCGAACGTTGTTGTACTACTCGCGGCCGGTCAACAATAGTAAGACGCAGAATGTGAGCTCTCAGTATGCATTTTCATAAATAACTTAGTGAGGAAAATCGACTATCTTGTTTTGGTATATCAACGGTATTGGCTTCAGGTAATTGCCATCGGTTTAGTAGGCTCACTTGCTTTGTACCTGAATGGCGTTCCTTATGGAGTCGATCTGCCTCACCACTATCGATTGGCTCAGGGTTTCTTTGAATCAATTAAGGGCGGTGACTTTTACCCGTCATGGCTTTCTTCTTCGAACGGCGGTTACGGCGATCCGAGTGTACGGTTCTACCCTCCAGCGCTTTATTACCTATTATCTTTCTTCCGACTACTAACCGGGGATTGGTACATTGCCACTTTGGCGACGCTCTCACTGCTGACAGTGTCCGGTTGCGTAGGTATGTATTTATGGGCCAGTGCGTTGACCGATCGGCCTTATGCAGTTCTGGCGGCGTTGATGTATATGCTGTCGCCTTTTCATGCTAATGAGATTTACCAGGCAGGCATGTATGCTCAATATGCCGCCGCGAGCGCGCTGCCATTTGTTTTTGCTTTTGCCGAGCGAATCGTTGCCAATCGACGTTGGCGCGATGCCGGAGGACTCGGCGTTAGTTACGGGATGCTTATTCTCTTTCATCCGCCATTAGCATTGCTCGGTTCAGTTGGGGTTGGTCTCTATGCCTGCATCAGACTGGCTCAATCGTTTAAGTGGCGCTCGCTTTATCAACTCATCGCAGGTACTGTGAGCGGTCTGGCTTTTAGTGCTTGCTATTGGCTGCCTATGTTACTCGAGTTGAAGTGGAAGATTCCGAGCGGAAGCGGCCAGGATAAGTGGTTCGATTATCAGAACAACTTTATCTTTCATGCTTCCCCAAACCCAATGGGAGATTATTGGATACCAATCATTACCGCTGCTACTTTCCTGATGGCCCTGCCGGTAGTCGTTCTCTTCGTCAGACGTAAACCTCAAGCTCTGGCTCCCGCGCTGGTCGCCTTACTGACGTTTTTGATGGCCACCGCTCTTAGTAAGCCAATCTGGGATGCGCTCCCTGCCTTACAGGAGACTCAGTTCCCCTGGCGCTGGCTCACTATCACCTCAGCCTCTCTCGCGATACTTGTGGCGATCAGTTTGCCCGAACTAGTTCGAATGTGGCGTACCCGTCTGCGCCCGCTCTCTTTAGTTTTGTTTGGAATCACAGTAATAGCGCTCAGTTTTACAGTCCTACAAGTAATCAGAGGGGCCACCTTCCTGAGTCGTTCCGCTTTCGACCAGATGGTCGCTTCTCTTCAAGGGTCAGAGACCAATAAAGATTTTCTTCCGGTGTGGGTTTCAGACAAGCCCCGGACAATGGACCAACCAGTGGAAGCATCGGGCCGTGAACTCCATGTGACTGAGTGGTCTATGAAACAGAAAGAATTCCAAATAGAACCAGGGGCCCCAACCGAAGCACGTTTGAGGATACTCTACTATCCGTATTGGAAAGCGACCGCTGAGGGAAAGCAGTTAACAACCAGGCCGGCGAGTGATGGCGCTCTACTTGTCAGCATTCCGCAAACGGCAAGCCAGGTTAAGGTCAACCTTGTCGAACCGGCAAGTAGTTACATTGCCGGGGCATTGAGTATTCTCGGTCTCGTGGCAATTGTGGTCCTGTTCGCTGATAGGTTTCGACAAGCGCGATTCCGCAACGTGGCAGCAACTGAATGAAGCGCAGATAACAAGTCGTTGGATGGCGAGCGAGTAGCTGTTTCTCAAGTCATTCTATGATACGAACATTGAATGTAAACGCCGCGGCCGGTCAACGCTGACGTTGATTACTTTCTTAATAGCTCCACTGGCGGAGTGGCTGAGAAGAAGATGAGGCCCATTCAAAAAACATTACTTGCGATAGTCGCACTGTGCGTTGTTCTGGTCGTGTCCTTTCTGCTTTACCGAAGAATGGGACCGCTACCGACATTAACCGATCGAGATGTGGCGGGCTCGACGGCAATAACGTCGCCGTGGCTGGAAATTACACCTATGCCCGCATTGAAGCCATCGGGCAAAACATCCCTGGTAATCCTGGAGCTTGTAGGTGATTACACGCCTGACTTTCAAGCTCAAATGTTGCGCTTTCCGGATGGGACAATGGGAATGCCTGAAGTGCAGTTGGTCGATCAGCAGGGAAACGTCTTCCCTTTACACTTTCTCATGGTTCACCACCGCGATCGGACAGGATCAAATGTGATGGGCGGCGCAGGTTTTGGAGCGCCTGACCTGCCGACAGATCGAAGTTACGGTAAGGTTAGAGTTCGGAGTGACAAGCCGATGAAATGCTCGAGGATCATTTGGCGGAGTTAGAGCTGATTGTGGCGCCCCGACGCAAGTTGTGGTTCCGGAATTGGGATCGCGTGTCTCTAGACTTGCTTTGAGATCGCCTGCCAGTCTGACGTTAACTCTCTTCTCTTTCTGGAGACTAGTATGAAATACAAGCCAGTGTTCACGTCACCGCTTACAATCTCGGTTATCGGTGTGATTTATGTCGCATTAGTCGCTCAATGTTGGGCACAAACTGACACTAAGAAACCCCCAGCATTCGGTTCGAGCCTCAAAAGACCAAAGGTGACCACGACAGATCGGCTAAATGAGAACGCGAAAAATGAGTTGTCAGAAGAAATTATCAGAGGCAGTACTGAACATTTGGATCTCGAGCGCCGAAGATTAGCCGTTCGATGCGTCAGGTCTGAGACAACTTGCAATCTGCAGTCAACACTGTCATCGCGCCGGCGGAGGACAGAGTGCTGCAAATTTGTTCTTGAGATCGATGCTTGAATAGGGTTCGCGCGCTCCCCGGTGAATTCGATCGTTCGGTGGGTTTACTCGGCGGCTGAGGAATGAAATGGAATTGCGAAGTAGCCTGATTAAAGTTGCGACAGAGATTCTTGAGAGCAAGTATCCCGATGCCAGGGTACTCTTTCTCGCAGGCTCAATTGTTAGGGGACAAGGGACGCCACACTCTGACCTGGATTTAGTTGTCATTTTCGACAAGCTGCCTAATGCCTACCGGGAATCATTTCATTTCCAAGGGTTTCCCGTGGAAGCGTTCGTACATGACCCGGAAACATTGAACTATTTTCTTTTTAAGCTAGACCGTCCATCGGGAATCCCCTCGTTGGCGCAAATGATTTTGGAAGGCATTGAACTTCCCGAACCCAGTGAAGTGTCGCAATCGCTGAAGCAACTTGCGGCTTCCGTGATGGAGGCGGGTCCGCCCGTATTGAGCGATGAGGAAGTTCTGAAGTTGCGTTACAACCTAACGGGTCTGGCCGATGATGTGCGACAGCCCCGTTCGAGAGAAGAGCTTCTTGCCTCCGGCGCGGAGCTTTACGAGACATTGGCGGATTATTATTTTCGGTCGAACAATCTTTGGTCCGCGAAAGGCAAGGCTATTCCCAGGATCCTGAAGCAGGCTGACGCCGAATTATGTTTGCGCTTCTGTAGTTCCTTCGATGAGCTATTCAGCCACGGTCAAAGTGGAAGGGTAATCGCCCTCGTCGAAGAGCTACTGGAGACCAATGGCGGATTCTTATTTGACGGGCACAGGCTTGAGGCTCCATTGGATCATAGAAAGCCGCTCAATGAACGGATTGCGTCTCCGAACAATTCGATGGACCGCAGCGCGGATAGCCTATAACTTGATTAACCGGTCGCTACCGCTCGCGGTTCTGTAACGGCGCTAATCACTGCTTCCGGTAAACCGACGTTAGCTGAATATCAAAACCCAAGTTGAAGAACGTCCATTTAATTTTTGGAATCTTTGTCCTGATTGCCTTCCTATTAACGGGGCAGTATATGGACAAGTATTACAACCACATGGTTGGCGTCCCGGATGGGATACGATTGTTGTATCGTACCAGGCACATCTTTATTTTGCTGTCTGGTTTGACGAATCTGGGTATCGCAGCTTATTTCACCTATAGACTCCGGTTTTGGCCTAGGGCTTTACAGTTGGTCGGCTCTGGTCTTACATTCCTGGCCTCCTTTCTGTACATCGTGGCGTTCTTTTATGAGCCTGGATTGAGAAATTTGCGCACGCCACTAAGTCAGTGGTGCACGTACTGTATCGCAGCAGGAGTGGTACTTCACGTTTTGACCGGCATAGGTCAGCAGAAGGAGACGACCGTCAGCTAACAAGTCATCACCTGAGCTATTGCTTCGACTCCCAAATGAAAACCACAACCATTGCCGGAGCGTATAACAACAAGCGATGCATCGTTCGCACGCAAGAAGACCGTAAGATAAAGAAGGAGAGGAAGTCATGAAAAGAACGCTGTCGTCTGCGCTCACCGTTTTCCGACAATATAGAGCGGCTAAAGCTAAAAACAGAGCATATCGAATCCTTCGTTACCTGCCTATGTTCGCCATCATGGGCTATGTCTTGCTGTTGAGCTTTCCGCAAGTACTTTTTGCTCATGAAACTTCGTATCGGAACCTCACGGTATATTCAAGAGCACCGCTCGACCAGAATATCTATGCGGTCCTGGACAAAGTTGAGTCCAGGTTGGCGATATCAGAGATCAACAATAAAGAGGTTAGACCTAAAATCTTCCTTACCAATAGTTTTGGCTTCTATGCCTGGCTGAGCCTCCATCTCGGCAGCAACTCCTTCGGTAAGGGTTTCGCCGTCCTTCCCGCGGCCAATATCTTTATCAACAAATCTGATGCCGCTAAGGATCTGGTTTTCCGAAACACTTCGGAAAATAACCAAAGAAGTTTGAGCGGTGTAATCGCCCATGAAACCACTCACCTTCTGATCAGAAAGAAGTTTGGGTATTGGAGAAATCTCACGATGCCTACCTGGAAGAAAGAAGGATACGCCGAATATGTGGCAGGCGGCTCGACCCTACCCTATGAAACGGGCGTCAAGATGTGGAAAGCGAATCCGAAAGACGGAACAGGCTATCAGTACTTTAAATACTACATGCTGGTGAAGTATGTGCTTGAGCATGACAACTTGAGCGTTGAGGATCTCTTCAACCGCGATTTTGATCTGCAATCGTTGGAAGAAACAGTACTGAGCAGCTTGTAGTGTAAACACAATCCCACGCAATGGAGGAACCCATGAGATTCGTACAGTCTGTAATTCTTCTTCTATTAGTTGCGTTAACCGCATTAGGCGCCGCCACGCGTCCTAATGAAAACTTCTCTGCTCGCAAGCCGCTTTCTCCGAGATTAACCGAAACCTCTGCACCTGATAGCCCACAGGCAGCGACGCCTATCTTTCTGCCCCAACAGCAGGAGATTGAACTCGCTTTGAGCGCAGGTCCCGAACACTTACGGCTTGAGGCTACCGTTTACGTCTTTGGAAAAAAGGGTTATGAAAAGATTCGCAGCGGCAAGAATGGATTTACTTGCATGGTCAATCGCGATGGCAATCAAATCGGTGATAACGATCTCAAGCCCACTTGTTGGGACGCTGAGGGTAGCGCCTCGATCGTCCCGGTGATGCTTCGTGTTGGTGAGATGCTGGCACAGGGAAAAACGGCGGATGAAATTAGGCAGGACGTTGACAGAGGATTTAGCGAAGGCCGTTTCGTCAGTCCCCGAAAGACAGGGATCGCGTATATGCTCAGAGGCGACGTGCAATATGATCCAAAGACAATGGCAATCAGCCAGACTTTATTTCCGCCTCACTACATGATTTACGCGCCCGGCGTCACCAATGCAGACATTGGAATCAACATGGATGCATATAAGAGACATCCTTCATTACCGCTTGTTTATGCGGGCTATTCGGGCGGAGCGCGCACCGCTTACATCATTGTGATGGCGGCCGAAGACAAAAGCCATTTGCATTAACTGTCCCTCCGTGCTCTCGAAAGCGCAAGAAGAAACTCAAGCGAAGAAGCTGAGGCTCTAACTTTGCCGCTTCGCCTCCACGCACGATGAATTCGTCCCTATAGCTGATGACAGTCGTGCGCATATTTTGCTCTCTGATCACGATAAAAAGGCTAAAATAAGAGAAAATGGAGGCATTGACGCCAAGGTTCTCGTTGCTTGGGCAAATAAATATTTGAGCACCCTCAGACGTGATGGCATTACCCGCGTCTTATCATCCTTCAGAATTGATTTACGCAGAAAGTCTTGATCGCGGGTTACGATCACCCTTTCTTCAGCCCGCGCAAAGTCGAGTTGAGTTTTGTCATCCTTCGTTCGCAGGCCGGGCTTCGTTCGTCGTGGTCACCGTCAATGCCAGCACGACGAAGAGCAATAGCGATTGCAGGGATCGACGTGTTCATCAAGGTGGAAACGGATGCGTTCAGCCATGGCAGAGCGCGTGCAGCTTTTCTCTCAGACGTGACGGGTTATTCTTCTTGAACGCTTCGGCTAGAACTTCTTCCTCATCGAGAATTTGTTCGATCTCATCTTTATGATCGTAATAGTAGGCCATCGCCGCATAGACGGCTGCGAGGGGCAGATCGTAAGTCCCGGCTATTTCTTCCAGCTCGCGACCGTTTCAAACTCGACCTCAAATGCATCAAGAACTTGACCTACAGAAATCTAGTCTCATTAAGGCGCGACCAAATACAAATCTCGTCCCGCTCGCTCCACCACCAGCGTATCGGGATCGTGTTCGTAATCCTCGCGGCGAAACGCTCGATGGTCCATGAAACCCAAGTTCACGCGTTGACACGTGGCCTCATCAAGCGCCGATGCCATCGTGATACGATAGCGAGGAATGACTCGGCCCGTTTCATCACGCTGTCCGGCATAAGAAACATGGGCCAGGTGGGCGGCGACCGCCAGATTCTTTTGCAACTCAGTTGACAGAGCTACCATTTCCCGCACGCGGTCGAGCGGCGCATACCCGTACTTTTCGATCAATAAGCCATGCGTCTCGGAAATGGATCGGAGATGGGGCGCGTAGATGATCAGTTCGCCACCCTCTTCGATAATTGCGCCGAGCTTGTAGCTCGCCTTGCCACCAACCCACAACTCGTCGTAATGCTCATCGAGCAACGCCACGACTCGCTTGTATTTGCGGCCGGTATACTTGATGTGAACGTGCCGGCTGACTTCAGCGGCGCGGCGAAAGGCTTCGCGAAAATTGCCGACGAATAAGGCGTGAGTGCGAAGCCGGTCATTGTCGTCTCGGGTCATGACCGAATACAGCGAAATGATTTGCGCCGAAACAAAATCCG
>Ga0137361_10001084_pt1 | contig 16366 bp, 9 predicted proteins | sample Mad1_80_16metaG_FD_104923 | JGI IMG/M metagenome (GOLD analysis project Ga0137361, IMG submission 104923) | Vadose zone soil microbial communities from Angelo Coast Range Reserve, California, USA - Mad1_80_16 metaG | ecosystem: Environmental > Terrestrial > Soil > Vadose zone | place: USA... | reverse complement strand
CGGGAGCAACCTCGCGAAGCGCCGTGAGCGCTCCGCGGCTCGAGAGGAGGCGGATGGCAGCGCCGCGACGTGGAGCGCCGCCCGCGGTCGTGGCGATCGCGTACACGGCCACCGTCTGCGCGCGATCCGCCCTCGGTCCCGCCGCGCCGAACGCGACGTGCACGGTGCGGGCGGGCGGCACGCCGAGCGGAATCATCCTCTTCCCCTGGCGCGCCTGGGTAACGCCGGGCGGCACCACCACGGGAACCACGGCCTCTCCACGCGGGTCCGCGACCACGGGACCGAACGTCTGCGATCCGATCTCCACCGTGATCCGCCCGCGCGGGCGCGTCTTCACCACCGCATCCCCTTCGGCCCAGAGCGGCAGGGCGATCCAGGCGACGTCGCCAGCCGCCACCGCCATGACGATCGCCACCTGGGGGATCTCGTCGTCGGGTGGAACGTACTGCGCCTCCCACGTTTCCTCTCCCGTCCTGCTCGGAGCTTCGACGCGGCCGACGCTCACGGTGAGCTCCGGTTGCACTGCGCTCTGCACCCTCAGGACCGCGTGCGCATCGCGGCCGAGCAGCATCAGCGACGGCTCCGCGGAGAGCGCGAGGGCCAGGAGGGCGGCGGCAGTCACGGCCCCTTCTTCCTCCAGCGGATGGCGATGTCCTTGATCGGGGGGATGTTCGCTCTCCCTCCGCAAGGCACCGTACGAATCGTCTCGCGGCCACCGGCGTCGCGAATGGCGACCGTCACGTCCTTCTTGTCTGCCGCCGCGGGCACGCGGACGCGGAAACGGCCATCCTCGGCCACCGCTGCCGGAGCCCCGTCCACCAATACCTCCGCGCCTGCGGGTGCCGTCCCTTCCACCTCGGCGCAGAGGCTCTCGCGCTCCTGGGCGGCGGCGGCATCGGCGACCTTGAGCAAGAGCTTCGCGGGGATCGGTTCCGCTCCCGATGGCGGTTTCCCCGCGGCCGCGAACGATTGCGTGCCGGCGCGCACCTCCACCGTCTTGTGCTGCGAAGTCAGGTTCACCTCGCCGGTCGCGGTCGCGATGGCGACGGCGGTCCCCGTGGAGAGCACGCCGAACCGGGCGCCCTGCGTTTCGGCGACCGCGCCGCCGTCGGCGCTTTCGATGCGCAGCAGACGCACTCCGTCCGCCTGGTAGTCGACGGCGATGCGGCCGCGCGTGAGCCTGAAGCGGTGGAGCTTCTCGGTGATCTCCCGCACCATCAGCTGCGTGCCTTCCGCCACGGTGATGCGGCTGCGCGCACCGACCTGCAGGTCGGTGCGGCCGCCGTGGCCGGTGCGGACCGAGTCGTCCGCGCGCAGGCGCTGCCCGGCCGCCAGCGCGGACGTGCCGCCGTTCGGCGAGAGGCGGACCACGTCGCCGACCACTGCGACCACGATGGCTTCGTCGACCTTCGCCTCCTCGGCCACATGTGCCGCCGGCGGGGGCGTTGCGGGCCGGTAGAGCGTTCCGCGGAAGACCAGCCACGCGCCGGTCAGCAGCGCAGCGGCGACAGTGCCTGCCTCGAGGAGCATCCGCGTTCGTCTGCGCCTCGACATCATGCCTCCGAGATCTCCACCGCGAATTCGGTGACCGCCCAGGACAGCCGCCGTTCATCGCCTCGCTCGACGAGGTGCACGTCGCCGCCGGCCCTCTGCATCGCCTGCCGGGCGATATGCAGACCGAGACCGGTTCCGCGCCCGGCGGGTTTGGTGGTGAAGCGTGCCTCGAACAGCCGCCCGACGTGTTCGGGGGCGATCCCGGATCCTTCGTCGCTGATCCTGACTTGAAGTGGCTTCGGCAGCACGCGCACGGCGACGCGGCGCGCGCCGCCGACCTCCTCGACCGCGTCGACGGCATTGACGATGAGATTGATGACGGCATGGAGCAGCGCGGTGGGCGACCCGAACGCGCGCCGCGAACCGTCGCGGACCCATTCGAACCGGGGGCCGAGCCGGCGCACGCGCCAGGCCACCAGATCGACGGCCCGCTGGACGACGCTCTCGACCGCGAAGGGAGATTGGGCGGCCGGCTCGGGCGCGAAGAGCTGCTGGTAGCTGCGAAAGAGCTCCTCCAGGCGCACGACCTGGGTCGACACCATCTGCCAGTCGTCGAGATCGGTCACCTGGGTCCCCAGCCGCCGCGCGATCAACTCGAGACCGGCCTTGATGCCCACGAGCGGATGGCGCATCTCGTGGATGAGACCCGGCCCGAGCAGCTCGGCCTGCTCGAGCTGGGCGCGCTGAGCCCTCCTTGGCAGCTTGGATCGGGTCATCGCAGGTGGGCGGCCGCCGCGGCCGCCGGCAGGACGATGGTGAAGGTGGCGCCGTGGCCTTCGGCGCTGTCGACGAGGAGCTTGCCGTGGTGCGCCTCGACGATGCTGTGGGAGATCGACAACCCCATCCCCACTGCACCCGGCCCCTCCTTGGTGGTGAAGAACGGGTCGAAGATCCGATCGCGCATCGCTGCCGGAATGCCCTTGCCGGTGTCGCTCACCGAAAGCTTGAGCGCGTCGCCGTTCACGTCGCTCAGCGTGACCTTGAGGGTCCCGCCCTGCGGCATCGCGGAGATCGCGTTCTGGACGATGTGCGCGATCGCCTCCTGCATCTGCGCCGGGTCACCCTGGGCGTCGCAGCTCTTCAGCTCGGTCGCGAGCTCGATGCCGTGCGCGCGCATCTGCTCCTCGTACAGGTCGAGGGCGGCGAGCACCGAGGAGTGCAGCGGGAAACGGCGCCCGGGTTGCGTCCGCTCCTGATCGGCGAATGCGCGCAAATTGCCGACGATGGTCGAGACCCGGAGCGCCTGCTCCTGCAGCGTGCGCAGCCGCTCCTCGTGCGGCGTTCCCGCCAGCTCCTTGCGCAGCAGCGCGGCGACGCCGCTGATCGCGGTGATCGGGTTGTTCAGCTCGTGCGCCATCCCGGCCCCGAGCGACCCGAGCGCGGCCAGCCGCCGCGCTCGCAGGATCTGGTCCTGCGCCGCCTTGAGCTCGGCCGTGCGCTCGTCGACGCGCTGTCGCAGCTCGCCGTTCCAGCGGCGGATCTCCTCGTCCCGCCGCACGATCTCCCCCGCCATCTGGTTGAAGGACCGCGCGAGCTCGCCGATCTCGTCGTCGCTGTCCACCTCCGCTGCCCGGGTGCGGCCGAGCCGCAGGGCCTGGACGCCTTCCCGCAGCTGCTTCACGGGCTCCGTCACCCGGCGGGAGAGGAGCGCTCCGAGGATGAGGACCAGCAGCAGCGAGACGGCCACCCAGAACAGCGTGTACCGCCGGACCAGCGCCGCCGGCCGCAGCGCGACGTCTTCACGCTGGCTGACGACGACGACCCATCCGAGGGTGCCGACCGGCGCCGCGACGGCCAGCCAACGTTGTCCGTCCACCCGCACCAGCGCGCGGCCGCCGGTGCCGGCGGCGACCAGCGAGTGCTCGTCGGGGGAAAGCCCGAAGGGCTCGGGCTGCGCCAGCAGCTTTCCGGCGCGGGTGGCGAGATAGGCGACGGTGCCGCCCTGCGATGTCTGGCGCATCTGCCGGCTGAGCTGCGCGAGCGACAGCTCGGCGGCGAGGAGGTGCTCGCCATCGAGGCGCAACGCGATCGGCAGCCGCATCGAGCCGTCGGAGGCCGCGTAGGGAGCGCCGATCGCCGTCCCGACCTGCGCGGCGAGATCCAGAGGCGCCTCGCGCTCGAGCTTGTCGAGATCCGGGACCGGACGTCCGTTCGCGCTCTCGTAGACGACGGGCCCGCCCGGCAACCAGATCGCGTCGATGAACTCGAGCTGGCGGTAGGGAATCCGCAGCACGTGCGCCAGCTCGGAGGGCGAGAGCTCGCGCAGCGGCAACACGCTGGCGGACAGGCGCAGGCTCTCGGCCGCCTGCGCCACGAATCGCTCGCAGGCGCGCGCCGCCTCCTCCGCCACCCGGGTCTCGGCAGATCGGACGGTGCGCTCCAACTCCGCGCGGTTGACGTAGAAGGAAAGGGATCCCAGCACCACCGCCGGAACGACGCCGACCAGCGCCAATACGGCGAAAATCTTGCTGCGGAATTGCACCGGGCGCGACCCCCTCGCGGAGCTCGAGCATAGGGCCCGCCGAAACGTCGCAGCAAGAAAGCCCGGGGTGCGTGCACCCGCGGAAATAGAGCGAAAAGGCCTACCTAGCGGCTCTGGGCGTGGCGCGCGAGCGCCAGGTGTTCCTCGAGCTTTTCCTCGATCCGCCGCAGCTCGGGCGCCGGGGGTTGGCCGGCCTCGCGGATCCGGCGCAATTCGTCCAGGAGCGCCTCGCCCGAGAGCAATACCTCGCGGCCTGCTGCCTTGCTGGCCACGAGCCGGGAGAGCAGGTGCAGCGAGCGGCGCCGCAGATCCGTCGTCGCGTGCCGGACGCGCGCCTGGAGGATCTCGATGGGGGTGGCGGCGGGGTCCTGGCCGCCGTCCGCAGCCTCTGCAGGATGCGCTTCCTCCGGCAGCTCGTTCGCAGGGCCTTGTCCATCGATCAGGCGCAGCGGCGTGACTGCCGCGCGGCGCTCGTACTGGACCTTCATCTGCTTGACGGCTTCGTCGATGCGATCCGCGATGCCGTCCAGGTCATCGAACGGCTTCTCGATGTAATCGATCGCGCCGATGCGCAGCGCCTCCACGGCGCTCTGCGTGGATGCATACGCGGTCATGATGATGCATGCGCAATAGGGCTGCGTCTGGCGGACGCGTCTCAGCACCTCGATCCCGTTCAGGCCCGGGAGGTTCTTGTCCGCGAGCACGCAGCCGAACTCCTCCCGCTCGAGCAGAGCCAGCGCTTCCTCCGCGTTGCGGGCGAGGCGGGTGGAGAGCCCCTTCTCCGTCAGCACCCGCTGGAAGAGATCGAGGACGACGGGCTCGTCGTCGATCACCAGCACCGAGGCGAAGGAAGCGGGTTGCATCCAGCAAAGAGCCTAGAGTGACCTGCCTGTAGAGTTCAAGCAACGCTGCACCCACCCCGGCGCACTTGGGATATAGGAGGCGGCATGCTGCGGGCGAATCAGGCTGTCCGGCTCGGGCTTCGCGCTGCTTCGCGCAACCCGGAGCTTTCCTTCGCCAAGGCGCTGATCAACCAGGGCGGAAACCTGATCGCTCTCTTGCCCCTCTCTCTCGCCGCCGTCCTCGTCGCGGCGCTGGCCCGAGGTGACGCGCTGCGGAGCGCGCTCCTGGCGGCGCGAGCACTGGCCGGTTTGCGCTGGCCCGTGCTGGGCGGAATCGCCGCTGCCCTGGGGATCGCGTTCGCGGCGAGCATGCTGTTCTGGGCCGGCGCCCTTCCGCTCCTCGCGGCCGATGCGGAGCTGAACCGCCGGCCGCCACCCGGAAACTTCGCGCTGCTCGTTTCACGGGGCGCGGCTCGTACGCTGGTCGCCGGCGTCCTTGGCTGGGGTATCTCGATCCTCTTTACGCTCGCCTGCGACGCCGCGGTGATCCTTGCGGCGCCCGCGCTCCTGGTGCGCCCTTCGAAGGGGCTGTTCGCCACAGCCGCGCTCACCGGCGCCGTCGCCTTGGCCGGAACGTTCCTGCTGGATGTGCTCGCACGCCTGATCATGGTGCGGGCGGCGGCGTTTGGAGACTCCGCGACCGTGGCTTTCGCGAGGGCGGCTTCGTTGCTCGGCGCGCGACTCGGCGCCTCGGCGGTGATCACCGTGGTGTTCGCCGGCCTGGAGTTGATCGTCGGGGCCGTCGCCGCGTCGCTGGCCGGCCTCTTGTCGGCGGGATCGTTCAGCCCCAGGGACCAGGTGCTCGCCCTCGCCCCCCATGCTGCCATCGCTCTCGCGGGCGCGGCGATACTCGGCTGGCTCGAGGTGGGCAGGATGGGGGCCTTCGCGGCCCTTGCCGCGGACGCGGAGGGGCTGATCGCGCCCGAGGCGCCGCCGGAACCGCCCCCCTTCGCCGAGCTCGTGGTCGAGGCCCTGCCCGCCGACGAGGTTACTTCAAGAAGCGGCGCAAGCTGATCTTCTTCACCCGTCCGCTGAGAAGGGTCCAACTGAGCGCGGCTCCGAACAGCATCGCCGCCAGCGACAACCCGATCAACGCCGCCAGCGGCCAGACCGTCTGACCGGCGCCTTCCGACGCGCGTCCGACGAGCGAGAACGCACCGACGATCAAGCCGGAGGCGAGCATCCCAGTGAAGAGGAGGATGCCGAGCGCCTTCACGTTCATGTTCAGGCGGGAGAGCTCGTCGCCGCGGACGTTCACGTTGAACTTGCCGCCCTCCAGATCCATGAGGATCTGCGCCAGCTGCTGCGGCGTGTCCTGCAGGAAGCCCTGTAGCTGCAGGAGGACGCGCAAGAATCCGCCGCTCATCGAAGCGGGGCTGTAGCGGTCGTAGAGAAGCTGCTTCGCGTAGGGAAGCGCCGCCTGGGTGACGTCGAGCTCCGGATCGAGCTGCCGCACGATTCCCTCCGTGGTCGCGGAGGCCTTGGAGAGGACGGCGTACTCCTTGGGAATCTTGATCTTGTACTTCATCGCCAGGTCGACCAGCTCCCTCATCAACACGCCGGGGTCGACCTCCGACAGCTTGCGCCCCAGGTAGCGCTCGAGGATGTCGTGGATCTCCTGCCGGAAGTGGTGGAGGTTGATCCGCTGGTCGGCGACGCCGACCTTGTAGAGCAGGCGCGCGACGGTGTCCGGGTCGCGCAGCGAGATCGCGAGCACCAGCACGATCATCGACTCCTGCATCTGCTTGGTGAGGCGTCCGACCAGTCCGAAGTCGAGCAGGCCGATCCGGTTGCCTTCCATCACGATGATGTTCCCCGGATGCGGATCGCCGTGGAACAGGCTGTCCTTGAAGAGCTGCTGGAAGCTCGCCTCCAGGACGTGGCGCGCGAGCTGCTGGCGGTCGATGCCTGCGGACTGTCCGGATTCGAGGACGGTCTTCAGCTTCACGCCCTTGAGCTCCTGCAGCGTGATCACCGTCCGGCTGGAGAGGTCGCCATACAGCTTCGGGATCACCACGTAGGGCCGATCCGCGTGGTTGCGAGCGAACTCCTCGATGTTTCGCGCCTCGTTCTCGAAATCGAGCTCGAGCAGCATCGCATTGCGGAACTCTGTGACGATCCCGGTCGGCGTGTAGATGCCGGTCTCTTCGATCACGCCCTCGAGGAAGCGGGCCAGGTAGAAGAGCAGGTCGGTGTCGCTGCGGATCTGCTCCTCGATCCCGGGGCGCTGCACCTTCACCACCACGTCTTCGCCGCTGGCGAGCCTGGCCCGGTGCACCTGCGCGATGGACGCGCTCGCCATCGGCTCGGCGTCGATGGAGGCGAAGAGCTGGTGCGCGGACCTGCCCAGCCCTTTCTCGATCAGGTCGAACACCGTCTCCACCGGCATGGGGGCCGCGCGATCCTGAAGATGCGACAGCTCGGCGATGAAGTCCGGCGGCAGGATGTCGGGCCGGGAGGAGAGGATCTGCCCGAGCTTGATGAAGGTGGGACCGAGCTCCGCGAGCGTCTCCCGGAAGCGGCGCGCGGTGGTGGCGCGGATGTCCTCGCGGGAGGGCCGCCGGGCGTCCTCCCGTCGCCCGAGCACGTCCCAGATCTTCGCGCGGTCCCAGAGCTCGCCGAACCCGTGGCGCACCACCACGGAGCTGATCTCGCGCAGGCGCTTGAGGTCCTGGACGGCCTGGATCACGGGCGCTTCTTCTCACAGCGCGGACAGCAGATCCACCTTCACGAGGATGGTGTCGCCATGACTGACGCCCGCTGCGCTGAGCACCCCCAGCTCTGCGCCGAAGTCGAGCCCGGAAGGCACTCCCGTCTTGATGTCATTGGAGCTCTGGTGCGCGTAGACCACGTAGAACGTCGAACCCGTGCGCCATTCCCAACGCAGGATCAGGTTGAGGTTCAGGCCGACCTGGCGCTGGTTGGAGTCGGAGTTCAGGGAGGGGTGGTCCTCGGCGAGCGCCGGGCGCAGCTCGTCGAGCCTGACGGTGCGGCGCCCCGGTTCGACCGCCGCGCGCAGCGGGGCTCCGTAACTGATTCCGGCGGTGAACAGCTGCCCGTACGCCTGCAGCGTCAGGTGCGGGGTGAAGGAGTACGTCGCGCGCAGCGTCGCGCTGATGCTGCGCGCCTGCTGCGGAGCGAGGATGTACAGGCGGGGCTTGTCGGTCGCGCCGGTGCGCGAGAAAGGATCCTCCGGCTTCACCGAGGGATTGCCAGGATCGGGCAGCGGGCCGGCCTCGCGGATCTGCCGGATCGTGCCCGCGTTCTCGTTGTAGGCGAGGTCGAACGTGCCGTCGAGCTGCGGCAGCGGCCGGAAGACGAGGGTGCCGCCGAGCTGGTTGAAACGCTCGAAGCGCGGAAAGGAGCGGCCTTCGGTCCAGTAGAACTGAATCTGGAGGGGCTTGCGCGAATCGGTGGACATGTACCCGAACCACTGGAACGAGCGTTGCCGCTCGATGGGCGTGCCGTCTTCCAGCTCGCGGTCGTCGACGAACGGAGTCCAGTAGTCGAAGCCCGTCTCGTAGAACCAGAACGAGCTCGAGTTCATCCATCCATCGATGAACACGTCGCGGTTGAGGAGATGGTTCAAGGAATAATCGTGCAGCTCGCGGACCCCGACGATGAGCTGCGCTGACTGCCAGCCCGGTCCTGGATGCGGGTCACGCCAGCCCCCGAAACCCATCGCGCGGAAGAGGTTCGCGCGCGGCATGAACCCGAGATCGTTGACGTTGAACTCGGGCGAGAGCAGGTCTCCCTGTATTCCGGCGATGACGTGCTCGCCCGCGTGCCGGACCTTCCCGGACGCGGCGAACCCGCTGGAGGTCGATCCGCGGAAGGTGCCGTCCCGCAGCGTGTCCGGATCCTTTCCGCTGAGCACAGAGCCGACGCCCTGCCAGCTGGTCTCCCAGACGTGGTCCGAGGTGAAGAGCGTGACGTCGGCCTCGCCGACGTGCGCGTGCCGGCGGTCCACGAGGCCCAGGCTGGCGCTGGTGAACATCGGCTCGACGGCGGTGGCGGTCACACCCGTCAGCCCATGATCGCCGAGCGGTGTACGCAGCCGCAGCACGGAGGTGCTGCGGGCCTCCGTGCTGCGCATGTTCTCGAGCCGCCCGGGAAGACAGGCGCCAGTAGACGGATCGCAAGGCGCGGTCGGCTGCAGCACCTGCGCGAACACGCGCGGCTCGATCGCCGTGAGCAGCCCGACGCTCGCCGCTCCCACCGTGCCCGTCAGCTTTACGGCGCCGAGCACGGGGACGAACGGCTGCTGGTAGACGATCTTCTGCTCGTCGGCGAGGCTGAGATCGTCGTGTGTGGGAGTGCCGCGGCCGATGCGGCGCGAGTAGAATATCTGGTACGCGTCGCCGCCGTTGGGGCCGCCGAGGTCCACGCGCAGGGCGGGCTTGAACAGGTCGAGCCCCTCGAGGAAGAAAGGGCGCTTCTCCGGGAAGAAGGTCTCGTACGTGGTCAGATTGAGCACGAGCTGGTCGGCTTCCACCTGTCCGAAATCGGGGTTCACCGTTCCGACCAGCGCCAGATCGCTGGCGAGGTTGTAGCGGAAGTCGAGGCCGGCGCAGAGAGCGCCCTGGCGCCGGGCATCGAGCACGGCGGTAGCACAGCTGCCAAGCTCCGGGCGGGGCGTCGCATACGCCGGGACGTTGCGAAGCGCCTTGACCCCGACGTAAGGGCGCAGCTCCAGCTCCCGCACCGGACGCATCCCTTCGACGCCCTCGAGCAGCCCGAGCCGGCTGATGTCGCCGGGCCTGCCGTTCGGGCGGAAGCGCCACTGGTCCTCCTCTTTCCGGCGGGAGAGGATGCGGTAGACGTTGAAACCCATGATCTTGACGCCTTCCGGAATTCGCAGGACCCGCAGCGGAATCCTCATCTCCACCGACCAGCCGGCCGCCGAGGTCGCTACCGCCGAATCCCAGGCCGCGTCCCAGTCGGTCGTCATCTCGGTGTCGTTGAAGTGGATGCCATCGAGCTGCTGCCCGGCGGCATAGACCTGGAAGTGGTAGGCGGTCCGGCGGTCGAGCGTCGTGTCCAGGTCGAACTGGACCGAGTCGCCTTCGATGAAGCGGTCGCGCCGGCTCAGCGTCGCCGTCGCGCCCGCGGGGTCGTCGCAGATGGCGCCGAAGTAGAGGTACTCGTCGTCCCAGAGCACGCGAAAGGCCGTGCGGACGGTCGCGGGGCGGCCTTCGTCCGGGCTGACTTGCGTGAAGTCGTCTTCCAGAGGCGCCGCCTGCCAGGCGGCCTCGTCCATGCGGCCATCGATCTGGATGCTGCCGCCAGTTCGCCGCGCCGCGTGGGCGGTGCGCATGAACGAAGACTCCGGCGGCAGCGCCTTCTCTTGCGCGACTGCCGGCGCTGCCGCCGCGAGCAGCAGCAGGGTTGCGCGCATCTGCGGGGAAAAAACGATGGAGCAGGGCGGGAATTTCACCGATAGCAGCCGGTCCACCGGGACGGGTCCATGGTATCTGTGGCGCGGTGGCCGAGCTGGTTTCACATGCGCGCGCTGAGCCGGCGACGCCGATGCTGCGGCAATACCACGAGGCAAAGGCGCAGGCGCGCGACGCGCTCCTCTTGTTCCGCCTGGGGGACTTCTACGAGCTCTTCTACGAGGACGCGCGCATCGCCGCGCAGCTCCTCGGCATCACGCTCACCTCGCGGGCCAAAGGAGAGGACCGGGTTCCGATGGCCGGCGTGCCGCACCACGCCGCGAGGGGTTACATCGCGCGCCTGGTCGCGGCGGGCCACAAGGTCGCTGTCTGCGACCAGATGGAAGTGCCGGGCCCGGGCAAGCAGCTCGTGCGGCGCGAGATCGTCCGCCTGGTGACGCCCGGAACCCTGGTGGACGAAGAGGCGCTCGAGGCGCGCGAGCCGCTCTGGCTGGCGGCGGTGGCCTGCGCGGAGGGGCGCGCGGCGGTGGCGCTGCTCGATGCCTCGACCGGAGAGCTGCGCGCCCTGCCCGAGGCCGGCGTAGAGGAAGCGCTCGACGAGCTCGCACGGGTGCGTCCCCGCGAGGTGCTCGTCTCCGACGAGGGGATCTCGGCGGCCGCCCGGCGGGCGAGCGGCGCGGTCCGCGTGGAAACGCGGGCCTTCCCTGACGCCGAGGGCGCCGAGCAGTCGCTGAAGCGGCATCTCGGCGTCGCTACCCTGGACGGTTTTGGGCTGCGCGATCACCTCGCGATCGAGGCCGCCGCGGAAGCACTGGCGTACCTCCAGGAAACTCAGCGCTCGGCCGCGAAGCACGTGGTGCGCGTGGCAGTCGAGCATCCCACGCGCCAGCTCTGGATCGACCCGGGAGCGGTGCAAAATCTGGAATTGTTCCGCGGACCCGACGGGCGCCGCAGCGGGACGGTGCTCTCGGTGGTCGACCGCACGCTCACCGCATCGGGTGGAAGGCTGCTCTCGCGCTGGCTCGCGGCGCCGCTGATCGATCTGACCGCGATCCGGACCCGGCAGGACGCCGTCGAGGAGCTTTCCCAGGCCGCCGTCCTCCGCGAGGAGATCACCGAGCGGCTCCGCCGCGTGCTCGACGTGGAGCGGCTGCTGGGGCGGCTCGCCGTCGGGCAGGGCACGCCACGGGACCTCGCCGGGTTGCGCGCCTCGCTTCGCGAGATGCCGGCCCTGGCCGGACGGCTGGAGCAGTGCTCGGCACTGCTGCTGCGCGATTTCGGTCCGCCCCTGCGGGCGCCGGCGGCGCTCGCGGAGTTGCTGCAGAGGGCGCTGATCGACGAGGTGCCCGCGGGCCGCGAGCCCGGATTCGTGCGTCCTGGCTTCCGCCCCGATCTCGACGAGCTGACCGAGCTCGCCCAGGGCGGCCGCGCTGCCATCGCCGCGATGGAGGCGGCGGAGAAGCAGCGAACCGGGATCCAGTCGCTGAAGGTCCGCTACAACAAGATCTTCGGGTTCTATATCGAAGTCACCAAGGCCAACCTCCACCTCGTCCCGCAGGACTATCAGCGCAAGTCGAGCACGGTGGGCGCGGAGCGGTTCGTGACTGCCGGCTTGAGCGATCACGAGGCCCGCGTCCTCTCGGCCGAGGAGCGGCGCGGCGCGCTCGAGCAGCAGATCTTCGACGAGCTCCGGCAGGCGGTGCTGGCGCAGAGCGTCGGGCTGCGCGCCTGCGCGGAGGCGGCGGCGCAGACGGACGCCCTTCTGTCGTTGGCGAAGGTCGCGGCCGACGCGGGCTGGGTGCGGCCGATGGTCGACGACGGCGATGGGATGGAGATCGCCGGCGGGCGCCATCCGGTGGTGGAGCGCGCGCTGGCCCAATCCGGAGACGGGCCGTTCGTGCCGAACGACGTCGAGCTGGACGCGCAGCGGCGCCTGATCGTCCTCACCGGTCCCAACATGGCCGGCAAGAGCACCGCCATGCGGCAGGTGGCGCTGATCGCGGTGCTTGCGCAGGCGGGATCATTCGTGCCGGCGGCGCGGGCCCGGGTGGGAATCGTCGACCGCCTCTTCACGCGCGTGGGGGCAGCGGACGATCTCGCTCGCGGGCAGAGCACGTTCATGGTCGAGATGGCCGAGTGCGCGCGCATCCTCCACCAGGCGACCCCGCGATCGCTGCTCATCCTCGACGAGGTGGGGCGTGGGACGAGCACGTTCGATGGCCTCGCCCTGGCCTGGGCGATCGCCGAGCACCTCCACGACCGGGTGGGGGCGCGGACGCTCTTCGCCACGCACTATCACGAGCTCTGCGACCTGGCGCGGGAGAAGCCGCGCGCGGTCAATCTCACCATGGCGGTGACCGAGGTCGAAGGGCGGGTCGTGTTCCTGCGCAAGATCGTGCCCGGCGCGGCCTCGCGCAGCTACGGCATCCAGGTGGCGAGGCTTGCCGGGCTACCGGAGAGCGTCCTGCTCCGGGCGCGGGAGATCCTGGCGAACCTCGAAGCGCAGGAGCTCGATGAAGCGGGGCGGCCGGCGCTCGCGGCCGGGCGCGGGAAGCGGCGCGCGCAGCTCGGGCTGTTCGAAGCCCCGAGAGCGGAGCCTGCGCCAACGACGCCCGCGCCGATCGAAGAGGCGTTGCGCGCGCTCGATCTCTCGCGAACCACGCCCATGGACGCGCTGCTGTGGCTGCATGAGCAGCAGAAGAAGCTGCACTGACCCCGGATTCGCGGCCATCCATTCGAAGCCACTGAGATCCTTGCGCTTTCCGCTGCACTGAACGGATTGTCAGGCCCCCTCCTTACACTCTCCCGCATGCTCGTGGAGGAGGAAGCCATGACGGCGGAGTCGGCGAAGATCTGGCGGTGCCCCTCGTGCAACCGCCTGTTGATCGAAAAGGGCATGGACTACGCGAAGGCGCGGCACGCGGAGCTGCTGGCGCGCACGCGCGGCGGGTCCCTCGAGTTCGTGCGCGAGGCGACCTGGCCCGCCTATCTCGCTTCGTTGAAACGCTGCCGGTGCGGGAGCCGGCGCCAGCTCAAGGCCGTGCCGCCCGGTTCGGTACGCGGGCAGCTCGATCTGCAGATCGACGCGGTGGTGATGCAGTGAGCGCGCTGCTGCTCCTCGGCATTGCCGCGGTGCTGGTGTGGTCGGTGGCACGGGAGTCGGCGCGGCGGCGGCGATGGCGCGAGGCAGAGCGGCTGTCGCGATGTCTGTTCGCCGCGGCAGATCTGCGGCGGTATCGGTGAGCGTACGGTGGGGTGGGTGCAAAAATTGACGGATCAATCCGCTGTGCGAGCGTGCGGGCGTGCGGTGGCTCCTCTCGATCGCCGTTCTCGCGCTTCTCTCTGCTCCCGCGAGTGCGGTCCCCGCGGAAGCAGCGCAGGCGCGCAGGCTCGAGGCGGGCAAGGCGGCGCTGCAGAAGCTCCGGAGTGACCCACGCCGGAGCCGGTATCGGGACGGCTGGGAAGTGGTGCTGCGGACACTCGATGGCGCGGTGAAGTTGGCGCCGCACGGCGCGCGGGCGCCCGAAGCCGCCCTGGCGGCGGCGCGCGCTCGCGGGGACCTCTGGGAGGTGTCCCGATCGCGCACCGATGCGCGCGCGGCCTTGGCGGCATTTCGCAGAGTCGATGAGGAATATCCCGGACCGGTCGGAGCGGAAGCGCTGGCATCCGCGGTCCGCCTCGCGGCGCGCGCGAATGAAGCGAAGGAGCATGCGGCGCTCGCGCGACGGATCTCGAAGCGCTACCCACAGGAGGCGAGGCCCGCCGCCCCGCGGCCGGCGCCGGAGGAGCCCGTCTCCACGCCTGCGGAAAAGACCTCAGCCCTCGCCCCGCAAGCATCGGAGAAACCGGCCGAGGCTGGCGACGGCGACGAACCCGAGGTGGACGCAGAGGCGGCGAAGGCGGTCGAGCAGATCGTCGAGGACGCGAAGGCGCGTGCGAGCGCGCGAGCAGCCGACGAGGGCGACGAGGAGGATGAAGGGCCTCCGGAGCCGGAAGCGCCCGCAAACCCGCCATCGCGCAGCACTCCGATCGTCCGCGCGGTGAAGAGCGCGGTAGCGGCGCTGACCGAGACGGAGGACGCCCCGGCGCGGGCGGCCAAGGCGCGCGAAATCCGCTCGACCGCTCTAGGTTCCGGCACCTCGATCGCGACGCAGCTCGGTCTCAAGGTGCGCCGCGTGGTGGTCGATGCCGGGCACGGCGGGAGGGACACCGGCGCCGTCGGCGCGCACGGCGTCCGCGAGAAGGACCTCGCGCTCGCGATCGCGAAGAAGGTCGCCCCGCGCCTGACGGCGCTCGGGTTCCAGGTGGTGATGACGCGCAAGAGCGACGTCTTCGTGTCGCTCGACGAGCGGACGCGCATCGCCAACGAGGCCCATGCGGACTTGTTCGTCTCCATCCATTGCAACGCGGCGCGGCGCCGCAAGCTCGCGGGCGTCGAGACCTGGACCCTGAACGTCGCCAGCGACCGGTACGCCGCGCGGCTCGCAGCGTTCGAGAACGCGGAGGCGGAGCGCACCGTCAGCGACTTGCGGTTGATCCTCGCCGATCTCGCCACCAGGGCGAACGCGACCGACGCGCGCGAGCTGGCGCAAGCGGTGCAATCATCCCTGGTAAGGACGCTGCGCAGCCGCGTCGGGCCAGTGCGCGATCACGGTGTGAAGCAGGCGCTGTTCTACGTCCTGCTGGGGACCAGGATGCCGTCCATCCTGGTGGAGACCGGATTCATCTCCAATCCGGCGGAGGAAGCTCGTCTGAGGAGCGCGCGTTTCCAGGACGGCACGGCCGAGGCCATCGCCCGGGGAGTGAAGGACTTCGTCGACTCCCGCCGCCGGCTCGCCCGCGCCCCTTGAGTCTTCAGATCGACCGCAGGGCGCGCTGAGATTCTTGGGTTGTGGCCGGAGCCACCAAAATGCCGGAAATCGATCCAAAACCGACACCCGCGAAGGACCCCAAACCGCGGGAACCAAAACGCAGGGACCCACCGTCCCGCGAACCGCGGCGGGAGGAGCCCCCGCCAAGGCCGTCACCACAGGGAGATCCTCCGCCTCGGACGCCCGCTCCAAAAACGTAGCTCTGCGCGCTCTGAAGCTCGCTCGCTGTGCGGTCTTGTTATGTTGCGGAACATGGTGAACGACGCGGCGGTGGCGCGGGCAAAGACGCGGCTGGCGGAAGGCCGCGACCAGATCCTGGCGCGGCACCGCGGCGGGGCCGGCGGGCAAGAGGTCGTACGCGCCATCTCCGCGCTCACCGATGAGGTCGTCACCGAGCTGTTCGTAGCGATCGTCGCGCAGTTTCCCGGTTCCGAGGGCATTCCGCTCTCGCTGGTAGCGACCGGCGGGTACGGCCGGCGGGAGCTCGCGCCGCGCTCGGACATCGATCTCCTCGCCCTCTTGCCTCGAGAGCGGGAGCCGGGGCGGGCGCGCGCGAACCTCGTCGCCGAGCACCTGCATCGCGCGCTCTGGGACGCCGGTCTCGAAGCCGGGTACGCCGCGCGCACGCTCGACCAGTGCGTCGAGCTCGCGCGCGAGGACCACACCATCCGTACCGCGCTGCTCGACGGCCGTCTGGTCGCGGGCGATGCGCAGCTCTTCAAGGGACTCGAGCGCGCCACCGTCACCGAGCTGGAGCAGCGGCGCGTGGAGGAGTTCATCGCCGACAAGCTGGAGGAGTTCAACGAGCGCCGCCGCCGCTATGGCGGCTCGGTCTGGCTGCTCGAGCCGCACCTGAAGCAGGGCAAGGGAGGTTTGCGCGACCTGCAGGCGGCCCTCTGGATCGCTCGCGTGCGGCACAAGCTCGCCGGGCTCGGGGAGGCCGGCGAGCGGGGGCTCTTGCCTCACCGCGAGGTGACGGCGGCGCGCGCGGCGCGCGATCTACTCTGGCGCCTGCGCAACGAGCTGCATTACGCCACCGGCCGCCGCGACGATCGGCTGACGTTCGACAACCAGCGCCGACTCGCGCAGGCGCTCGGCTATGCCGACGAGCCCGGCGGCGAGCTGGGCGTCGAGAAGCTGATGCGGGAGACGTACATCGCG
>Ga0137361_10001083_pt1 | contig 16379 bp, 20 predicted proteins | sample Mad1_80_16metaG_FD_104923 | JGI IMG/M metagenome (GOLD analysis project Ga0137361, IMG submission 104923) | Vadose zone soil microbial communities from Angelo Coast Range Reserve, California, USA - Mad1_80_16 metaG | ecosystem: Environmental > Terrestrial > Soil > Vadose zone | place: USA... | reverse complement strand
CGCCTTGACCTTCAAAGAAGTCAGTCGAGCGGCCTACCTGGCCTCTGACTATCCCGCCGGCCTCGAACCGGGCCTGGAAGAACAGAGCTTTTATGATCCGGTGGCTCTTACCTCTCCATTTGGTTCTTACGTGGCAGTCGTCGAGGTCGATGCGGAAACGGGGGCGATTACGATTGAGCGGTTTGTGGCGGTGGATGATTGCGGGAACATTATCAATCCCTTGCTGGCCACCGGACAGGTCCATGGTGGACTCGCGCAGGGCATAGGACAGGCGCTCTTCGAGGGCGCGGAGTACAACGAGCAGGGACAACTGCTGACTGGTACCCTGATGGACTATGCCATCCCACGAGCCGAAGACCTGCCCAGCTTCGAGACGGACCACACGGTCACACCCACACCGGTCAACGCCTTGGGCGTCAAAGGGATCGGCGAGGCTGGCGCCATCGGAGCGCCTCCAGCTATGGTGAATGCGGTGGTCGATGCGCTCGCTCCCTTCGGCATTCGGCACCTGGATATGCCACTGAAGCCAGAGAACGTCTGGCGAGCGATACAACGGGCCAGGAACAACGAGTAACCATTGGTGCTAGTTGAGTGGGTCATGAAGACCGTTCTAAAGAGAGACCGAAAAACTCTCACACGAACGGAGGAGCTTCATGACGACCCTAGACATTATCATCCAGATTTTTTGTATTGTCGATGACGAGATGAAAGATATGCCTATCTGCGATACCACTTCTTTGACACGGATCATTGTTCTCCTCCTTCCGCTTCGTCCGGCATCTCGACGGATCCAGGCAGTTCGGCGCGCACGACCCTAAAACCGCGAGGATAGTTTTTGAGATCGTCACAGGTTGCGCCGGTCTCGCGCTCTAACTCTTTCTTCACTTGCTCTGCCTCTGTCTCATTTGCCGCGTAAAATACCTTGAGTAAGTGCGTGTAGCCTACATTTAGCGAGGCTATCCATAACGTCTTCTTCATCCGTCGCTCCTTTGTGTCGATTGATATTCAATGATTGATACTTTAATATTAATATTACAAGCTCAATACCGTCAACCGGCTGAACCTGATACAATCGTGCAAAAAGAGTAGAGGCATGACGATACGGCTACGAGTCAAGGAAATAGCAGAAGCCAGGGGCTTTAATCAATCGTCTTTATCGCGTGCGTCGGATGTGTCATTCTTAACGATTAAGCGGATATTCCGTGAACCGTATAAGGACGTGGCAATGAGGACACTTGAGAAGCTGGCTAAAGCTCTTGGCGTGCGTGTGGCCGACCTGTTTGAAGAGGTACCAGATGAAGGCAATAGTTGTTGAACACGCTGGACCACCAGAGGTCCTGCAGACCCAGGAACTGCCAAAGCCCCAGGCACGGCCAGGATGGGTGCTCATTGCCACAGGCAAGCTCGTGGTAGTCGTGGGTTAGCAAAGCGCAGCAAGGCTGCTTCCTCGCTGAGGTTATCCTCAAGCGACTCGTATGGTTTTGGAGCACCAGGCCTCTGGCTACTCAAGCTCCTTTGCTCTCTCATGCTCGGAGAGCATCTCTCCCCCACCTCCTGTCGCCTTAGCTACCAGTTCCTCCAGCTTTTGCTCCACCAACTGTGCTACCGGTGCAATCTCCGGGTTCGGATATTGGGCAAGCTGCGAGGTGAAGCGTTCATAGGCGACGAAAGCTTTGCCTGCACGATTCTCGTACACCGCCAGCCGCAGTGGAGCATATAAGGCAGCTTCTGGCGCGTGTTCAATCATCTGGATGGCGAGCAGCGGATTGCCAATGGCATACTGGCTCACCCGCCTGGGTTTTCCTGCCAGGGAGAGCAGGGCACCATGATTGATCTTACTGAAGATGGTAAAACCGCTTGTCCCAAGCTGCTGCTCGACGATCTGGATGGCCTGCTCCCAGGAGGCATTGGTAGTGATCAATTCTCGCGCAATTTTATTCCAGTCTGCTCGCAGGCCCAATTGCGCTTCAAGAGCTTCAATCACCTGTTCATACGATCGGTCTGATGCGACAACAATGTGCTCGATGGTGATCTGAGTGGTCTGTCTCATTACTTTGTATTTCCTTTCTCGCTGTCGAAGCCTGAAACACGCTCTATCTGGAAAACCCGGCGACGCACCTGCTCAAAGATCCGTTGTGGTAGCCAGTGGCGGAGCGCCACCAGCAGGCTGGCGCGAGGGCCAACATAGGAGCGCAGAGGGGGTGCAGAACTGGTGGCAAGTTGCACAATGCGCCTGGCTACTTGCTCGGGATCTGGCCCCTGCTCCACCCCAGCGCGGACGAACCGCATCATCGACTGGCGAGCAGACTCGTAGACAGCCAGTGGTGTCGCAGGAGGCTGCGGATCGAATTTTGTGCGAAAAAGGGTGGGCTCGACTAATGACACCTTGATATTGAAAGGACGCAATTCGTCATACAGTCCCTCGATCATGCCCTCCAACGCGAATTTGCTGGATGAATAGAGACTGAGATAGGGCATCGCCACAACCCCGAGGAGAGAACTGACCGTGATAATCTGGCCGCTGCCCTGCTGGCGCATGACAGGGAGGACCGCTTTCAGCATGCGGAGTACGCCGAACACATTCGTTTCAAACTGTGCCCGCGCCTCCTCCAGGCTGTTTTCTTCGAGTGCGCCTCCCTGGGCAAAGCCAGCATTGTTCACGAGCAGATCGATGCGCCCGGTGCGTCCCAGGATCGTCTGTACGCATGTCTGAACGGATGTTTCCGAACAGACGTCAAGCGGAAGCAGCTCATAGCCTTTCTCTCTGATTATTAGGTGTATATACACTTGTATCTTATCACGTACATGCTGCGTTGTCAAGAAGGTATTGTCAAGTCTTTCGTCTCGATATAGTATAATGAGTATTATCCCCCTGGGAAAAGTCAACAGTAGGCACAGGTACGAAGAGGAACAAAATATGCAGCGTGTGCTCAAGGCTCGCGAGTTGGACGTGGGCCCAGGAGACACGGCTGAAGAGTAACCAGGAGTATCGACAAAGGAGAAAAAATATGGCTCAACCAGAAGTCGTTGTTTTGAGTGGTGTGCGCACCGCCATTGGAACATATGGTGGCAGCTTGAAAGACAAACCCCCTTCGGAGCTGGGTGCTGCTGTTGTCCGCGAGGCCGTTAAGCGAGCAGCTATTCAACCCGGAGATGTAGGGCATGTAGTCTTCGGTAATGTGATCCATACGGATGTTCATGATATGTACCTTGCTCGCGTAGCAGCGATTAATGGTGGTCTTCCCGTTGAAACACCGGCCTTCACGCTCAATCGCTTGTGTGGTAGTGGCTTGCAGGCACTTGTTTCGGCAGCCCAGACTATCTACATGGGTGATACCAAGGTGGCTGTGGCAGGCGGGGCCGAGGTCATGAGTCGGGGGCAGTACTGGGCACAGGGCGCTCGCTGGGGACTGCGAATGGGCGATGGCAAGCTGATTGATGCGATGGTGGGAGCCCTGACCGATCCATTTGATGATTGTCATATGGGCATCACCGCTGAGAATGTAGCGGCCAAGTGGGGCATCACTCGCCAGCAGCAAGACGAGTTGGCACTGCGGAGCCACCAGCGAGCCGCGGCAGCGATCAAGGCAGGGTACTTCAAGGAGCAAATCCTACCTATTGAGTCCAAGGTCAGAGGAAACACCGTTGTCTTCGACACAGATGAGCACGTCAAGGCAGATACATCGCTGGAGAAACTGGCCAGGCTGCGCCCAGCCTTCAAAGGTGATGGGTCAGTTACAGCGGGTAATGCTGCTGGGGTCAACGATGCAGCAGCCGCTGTGGTATTGATGGAGGCTGGGGAAGCGCAGCAGCGGGGGTTGAAACCTTTGGGGCGGCTGGTGGCCTATGCGCACGCGGGGGTAGAGCCGAAATACATGGGAATTGGGCCGGTCCCTGCGGTGAAGAAACTGCTTGAGCGTGCTAACCTGACGGTCAAAGACCTGGATGTGATAGAGCTCAATGAGGCGTTTGCTGCCCAGGCTCTGGCGGTCATCCAGGAACTGGACCTGCCCCTGGAGCGCACAAATCCAAACGGCAGTGGGGTCTCGCTCGGTCATCCCATCGGGGCAACCGGCTGCATCCTGGTCGTGAAGGCGTTGTACGAACTCCGGCGCACCGGCGGCAAATATGCGCTGGTCACGATGTGCATTGGTGGCGGCCAGGGCATCGCTGCTATCTTCGAAGCCATGTAGGCTCCCTTCTCTAGCAGGTTGAAAGCAGCGCTCCTTACCAATAAGATAAAAGGAGTGCTGCGTTTTTCTTGTGATGGGTGCTGGCTGTGCCGCCGCTGGCGGCACAGCCAGCACCCATCACAAAACTCCGCTGATGCATTGTCAATCCCCCTTAGCCATAAAATCGACAACGACCCGTGCCAGTTCCTCGCCCTTGTCCTCCTGCAGGAAGTGACCGGCGCCCACGATCGTCGTGTGTGGTTGGCCCTGGGCGCCTGGTATAGCCCGTTGGAAGAGCGCATCAGCGCCCCGTGTGATGGGGTCGGAGTCACTGAAGGCCGTGAGGAAGGGCTTTTCCCAGCGAGACAGGACCTCCCAGGCCTTGCGGTTGGGGACATCGGCAGGATCGCCTGGCGAGGTGGGGACCAGCACGGGGAACTGGCGTGCTCCGGCTTTGTAGCGGTCGTCCGGGAACGGTGCATCATAGGCAGCGATGACCTCGGGGGAAAGGCCGGTGACGCAACCACCCTTGACAATGCGGCCAACACGAAAATCGGGAACGGTCTGAGAGTAGCGTTGCCAGGCAAGGAATGCATCGCCCAGAGGCATGTCGCCGGTCGGCAGGCCGGTATTAGCTGCTACGATGCGGGCAAAACGTTCGCTATGCTCGGCGGCGAGGCGCAGGCCGATCAGCCCGCCCCAGTCCTGGCAGACCAGGGTGATACGCTTGAGGTCGAGAGCTTCGAGAAAGCCGGTCATCCAATCGACATGACGCTGGTAGGTGTAGTCCTCGCGCCGGGCAGGCTTGTCCGAGCGACCAAAACCCACCAGGTCGGGTGCAACAGCCCGGTAGCCCGCGGCGGTTATGGTGGGGATCATCTTGCGGTAGAGATAGCTCCAGGATGGTTCGCCGTGCAGCATGAGCACCGGCTCGGCGGTGGTGGGGCCTTCGTCGATGTAGTGAATACGGAGGCCGTCGGTTTCGCTATAGTGGGGATCAAAGGTGTAGCCGGGTAGGTTGGTGAAGCGCTCATCGGGTGTACGTAGAATCTCCATGGTGTGCTTTCCTTTTCTTTACTTACTTCGCTTCGCTTGCCTTTTTTGGCCGTTAGGACGTATTATGATTATACACTAGAGAGGATGTGGCCGTGACCAGGACCAAGGACCTCAGCTTTGGGGGATGCCATGCCTTTCTGCGAAAGGAACCCTGCCTGGGGGGCAGGTATCGACGATAAATCGGGGACCTACAATGTAGAGTGCCGATTTATCGAGCACCTGGGCTTGCCCAAGCCGATTTCTCGTGCACGTATATCCTTGAGGAGGAGAAATCGTGCGAGACGAAGTATTCCAACAACTGGTAGAACGGGTGCAAGCCTGTCGGGTGTGTCCGCGGATGGAAGGTCGCACTCGTGTGCTTGGGCCCGCAAACGGCAATATACACGCTCAAGTCCTCTTCGTCGCTGAAGCTCCTGGTCGCCTGGGGGCCGATCACTGGGGCATCCCGCTCTTCGCCGATCAGACAGGTCGCAACTTCGAGATGTTACTCCGTGCGGCCCGTCTTGAGCGCGGTTCGGTGTTCATCACCAACGCGGTACTCTGCAACCCTAGAGATGAACGTGGGCGGAATGCCAGGCCAACTACTCGCGAGCTACAGAATTGCTCTGTGCACTTGCGCGAGACGATGGAGATCATTCAGCCGCGCTATGTGGTTGCCCTTGGGCAGGTCGCTTTGCAGGCTCTCAAGGCAGTTGCCATGCACGAGGTGGTGCTTATGCGCGATGTGGGCTGCCCGATTGAGTGGCATGGGCGCCGGCTGATCCCGCTGTACCATCCTGGTCCGCGGGCGTGTATCCGGCGTCCATTAGAAGTCCAGGTGGAGGATTATCGCCGACTGGGAATGTTGGTGGGGGGTGAAGAGGAGTATTTCTCCACGAGGAAGAAGGAAGGTAACTACTCAGGACTCCTCACCGCACGTGCGGCGAGGAATCAGACACCTGAGTAGTTACGAAGGAAGGATAAATATGAGTCAAATAATCAGCTTGGAAGAACAGAATGTGAGAGCGTTTGCGGTTGAGTGGGTCGTTAAGCAGTATCATGTCAAGCGGGGAACATACCCATGGGTGTACGTAAGGAATGTGAGTTTGGTATGGAGGCAGGGTTTGAAGAATGATCCTGGGGACTGTCCTGGTTTAGTGTGGAGAGTGGAGGTCGTGTACAATCCAGCTCTTGACAGTGTCTTTCTTGATCTCGCTGAGAGCGGTAGCGGACTGCAAGTGATAGAATGCCTACCAGACTAGATTGACGAAAGCGGTCCTGCGAGCGTCGGAGGTCCTGATCGGCTGGCTGACACTCATGTGCCGATCAGGACGTGTACACATTGTGGCGACCTCTGCAAATTCGTTAGTCGCGAAACTGCCCAGGCTGAGGATCACAAAAAGTAAAGAACGTTCACCGGTCGCTCTCAAGGGAAAAATTCTATGCGCGCAGTGCTGATCATAAACCCGACTTCGGGTATGTCGATGATGGCGACAGTGGAGGGGACGCCAGAGGTACGCGAAGCGACTATCCTCGCTACATTACGTACGTATGGCATTGAGGCAGAGGTACGGCATACCACGGCAGAAGAACGTGGGGCGGGATTGGCGGCGCACGCGGCGGCAGAGCAAGCGGAAGTCGTCATTGCCGCTGGTGGCGATGGCACAATCCATGAGGTTGCCAGCGGTTTAATTGGCACCCGAAGCGCACTTGGTATTATTGCTTTAGGCACCATGAACAACCTGGCACATAGCCTGAACATTCCTGTGGACATTGAGGAGGCTTGCGCCACCATCGCCACCGGTGAAACAATGTTCATGGATGTGGGCAGAATCAACAAGCAGTGTTTCATCGAGGTAGCGGGTATAGGGCTGGAGGCGGCTCTCTTCCCTGCCGCAGAGCAGGTAAAGGGTCTGGGCGTGCTTTCAACACTACAAGGCATCTTTGACGGACTGCGCATCTTGTTGGCCTATAAACCGGCGAAACTCAGAATCTCCATTGACGAACAGAGACGCCGTCCCTATCGAGCCATCCAGGTGACCATCTGTAACTCCCGTTACTATGGATCGCAGTTTGAATTGGTCCCTGACGCATTGATGGATGATGGACTTCTTGATGTGGTGATCTTCAAAAATTTTAGCAAGCTGGAATACCTCCGCCATGCTATCTCTATTGTGCAAAGAAAGCGCCCATACCAGCCCAAGATCATCCACCGTCGCGTCAAGTCCTTGCGCATCAGCACAGATCATCCAATGGAAATTCAGGCTGATGGACTACCTCTCGGTGAGACGCCAGCGACGGTAACAGTGCTCCCAGGCGCGTTACGTGTGCGTGTTCCTGCTCCTACAACAGATCAGTGGTCTGCTGAGACTGAGGTCGAGAGGAGTCTTGCACACCTGATGGACGGCGGGATGTTCATGGAGAAAGGTTCTGTTAATGTCAACTAACGCAGATCAGCCGGTCAGCGCGGACAAAACAGCAGCAAGTCCCACGCACCCTATCACACCGCCGGAAATTGCAACTATCGTTGAGCAAAATGTCAAACCTGTCGTGACCGAAGCCCAACGCATCGCTGCCGAGACCTCGGTTTCTGGCCGTCGAGCTGTGTCGCGTGGTACAATTCTGCTGGCCTTCTATCTCTGGCTGCTTTCAGGTGCGCTGATGTTCTCATTCATTGCACGCCGCACACAATTTTTCCCCGGTGACAGGTCCATTACTGCTGCATTGCAAAAACAACAGAATCCCTGGATACGCCGTTTCATGATCGCTATTTCGGAAATTGGGTTCCCCTCGATTTCCATTCCGCTCACCCTGGGCGTCTCGGGGATATTCCTGGCACTCCGCTTCCGGCTAGAGGCCATCTTCATCTTGCTTACCTCCTCTTCCAACCTGCTCAATGCGCTGGTGAAGCGACTGATCAAACGGCCACGCCCTACTGCCGAGCTGGTGACGGTCGTACGCGTCATCAATGAACCCAGTTTTCCCAGTGGTCATGTCATGCACTACCTGAACTTCTTTGGATTGCTGATCTATCTGTTGGCGACCAACTGGCGTTCGGGGCGGCTACGCGACATTCTCATTGGTATCTGCACGGCACTGATTCTCTGCATTGGCCCTTCGCGAGTCTATCTGGGAGCCCATTGGCCGAGCGACGTAATGGCGGGTTACATCTACGGTGGCCTGTGGTTCGGCGGCCTGATGGCCCTCTACCTGCGCGTCAAGGCCTGGGTACACCCGGCCAAAGGCAGGACGCCAGAGGTGATGAAGCCACTGGAGCAGCCTGGCGAACAGGAGGAGTGATCAGGCCTCAGAGGTCAGCTTTGGATGTGTCAACCTTGTTGGCGAGACGCACCACGCCGGCACTCGCCGGTTGGTGCTTCACCTGACCGGGGGGCGTATGGCTGCCGCCTGCCGACGACGGACCGAAGCGGGCGCGAGTTCCCCACCAGCGCGTGCCTCTTTCAGCACACTGGCCCACCAGACCAGGTCGTCGAGCAGGATGCTCAGGGCGATCTCGGCCTCGGGATCCACAGGATCCCCGTTGGCAAAGGCCTGCTGGACCTTGGGGATCAGCACCGTGTTGCGCAGTGGCACTAACTCGACCTCGATAGCGACCAGCGCCAGGTGCTCGACCGCCCGCGTGCCGGCGGCAATGCCGATGCTGTAGCCGACGAACGCCGCCGGCTTGTTGCGGAACGCGAAACTCGTGAACACGCTATCGATCGCGTTCTTGAGCACGGCGGGGATGCTGTGGTTGTACTCCGGCGTGACGAAGAGGTAGGCGTCCCCTTCGGCGATCTTCTTGTTCCATTGCTTGACGATCGGCGCCGAGTATGGGGGATCGATGAAGTTGCCAAGGGTGCCGATGTGTTCGGCGAAGATCGGAAGGGGCCAGTCGCGCAGGTCGAGCACCTCGACCTCGAAAGCCTCGCGCCGCGCGGCCCGGTCAGTCACCCATGGAACCACTAGATCAGCATTCCGGGTCTCACGTGTGCTCCCGACGATCACTTGCAGCTTCGACATCGTTCGTTCCTCTTTCCTGGGGTAGGCAAGAGCCAGCACACCTTCAGAGTATGACGACCCGCTTGCCATCGAGCAGCATGTTGAATGTGAGGCCGAAGTCCTTCCGGTTCCTTCCCATCCATACTTACTTTATGGAAGGAAGTATATCTTGGAGAGTTCTTGTTGTCAAGTATAGTATTTTTACCGGGTGTGCGTCAGATTTTTGCAAGGAGGGTCCTGGACCAGGGCGGAGGCAAGCTCCGCCCCTACCAACTGGCCGCTGGGTCCACCTCCTCAACGTGGGAAGTCTGGGCGTGAGCTTGCCTCCGCCCTGGGGTTGGGTGGTTTGGCTCCGCGCAACAATCTCACGCGCACCCATTTTTACCGATAGGCCTGACGTCTTGCTCGTAGCGAAAAAACTATGCTATATTTAGTGAAAAGGCTCACACCCGTACTTCTTCCCGCAGCCAGGGCGGCATCACACCCCAGAGATTGAGTGCCGTGGGGCGCGAATGCCAGAGACGTGGCGGCGTCGTTGCATCGCGGTCATAGTAGCGTTGCAGTTCGGCGGATAGTTCAATGTGGATGCCGTCTGCATCGGCGAAGCGCAGGAAGAGGTCGTTGCCAGCCCCATGGCGGCCTGGTCCCCACAGGAGCGGCGTTTGCTGCTGACCCAGGTGATCGGCCCATGCCAACACTTCCTGCCCGTCGGCAATGCTGTAGCCAATATGATCAATCTCCTGCTTGCCTTTTATCAGCATAAGCGTATGGTGACTATCATTGCAGCGCAGCCATACGCACTCACGCAAGAGCCAATCGGAGACATCAAGCCCCAGTGCTTCCGTGTAAAACTCGACCATGAACTCCAGGCGTGTCGTTTGCAGCGCGAGATGTTGCAAGCCGTGCGGACGAAGCCGTCTCTGGCGTCCCTGATGCATTGTAGGTAATGGTGTGAGCGCATCATCGGGCGCGACAGTTACCCCGATGCGATTGTCATCGGGGTCATGAAACCAGAGCGTATCTCCTGTCTCTAGATCGCTAACACGTTCCCCAAGTGTCAGTTCAACACCCACCTGTTTGAGACGAGCGGCAAAAGCGGCAAGCTCGGCATGTGTGCCAACCTCGAACATCATGTGATGGAGGCATGTACGTGGCGATGGCACACGCGCATTACTTGTGGCTGGCCGTGTATCGCTAAATAGACCCAGACAGTAGTGGTTATCGCCTAACGACAGCCAGACGTTCCCATCTTCCAATTCAAACCCCTGGACGGTTTCGCTGGTCTGTAGATCCCATCCCATGACCTGGCGATAAAAACGTGCCTGCGCCGCTATATCCGCTGTCCATAATCCAACATGTGCTAATCGCTTGACCTTCACCTTATGAATCTGCTGTTCACTCATCGTGTTCTCTCCTGCGGGATACCTTGCCTGTATGTTCCAAAACATTTCAGGGTAAATCATACACAGCTATAGACAGCAGGTCAACGAAATGACCCGAAGGTCCCAGGGACTTCCTTCTCGCGGCACTGAAGTGCCGGCACGACAAAGGCCGCACTTCAGTACCCGGCACGGAACATCTCGTGCGCGTTCAACACACCCCACCCACTGCATACATACTGACCACCCATCAGCACATCAGCACACCACTTGCTGGCAGGTTTCTCGTCCCTGAGCATTTGTCTGCGTTTTCACTCCTACCCCACATACCGTCACCACGCAGACTCACTGCTCCACCTCACCGCACCACCATGAGACGACCTGCAAGCCCTGGTTGTGCCACACCCCCAGAGTATGTACCCAGTTGCCAACACCACTCCCGCACACTTACTCCTTGCAGTATGCTTGGCAGACTGGCTATTCTGCAAGGCGTCCGCCCACCGGCACTTCACTACCGCGACAAGGTATCAATCCTTGTAACTTTGCGGGTTACACCTATATCGTACATGCGGCCCTCTTTGATCCGGGTTATGAAAGCATAGAGATTCGGTTAAAAAATGAGGAATTCGCTATTGAATTCTTAACCTTTTATCGGTATATTCTTCTATTTCTCTGTGATGTAGAGGAAGAGTAACTATTCAGGACTCCTCACCACCTTCGGTGGTTCGCAAGAGGTGTTTGCTGCGGGCTTGGCAGCCGCAGGCTGCCAAGCCCGCAGCAAACACCTCGAGCCGCCGCAGGCGGCGAGGAATCAGCCACCTGAGTAGTTACCTTTTTTCCGCGATGGGCATGGCAGACGCAGTCTGCCATGCCCATCGCGGAAAAAAGACGTGCGAGCCGCCGTAGAGTGCCGAGCAATCCTGCCTGGGGGGCAGGTAATGAGAGCACGTGCGGCGGGGAGTCTAGAAAAGAGAGGATGGGAGTTAAGGAAAGAGAAGCAAGGTATGGTGCAGGCTGCACACACCTCCAGAATAGACTGCGAGTTGCACGTGACGTGACGTGCTGGATAAATCCGCTCCTCTACTCGTTACCTGCCCCCCAGGCAGGATTGCTCCTCGATAAATCGGGAGTCTACGGATAAATCGCCCACACGATAAATCGGTGGGCTACACTACGAGATAAATCGGCACTCTGCCTGCGGCGGCTCGATTTAAGCCTTTTTAAGGCTCTTCTCGCTCCACCTCGACCTGGACGGAGCCGCGTAGCACATTGGCCGCGGTAGTATGGGCGGGCGGGTCCCACTCGAAAGTGACCTTCTGCCGCTTGATAGGGACATTTGCCAGTAGTTTGTCCCAACGGTTCTCACGAGCCATGCTGAGCTGCACATGCTGCTCATCCACTTCCAGACGACGTGAGATCGCCGTAAGCAGGTCCGCCTTAATCAGTTCTAGTAATTCCGGGCTCAGCTTGATGCGGTCCTGCACGAGTACCACCTTCAATCGCTCTTTTGCCAGTTCGCCTGGTGTCGGCTTTTTGCGACCGGACATAAATTCGAAAACACCCATAATCGTTGCCCCCCTCTGTCAGGATGGCTTAAGAACGTACACGTTTCTCAGCCAGTGCTGGACCAAACCCAACCAATCTCCGTAGCCGCTCCATCAGCGTTGGCGCATCTGCTATCTCTTCCAGGGGAACCTCGTCGCCCATAATGCGGTGCACTGCATTGATGTATGCGCGCCCGGCGCGAGAGCGTTTGTCATAGACGATCGGTTCACCTTTGTTGGTAGCAACAATGATCATTTCATCTTCGGGGATGATGCCGAGCAGATCAATACCCAACACCTCCAGGACATCTGCCACATCCATCATATCACCGCGTTTCACCATTTCGGGGCGTAGGCGATTGATGATCAAGCGTGGCTCCGGCTTGCCCGCTGCCTCTACCAGGCCGATAATGCGGTCGGCATCGCGCACCGAAGCCATCTCCGGGTTCGCTACGATGATGATTTCGTCCGCGCCCACGATGGCATTGCGAAATCCTTGTTCAATGCCAGCGGGGGAGTCGATCACGACGAACTCAAACTCTTGCCGCAGTTGTCGGCAGAGTTGCTCCATCTGGACGCTGTTGATGGCGTTTTTGTCGCGTGTCTGGGCCGCGGGGAGCAGGTAGAGTTCCGGCAGGCGCTTATCCTTGATGAGTGCTTGCCGGAGGCGGCACTGGCCCTCAACGACATCAACGAGATCGTAGACGATGCGATTTTCTAAGCCCATGACGGCATCGAGGTTACGCAGGCCGATATCGGAGTCCACGACGGCGACTTTCTTGCCTTGCATCGCAAGAGCAGTGCCCAGGTTTGCGGTCGTCGTGGTCTTGCCTACACCGCCCTTCCCTGAAGTGATGGTGATCACCCGGCTATTCATACACGCTCTCTCCCTGTTCTGTGCAGATAAATGCTTATCCTAACTTACGTGGTGCACGCCCACTGATCCAGGTTTCAACGACAATCTGCCCTTGCTTGATCGCTGCAACCTCCGGACGAGGTTGTACCTCGGAGCCCTCCGGTGGTCGCGAGAGCAGGTGAGCGATACGTAATTGGACTGGGGCCAGGTGGAGTGAACACACCAGGGCTTGCTCATTATCGGGGTAGCCCGCGTGGACCATCCCACGCAGGACTCCCCATACGATGATATCTCCCCCGGCGACAATCTCTGCCCCAGGGTTCACATCACCCAGTACTATGACGTTACTGCCGTGATGTATCGCTTGACCAGAACGCACGGTACGTCGCAAGAAGAGTGTGTCATACGACTCTCGCGGGTCGTGGTACGTTTGCAATGTATCATCGGTGAGACTCGTAGGAGAACGTGCATCAACATCACCTGCCTTGTGCATTGCTGCAACTTGCTCTAAGGGTGCCACCGACATGTGATAATGTGCGAGCAGGTCTTCCAGTTGGGTACGCTCGCTGACCCGCAGTGTCCGACGACTGGTATCCAGGGCCAGCGAGGCACCACGGAAAAAACCGGGGGCTTCGGCCAGTCGTTCAGCCAGTGCGTTCAGCAATTCGCCGAAAGGAGTTTCTGGCTCAAGGGTTAAAAGCAAGCCATTGCGTGTTCCTTTAATTGCAACATATCCTTGCACAGACTGCTTCGCCTCCCTTTCTGCTGTGTCTTGTGCTCCTGCCGGATCTCTATCCAAGGTGTCCTCCACCAAACAAAGGTCGTGCTACTTCCCTCTCATGGTCTGCTAGAAGCGTATCGGGTACAGATGTAACATGACTAGATACAGTATAAGCATCTGGACATGAAAACGCAATAGGAATAGGTATTTGGGGGTGAGCAAAACGGCGTGCCGAATTCCCCCATTGACAGTTATTCGTAACTGATATATCCTACCATTGAGGGAATGTACCTCGTTCCGTTCTGTTCCGTTCCGTTCCGTTCCGTCACAAGCTCTGTGGAGAGGTCCTTGCTATGAAACTAACAATGAAGGGCGATTACGGCCTGCGAGCCATGTTGGATATGGCGGCGTACTATGGTCAAGGTCCGATTGAAAGTGCAGACATCGCGAGCCGCCAGTACATCCCAGAGCAGTATCTCGATCAAATTTTGATGGTGTTGCGCAAAGAGGGGTTGGTCAAAAGCGTACGCGGTCCAAAAGGTGGGCATATGCTGGCAAAACCCCCGGCGCAGATCACCATGGCTCAGGTAATGCAGGCCCTCGAAGGCTATGTGCCGCCAATGGAGTGCTTACCGAACCCGAACTTTTGCAAGCTCTCTCCCGGATGCGCTTTGCGTGAGGTCTGGCAAAAGGTTGATGAGATGACGCAACAGGTGCTCCGCTCTACAACCATTGAAGAATTGGCGCAACGTCATCGTACTGGCAGTACGGAAACGATGTATTATATCTAAACTTTTGAAGAATTACAGGCTTCTAGGGAATAGATAATCATGCAGCAAGGGTGGTAGTAAGTGGCCGTCGATCAGCAAAAAACACAACCGAACAGCAAACTCATTGCTATCGTGGAAGATGATGCAGACCTGGCAACCCTGTTCCACGACATGCTACAAGAGGCTGGGTACTGCCGTTTACATATCTTCTCTGATGGGCAGGACGCTATCAAGCACCTACCCCAATTAGGGGCACATCTGATTTTGTTGGATGTGAAGCTGCCCAATCTGGATGGTGTATCTCTCTATAAAATGCTGCGCGGGCATAGCAACACGAGACAGACCCCAATCATTGTGATCACTGGTAGCCAGGACTGGGAACTTCATCGCATGGGCTTGCACTCGGGCATTATGCTGCACAAACCATTCAAGATGGAGCAACTCCTTTTCATGATACGTGCCTTGTTGCCAGAGAATACGGGAAGCCTTTCTCCTTGACAGAGGTCGGATATGGCCCATTGGGCAAAGGACGTGACAGAGCTGGTTGGTCACACACCTCTAGTAGAGCTACAACGTGTGACAGCGGGTGCGCATGCGACGGTGCTTGCCAAGCTGGAAATGTTTAGCCCTGGTGGGAGTATCAAGGACCGTGTCGCGTTGCAAATGATCTCCGAGGCCGAGGCGCAGGGTCTCCTGCGTCCAGGGGGGATTATCACCGAGCCAACGAGTGGGAACATGGGGATTTCGCTGGCGTGGGTCGCGGCTGCCCGCGGATATCGTTGTATTCTGACTATGCCTGATACGATCAACGTGGAGCGTCGCTTGCTCCTGCGGCGCTTTGGTGCGGAGGTCGTGCTCACACCGGGCAGCCAGGGCATGCGTGGGGCCATTAACAAGGTGATCGAACTACGCACGACTATCCCCAACGCCTGGTTTCCCCAGCAGTTCTACAACCAGGCGAACCCGCGCGCCCATCGCGAGGGGACGGCGGTGGAGATTTGGGAAGATACCAATGGCGCGGTTGACCTGGTGGTGATCGGAGTTGGAACCGGGGGTACCTTAACGGGGGTTGCGGAGGGCCTGCGTGCTCGCAAGCCTTCAGTCGAGGTGATTGCCGTTGAACCGGCCTCGTGCGCGGTGTTGTCCGGCGGGCGGCCTGGACCACACCGTATTGAAGGACTGGGGGCCGGTTTCCAACCAGACACACTGCGTGTAGACCTGATTGATCGCGTCATCCCAGTCACCGATCACGATGCAGTTGCCATGGCCATTCGCCTGATGAAAGAGGAAGGTCTCTCGGTCGGTATCAGCAGTGGTGCGGTGGCCTGGGCAGCCCTGCAGGAGGCGCGCAAAGAGCAGAATCGGGGGAAAGTCATCGTCACGATCTTTTGCAGTGCCGCCGAACGCTATCTCCAGACTATCCTCTTCGATGATCTCAGGAAGCAGGAATAGCACCGCTAAAAGTACCGGTCATTCGCCTTCTGCTAATTTATGTAACCTCTTAGGGGGGATGATTCGTCTATTATAGTGTAGCTATTCAAGCCTTTTCTCTGCGAGACTCCTCCCACCTGCGGTGGCCACTCGATAAATCGGTGGCCTACCGTGCGACAAGGAGTCCTGAAGAGTTACTTATATGCGCCGTGAGTAAAGATAGTGGTACAGACTGCTGAGGACACGTATCTGTTTTGTCTCGGACGTAGTGCGTACAAGCGTATTGGCACCCGTGGCTGGCTTCTGTTTAATGCGTTCTTGATCTGCGCCTTTGTTTCTGTGTTGCTGGGGGCATTGCTCTTGCCAACCTATCTGCACACCTTTACCCCCTACCTGAAATGGCAAGATGCGCTGGTCGCACTATGCTGGTTTATTACCTTCATTTCACTAGGAGGGTGTGTGCTGGTGG
>Ga0137361_10001081_pt1 | contig 16431 bp, 23 predicted proteins | sample Mad1_80_16metaG_FD_104923 | JGI IMG/M metagenome (GOLD analysis project Ga0137361, IMG submission 104923) | Vadose zone soil microbial communities from Angelo Coast Range Reserve, California, USA - Mad1_80_16 metaG | ecosystem: Environmental > Terrestrial > Soil > Vadose zone | place: USA... | reverse complement strand
CAGTTTGTCCGAAAGACGCGCCATGAAAGCCTCCTTTTCGTCTCGACGCCGCGCGTCTGACTGAATGTTGACGATCATGAAATCGTTGGAGCGATTCCCTCGGAGCCCGTAGTGACGATCGAAGATCAGAGTGCCCGGCTCAAGTTGCTCGATGACCTGGAACAAATCGTTTTCGGACATTTCATAAGCCTCGACGAGCGCTTCGTAGATGCTGTCTGACATCTTCTTGATGTACTCGGGCGACTTCCCCTTGATCATCGTCACACGTACTAGCGGCATGAGAATTCTCCTTTGGGTTTGTCGACACTCATTGACCACCCTGTTTGCGTCACGCGGTCACGCCGAGCGGCAGACGGTTCAGTGTCGCTGGCGTCGACAACCCTTTCGATACGGGGACACCGCTTCACTCGCGACAGAGAGGCCGCAGTGGCTCCGCGAAGCCGATGAGTGCCGGCGTCGAGTAATGATGAACGCACCGACCAGGTCCGGCACTGTGATGATGACGACCCGGATGTCACCAACCCCAGCGCACTTGGTGAGCGTGGGGAAGAGAGCGTCGCCCGCCTCCTCGTCGATGTAGATGCGTTTTCAGTCCCGAAGGTAAACAACGCCGATTCCATCAGTCACCTGCGCTGTAACGGGGCTTCCATCCGCACCTCGACTCGAGAGCCGCAGCCTACGAGTGCGAGCCCCAGGTACTCTTGAAGAATCGCCTCACATTTGTCATTTGTTCTTCCGACTACCGGCCCCGGTTCGGGTTCGATCGCTGCGGACACCTAGCTGCCGAACGTCCCGATATCGAAAACAGTCGGTGAGATGATCGTTGACCATCCCGACTGCCTGCATGTGGCCGTAGATCGTGGTGGACCCCACGAAGCTGAATCCTCGCCGCTTCAGATCGCGACTGAATGCGTCGGACTCCGGCGTCGTGGTGGGAATCTGGCGCATGGTTTTCCATCGATTCTGCCGCGGGCGGCCGTCGACGAATTGCCAGCAGTACGCGTCGAAGCTGCCGAGTTCTTCCTGCACAGCCAGGAATGCCCGCGCGTTCTTCACCGCGGCGGCGATCTTCATGCGGTTGCGGATGATCCCGGGATCGGTGGCGAGCTTGTCGACCCGAGCCGCGGAGTATCGCGCGACCTTCTCTGGATCGAAGTCACTGAAAGCGCGACGGTAGCCGTCGCGCTTGTTGAGGACGACCGTCCAATTGAGTCCCGCCTGCGCGGCCTCCAGAATCAGGAACTCGAAATGCGTGCGATCGTCGTGCGCCGGCACGCCCCATTCCCGATCGTGATACTCGAGCATCACCGGTTGATCGACGTTGACCCAGGAACACCGCCTCGGCTGCGCATTCGGCATGTGTATCGTCTCCACGACCTCAAGAAGACTGTACACAGGGTGTGGCGGCGCGCACACGTCACCAGGCCAATCTCGAAGCGGGAACGACAAAAACGAGCGATTCGCTCAAGAGGGGTTGGGCACGCCTGGGATGAACTGCTCGCAGGAGGGCCGATGCGAACACTCATGATGATGACGGTGGCCGTATACGCCGTTGGGTCGTATTCATTCGGAGGTGCAACCATGGCGCAGGGACGCACGGCGGGCGCGGCGAAGAATGTCGTGCTGGTGCATGGCGCGTTTGCGGACGACTCGAGCTGGTCGAAGGTCGTTCCACTGCTGAAAGCCAAAGGCTTTCGCGTGACGACTGCGGGGAACCCTCTGACCTCGTTCGCCGACGATGTCGCCGCGGCCAAGCGGGCGATTGCCGCGCAGGACGGCCCGACCGTTCTCGTCGGTCATTCGTACGGGGGCGTCGTGATCACCGAGGCCGGGAACGATCCCAAAGTCGTGAGTCTGGTGTACGTCGCGGCTTTTGCGCCGGACGCGGGCCAGTCGATTGGCGAAATCAGCCAGGCGTTTGCGAAGCCTGCCGGCGCCGATCAAGTGCAGCCGCAACCCAATGGGTTCCTCCTCCTCTCGCAGAAGGGCATCGAAGAGGACTTCGCCCAGGATTTGACGGCGGCTGAGAAAGCGCACCTGGTCGGAGTGCAACCGAAGACCTCCGGAGCGATTTTCGAAGCCAAACCGACGGAGGCGGCCTGGCGTGCCAAGCCGGCCTGGTACGTCGTGTCCAGCAACGATCGGATGATCGATCCCGAGCAGGAGAGGAGCATGGCAAAGCAGATCAAGGCTAAGGCCACGGTACTGCCGTCGAGCCACGTCGTGATGCTGTCGCATCCTGCCGAAGTCGCGAAGGTCATCGAGGAAGCGGCTGCCAACGGACATCGTCGATGACAGTGGAAGACGTCGTCCGGACCCACACGGAAGGATTCAACCGCGCGCTGACGACGCGCGACCTCGGCACATTGTCGGCGATCTACGCGGACGACTACATGCTCGTGCGCCCCGATGGCTCAGTGTTGGGCAAGGAGGACGTCCTGCGGGATCTCGGGGCCGGCGGTCTGCGATTCACGTCGATCGAGCTCGCCAACGTCGGCGTTCGGATTTACGACCAGACCGCGCTTCTGACAGGCGATAGTCGGACCGTCACGTCGAGGAATGGCGCCGAGGTGAGCGCGCGCGTGCGGTTGCTCGCGGTCTACGTCGGCGAACGCAGCACACTCCGACTGGCGCACTTCCAAAGTGTCTCGCTCCCGGCCTGAGGAACCGAGGTCATGGAATTGACGATCTATCAAGCGAATCGTCGTGAGGTCGAATTCGACGTCGATCACGCTGCGTTCTCGGCGGCGTTCGAGGAACTGCTGGGCCGCACCGACGTTAGCGCGTTCGCCGATGCCGCGCCGCTTACGGCCGAGGCCGCGCGCGAGCGGCTGGCTTCCTTCGTGGGTCCCCTCGATTTCTCGTTGTTTCAAAAAATTGATCACGGCGGTTTGCGGACCGCGATTGCCGGGAAGCCAACTTTGGCGACCACGTACGTCTTTGGAAACGCCCTGATCGCCGTTCAGATGACGACGTACGACGCCCGTGCAGGTCTTTACGTCCCGCTACGTCTGTTCGTACAGGAGATCGCGGAGAGGCGCGTCACGGTCACCTACGATCTGCCGTCCGCGGCCATGAGGCAGTTTGGCGTGCCAGCAATCGACGACGTCGCACGTTCGCTGGACGACAAAGTCCAGCGATTGCTCGCCGAAACAGTCGCCCGCGCATCCTCCACCTTCAAGGAACAGCAGTGACCATGACCGATGTCTACGCGCCGAACGATCTCCTCCGTGCTGAACCTGAAGTCCTAAGGAGGAGTCCCGAGAAATGAGCCCGAGTCCGCTTTCGATTGACGTCTACGTCGCCCCGATGCGGCCGTACACCAGTCCCGATCAGCTCGGGGAAGGTGAAGTCGCGACCTGGGCGCCGTCTAGCAGCACGCTGATCTCAGGGCCGACCGAAGGGATCCTCATCGACGCCCTACTGACCTTCGAGAACGCGGACCGGATCGCCGCGTGGGCGAAGAGCTTCGGCAAAACGATCACGGGCGTCTTCATTACTCATGGCCACTCCGACCATTGGCTCGGCCTCGCGCGCCTTCTCCAACACTTCCCCGAGGTTCGCGGGTACGCGGCGCCGGAGGTCGTAAAGCGTGCGGCTTGGGAGGCGGAGTTCAACAAGACGACCAAGTATTGGACGTCGCGCTTCCCAGGCGAACTCCCCGAGACGCCCGTGGTACCCGAGGTGCTGAACATTGATGAAATTCTGGTGGACCGTCAGGTCGTCAACCTGATCCACGTTGGCCAGGGCGACATTGACGGCTCGACGATCTTCCACGTGCCATCTGCCAACGCGGTCGTCTGCGGAGATGTGGTCTACAACAACGTCCACATGATGATGTACGAGGCCGACGAGGCGAAACGGGAGGCCTGGATCGCCAGCATCGACGCGATCGCCGCCTTGAACCCGAAAATCGTCGTTGCCGGACACAAGAGCGTGGGGGCGGCGGACCGGCCAGAGAACCTCACGGCCAGCCAGGTGTACCTGCGCGACTTCACGACCCTCTCAAAGAAGGGCGGCACGGTGGAGGACTTGGTCCACGGCATGCTCGAATTACATGGCGAGCGCGACCAGCCACACACCCTTTGGATCTCCGCCCGAGCCGAAGTCGGTCGACGAGCATGAATCGCAACGAACCGTGGACGGGCGATCACGTGGACTTGCACGAGGCAGACCTTGCTGCCTTGGTCGCGGAGTTGGGCCTGTGCGACGCCATTCGCGTCGGGCATTCGACCGGCGGCGGCGCGGTGGGGCGCCACGTTGGCCGCCACGGCACGTCGTACGCGGATCTACCGGCCTTCATTAAAGCGGCGTGAGGAGTGTCAGGTGGACCAGACTCATATCACGGCTCCGACTCGCTTCATCGAGAGCAACGGAATCCGGTTCGCTTACCGGCACTTTGGGCGGGAGTCGGGAATCCCCCTTCTCTTCTTTCAGCACTTTCGCGGTGGGATGGACCATTGGGATCCGGCCGTCACGGATGGATTCGCTCAGGACCGACCGGTGGTGCTTTTTGACAACGCTGGCGTGGCCGGGTCAAGTGGAGACACTCCGAACTCGATCGAAGCAATGGCCGACCATGCCGCCGAGTTCGCGCGGGCGCTAGGACTGCCGCAGGTTGATGTCCTCGGATTCTCGATTGGCTGCTACGTATCGCAAACCCTCGCACTGCGTCACCGTACGCTTGTGCGTCGCATGATTCTCGCGGCGACCGGTCCGCGCGGCGGCGATCCGTCCCAGGATGCGCAAGCAGGGGAGTACGCCGCATCGACGGACCCGATCACGGGGGAGAGCAGCCTCGAAGCCTTTCTCTATCTCTTCTTTCGCCCCACGGCGACGAGCCAGGCTGCCGGCAGAGCGTTCTGGAAGCGTCGGCACGAACGGAAGAGGGATATTGACCCGCCGAGTACGCCGCAGACAATGGCAGCCCAACGAGCAGCGACTGCTGAATGGCGTCAGATACGCGGAGAACGTTTTTCCGAACTCAAGGACATTTCGCAACCGACCCTCGTCGTGAATGGAAACCATGACGTGATGATCCCGACGATCAATTCCTTCACTCTCTCGCAGGGTATTCCGCACGCGCAACTGATCATCTACCCAGATTCCGGCCACGGAGTTCTCTTTCAATTTCCAGAGTTATTCGTGGCGCATGGCCGAATGTTTCTCGAGAGTTTCTGAAAGGACAAGGAACGCTTATGCCTATGATCGACGTGTACGCGTCAAACGACCTTCTTCCATCTGGATCCGATCGGCGGATCGGCGAGGCCTTGACGCTCGCGGCGCTTCGCGCCGAAGGTGTCGCGGCTCCCAGCCAGTACTACCTGGAGAACACCGGCGTATTCATTCACAGGATGGATCCGGCGACCGTCCAGACGGCGGCGGAGCCACTGGCGAGGACGGTCCGCATTCAGATCATCACCCCGCCAGGTGCCTTAACCCGGGATGCCCAGAAGCAGCTCGTCAAAGACGCCACCGGAATCTTGGCGGACGTCTGCGGCGACCCTTCACTCGCCAAACGCACGTGGGTGCTGCTAACAGAAGCGGCGGAAGGCGGCTGGGGTATTGGCGGTACGGCGTTCGGGCGTGAGGAATTCACGGCGCTTGCCGCAGCCGCTAAAAAGAAATGAGGTCCGCGATGCCCCAGCCGACACTCGATGCCGACACGATTCTGAAGCGGGCCACGCCAGTCACCGGGCGACACGCGCACGAAATCCAGCCGTTCGGTCACCTCGTCCGAATGCCGATTGCATTGTCGGAACACACGTGCAAAGAGAGCGTGGACAATCTCAATCAGCTGTTGGCCGACACGATGACGCTGCGCGACTTGTACAAGAAGCATCACTGGCAGGTTGCCGGCCCCACGTTTTATCAGCTCCACCTCCTCTTCGATAAGCATTATGGCGAGCAGAATGAGGTGGTCGACGCCGTGGCGGAGCGTGTTCAGCTGCTCGGCGGGGTGAGCGTTGCGATGGCGCACGACGTCGCAGAGACGACGCTAATTCCACGGGCGCCCAGGGGTCGTGAGGACATTCCAGCCCAACTCTCGCGCCTGCTTCACGCACATGAAATCGTGCTCAAGGAGGCGCGCGCAATGGCGCGCCGCGCGGCCGAGGCTGGAGACGACGGGACGAACGATCTGATCGTCAGCGATGTGATCCGCCGTAACGAGCTCCAGGTGTGGTTCATCGCCGAACACGTGGTCAATGCGCCGATCATTGAGGAACGTTGAGGGGCGATCGAGAGCACCCGCGAGCTGTTCGTACTCCCTGCGCGCTTCGAGAACGCGGTGGCGTCCCCTGTTGACCGTGAGCCCGGCGTAGCGACAACGAGGGCCCGTCAAACGACAACCACGAGGATGCGTGATGAATGCCTTGGAAGCAGCACCGAAGACGTCAGCAGCGCAACTGTTTGGTCGCCTTCTGCTTGGACTGATGCTCCTAACAACTGGTGTGTCGCACCTCACCTATTTCCGAGAGCCGTTTCAGTCGCAAGTACCGCCGTGGGTTCCGCTGAACCCGGACCTTGTCGTAGTGCTCTCAGGCTGTGTGGAGATCACGCTTGGACTTTCTCTCGTGGCTTTATATCGCCGTAAAGCGTACGTGGGCATCATTGCCGCTCTGTTCTTTGTAGCGGTCTTCCCTGGGAACATCGCTCAATACACAGAACACCGCGCGGCATTTGGGTTGGGGACGGACGCGGCTCGACTCGTCCGACTTTTCTTTCAACCTATTCTGATCGCTTGGGCGCTTTGGAGTACCGGCGCGTGGACTGCCCTTCGACAGTCCTCGGTCAGACACGATTGACTGCAGTCCGCTGCCGCGGCCCTCTTTGAACGCAAGCCTTGCAGTCAGAAGGTGATCGACGCGAATGTAGCCGGCAGAGGCATGCTCAGCTTTTCTTCGGCGCACGTCCCGCCAGCAGCGCTTTCCGCTCTGCAATCACCCGCTTGCGCTGGCGCACCGGCATCGCAAGCACATCGCGCGTTCGCTTTGGCAGTTTCGCCGAGATGATCGCGTGCGCCGCCTCCATCTCGCTCTGCCACTCCGCCTGCCGAAACACATTCCAGCGCTCCACCTGCACCCATTGCGACCGCGGAAATTCAACAGAAGGCGACACGCCCTCCCGCTCCAGCAGCTCGGCGTACCGCTCCGGCCCGGCTGCATACGTGATCACACCGTTCGTCTCATTCACCGGGTTCATCATTGCGAACAGCTGTCCGCCGATTGATTTATCCGCCGCCCAGAACAGAACGTACGTACTCCACGCCACTGTCTTCACCACATGCGGCAGCTTCAACAGCATTGCGCGCATCCGCTCAGCGTCCATTGGTCGCTCCCACACTGAGGGCATCCCCGCTACCCTCGGTGCGTATCATCGCGGATAGAGATGCAGGCCTCTTCGAGCTTGTGCTCGTTGCCGTAAAGGCGTTCCAGTTCGCCCGCGCTGTGGACGATCTTGCGCCGTTTGCAAATTCAGATACGGCAATCGCTTCCGATATTCCAAGGCAGTTCAGTGTTCAGTCAGGTTTTGTAAACATGGCGTTGCCACTGGCTGTCTCGGCCGCTGGGACCTCCTCTTGAAGCACATCCCAGTGTTCCACTACTTTGCCATCCTTGAGACGGAAAATATCTACTGCCACCATCGGTTTTGGACCCCAGCCGGTGTAACGCCCATGGACCATGACGAGGTCGCGCTCCCCGACCGCCATGCCGGGTTCATACGTGAGAGCGGTAAGCGTCGGAATCAATTTGGCAATGGCTGAAGGACCATCCGGGATTCCCGGATTGTGCTGTTTGTAGTTGCTCGCGAATAACTGAACTACCGTTGGATCCCGTTCGATAAAGGCCCTCTTGAGTGCTTCGAGTGCGATGTCCTTGTTAGATTTGCCCATGAACTTTCTCCTTAACGATCAACGACGTTCCGTCGTCGTTTTTGGCAACCAGACAGGTTTGCGCGGCGCGTTCGGGCGCAATTCAGTTCGACGGGCTCAGCGCCGGATTATAGGATTGGGCGTTCGAGGTGGCCCCCCCGTCGATCGAAAGTATCGCGCCGGTGATGAACGACGCGTTGTTCGAAGCGAGGAAGATGACCGCTTGAGCGATCTCCTCCGGTGTTCCGAAGCGATGCATTGGCTGGGGATCCATCAGAACGTCCTGCGCATCCTTGGGTAGTGTCAGCACCATGGGCGTGGCGATTGCGCCAGGGGCGACTGCGTTGATGCGAATACCCATGTTTGCATACTCGCCGGCCGCCGTCTTGGTCAGCCCCACGACCGCGTGCTTGGCCGCCACATAAGCGCTAGCCAGCGGCGTGCCGACCAAGCCGGCTTCGGATGCGGCGTTGACGATCACGCCGCCACCGTGCGCCTTCATGTACAGGATGACGTACTTCATGCAGAGCCAGACGCCCTTGACGTCTACCGAAATCGCCCGGTCGAAGTCGGCCTCTTCCAGGTCGGCGGTGAAGCCCGTAACGAGTACACCGGCATTGTTGAAGGCGAAATCGAGGGTTCCATAGGTATCGACAACCTTCTTCACGAGCGCCTGAACCTGATCGGCCCTGGTGACATCCACCGGCACGAACTCGGCCTTGCCGCCGGCCTTCCGGATCGTCTCGACGGTTTCTTCCGAGCGCGCCCGGCTGGCTTCGATATCGGCGACGATGACACTCGCGCCCTCACGTGCAAACGCGATTGCTGATGCCCTGCCGATCCCGCCTGCGGCTCCGGTGACGAAGCCGGCTTTTCCCGAGAACAGTGACATTGTGATTCCTCCGTTTCGTTTCTTCACGTAGTGGACAACCGCCTCTTTCGGTCGATAGGCGACTCGATATAGGAGACAAGTCTCCAGCGAGAGCCACACCCGTTCTTGAACAATCGCGTCACATTTGTCATTTGCGCTTTTGACTATCGCCGCCGGGCCGGGTTCATTCGCTACTGGTGCCGAGCCGCCGAACGTCGCGATATCGGAAACAGTCCATGGAATGATCGTTGACCATCCCGACTTCTTGCATGTGGCCGTAGATTACGGTGGTTCCGACGAAGATCCCGGGGGATCGGCGGTCTCCTTGGCGATCCGAGCCGCCGAGTATCGCGCGACCTTCTCTGGATTGAAGTCGCTGAACGCGCGACGGTAGCCCTTGCGCTTGTTGAGCACGAGCGACCAGTTGAGTCCCGCCTGCGCGGCCTCCAGAATCAGGAACGCGACATGCGTGCGATCGTCGTGCGCCGGCACACCCCATTCGCGATCGTGATTCTCGCGCATCAGCACCTGATCGACGTTGACCGAGGGACACCGCTTCGGCTGCGCATTCGGTATGCGTGGCGTCTCCACGACCTTTACAAGACCGTACACGCGGGTGGCGGCGCGCAGACATCATCACGCCAATCTCGAAGCCAGAACGACAAGAACGAGCGAATCGTTCAAGAGGGATTCGAGACACCTGCGATGAACTGCGCACAGGAGGGCCGCCGCGAACACTCTTGATGACGACGGCGGCGCTGGTGTACGAGCGGATGGGGCAAGAGGGCGACGCGATCAGGGCGAACATGCCAATGACGCAACTGGCCGGTCACCAGGTTGACGACCGAAGGGAGAAGGTGGATCGATGGCGACTGAGACATCACACCGAGTCGTGATCGTTGGTTGCGGCTTCGCAGGCCTGTCGGCGACCTATGCACTGCGCCGTGCGCCGGTAACCGTTACTATCATCGACCGAACCAATCATCATTTGTTCCAGCCGCTGCTCTATCAGGTGGCGACCGGCGTTCTCTCAGAAGGTGACATCGCACCGCCGATTCGTGAAGTCGTCAGCGGCCAATCGAACGTCCGCGTGCTGCTGGGCGAAATAGTGGACGTCGACCTCGGCGCACGCGTCGTTCGCGCGTCCGTGATGGATCAAAGCGTCACGGTCCAGTATGACAGCCTCGTCGTCGCGACGGGCGCGACCCAGTCGTACTTCGGCCACCCCGAATTCGCCGAACACGCGCCGGGCATGAAGACGATCGACGATGCCCTTGAGCTTCGTGGTCGGATTTTCGGAGCGTTCGAGATGGCCGAGCGCGAATCGGATCCGGAGCGGAGACGTGCGTGGTTGACCTTCGCCATCGTCGGTGCGGGTCCCACGGGTGTGGAACTCGCGGGGCAGTTGATCGAACTGTCAAGGCGATCGCTTCGGCACAACTTCACAAACATCGATCCCCGCGATGCGAGAGTGGTGTTAATAGATGCCCTCAAGACGGTACTTCCGCCGTTTCATCCATCGCTTCGTGAGCGCGCGGCACGCGACCTTCGCGAGCTCGGCGTCGAATTGCAGCTCGGCACTCGAGTAACCGGCGTTGATGCGATCGGCCTTGATCTGCAGCCATCCGAGGGGCCGCCGGTGCGGCTGGAAGCGCGCACGAAGATTTGGGCGGCTGGGGTCGAGGCGTCTCCGCTAGGACGACTGCTAGCGGCTGCTACCGGCGCGGCCGTCGATCGCTCGGGCCGGATCGCAGTTCTTTCAGACTGCACGCTTCCTAGGCATCCCGAGGTCTTCGTCGTGGGCGACCTGATGAAGTTGAACAACTATCCAGGATTGGCCGAGGTCGCGATGCAGTCAGGATGGCACGCCGCTCGGACAATCGTCAGGCGGCTGCGAGGAAGTTCGGAACCGAGGCCGTTCGTCTATCGCGACTTCGGATCGCTGGCAACGATTGCACGTTTTCGCGCCGTCGCCGATCTTGGCCGGTTCCGGCTGACGGGCGCGCTGGGGTGGATCTTCTGGCTCGTCGTTCATCTCACATTCTTGACTGGCTTCAAGAATCGGGTGGCGGCGCTCATGAACTGGGGGGTGGCATTTCTAGGCCGCAGCCGCCGGCAGCGAACCATCACGATTCAGCAGGTCGTTGCCCAGAAAGTTCTGGCAACGACGGCGCTGACGCACCGCGCGCAGGATGCAGATCGCGTAAGTGTCCCATGACCAATTTGCTCGCCGCGCGCCTTCAGATGGCCTTCTTCCTCGGGTTCCGGATGACATTCGCGCAGATCAGCGCGGCACTCCCCGTTATGGTGGCGGTCACTGAGTGGCGCTGGCTGAAAACCGGCGATGCGGTGTGCCTCGACTCACCGTGCGCGCGCTCTCACCGGGGCACCAGGCTGCATGACTAACCGTGGCGACCTTCCGACCGCGATGACGTCCGCGAGTCCCTAGTAGATCGGTCTATGCGCGCGACGACGAACACGGCAGACGATATCCGCGGCTCGGCGATCCCCGTCATGCATTACACGGGCATGGCCGCCGCGAGCTTCACGCCGTCCGCCACGCCGGCGGATCTGTCTCGCGCCGTTGGCACATCTCGGAGCAGGCAATATCCGTGAGCGCGCAGAGGCGCCGCTGAGTCATGGTCACCCGATTGTTCGAGGAGAATCCGATTGCGCGACCGGCCTGAGCGCGATCGTGTCAAGCCGGTAGTATGGCCGGTTGTCGTACATTCCGCGCGGATGGCTGTGGCGGCCGTCGCGTCGGTGCTGGTCGCGCGCTTGTTCCGACCGCCGGAGGCCTACTGGGCGCTGATCACCGCCCTTGTGGTCAGCCAGTCCTCGCTAGGTGCGACGCTCATCGTGTCCTGGCAGCTTCTCGTCGGCACGGCACTCGGAGCCGTCGTTGCGACCATGGCCGCCAGACTTCTTGGCCCGAGCCTATTCGTCTTCGGAGCGAGCATATTCATTCTGGGGCCGGCGTGCGCGATCGCGCGGTCGGATCGGATCGCGTATCGGTTCGCCGGCGTGACCGTGGCCGTTGTGCTGTTAATTCCGCGGGCGAACCCTGTGTGGCAGATCGCCGTACATCGGTTCGCCGAAGTCTGCATCGGAATTGCCGTGGCACTGATCTTGGCCGCGGTATGGCCGGAGCGGGATTCTCCTTGATTTGGCCTCGCACATCGCTGTTCCTCGCCCACACAACTGCGGCCCCGAAACATCGGCGGTTTCTCGGCTCTCTCAGGACTCAGGGCTTAACTGCGCGTGCTGAACTCCATAGCGCCCACCCGGGATTGACCCGGTTCGGATGCAGCTCCAGCATCTTGTCGTAAAGCTCCTGGGAGGTCTTGGTTGTTTCCGCTAATCGGTCGAAATCGCGGATGTATTGCCGTGTCTGTTCGATGATCCTGGGATCGTCCTCGTTTTCCGGTCGCTTGTGTGATGCGACAACTGCGCGCGGGTTCAGCGCCTCAATCTTGTCCAGCGCGTCGATCCACTCCCGTCGTGTCTGCGCATTTGATTCAACCAGGTAAAGGTGGACGTCATTGTAAGCAGCGTCGCCAGCCACGACGAGGCCGATGGATGGGACGTGCAAGCAGGTCGTGTAGTCAGTGTCGGTATGACCAAGTTCCACGGCGACCAACGCGTGCCCTTCAAGATCAATGACGTTGCCCTTGAGCTCTTCCGCGATCACTAGTCTGTCCGGAATTTGCCCTGGGAATGCCGCCTTCCAGACTCCCTCGAGAGCTTCTGGCGAGGCATTCTGGCGCATCACCTTCACAGCGTTGGGCATGGCGACTGCTTTCGCATTTGGAAATCGCTCGAGGAGAGTGCCGAGTCCAAACCAATGGTCCCCATGACCATGGGTAATGTAGACAGTTGTCAAGTTCTTGCCTCGTGCAGCAACCCAATCTGCAAGAGCGTTGGCCTGCTTGACCGTCATAAACGCATCCACCAGGACGGCGTCGCGCACGCCATAGATAAGCGTCGACGCCGTCGCCTGAAACAACGTCTCTGAAACGCCGGGCGGTTTGTCGCGAGTCACAACCGGGATGCCCGGCGTCACGAACACGTCCCAGCGCAGATTGTCGGGCCGTGCGACATTCTCAAGGGTGCCTGCAGTCTTCTCTGTGTTGCCGTCTTTGCGCGACATCTCTTTACCTCCTGGTACGTTGCTTCCGCTCGTGAATAGCTGAAGACAGCCTCGCGTCCTGCCCGGCAACCACGTGGGAGAAGCCGAGAATAGACCGTTCTGTCTATCCATGCCGTTGACAATAGACAGATCGGTCTGTATTGTCAAGAGGTGCCGCAGAAAACTAGGACACGGGCGAAAACCCCCGACATCGGCGTCCGTGACCGTCTCCTCGAAGCCGCGGATCGCCTGTTCTACCAGGAGGGTGTCCGGGCCGTGGGTATCGACCGCGTCCTGGCGGAGGCCGACGCGGCGAAGGCGTCGCTCTATCAGCACTTCGGCTGCAAAGACCAGCTCGTGGCGTCGTACCTCGAGCGCCGGACCGTGGACACCCGTGCGAGCATCGAGGCGTACCTCGCCGACACGCCGCCGTCACAACGCGCGCTCAAGTTCTTCGACTGGGTGGTGGAGTGGGCGGAGTCGAAGGACTTCCGCGGGTGCCCGTTGCAGCACGCGGCGAGTGAGCTCACCGATGCGGCGCACCCGGCGCGCGCCATTGCTCACGGTCAGCGATCGTGGTTCGCGGAGCGTTTCCGCGAGTGGACGATGGCGGCGGGGGTGAAGGATCCGAAAGCGACGGCTCGCGCGCTTGTCGTGCTGTTCGACGGCGCCGCCGCGGGGTCCGAGGTTGACGGGCCGCAACGGGCGAGCGACGCTCGATGGATGGCCAAGAAGTTGTTGGCCGGCTAAACGTTTGCGGTCACTTCACCTTTAGCGAACGACGTTCGTTGAACTGCGGGAACGCGCCCCCCTGCATGGTGCGACGATCCCGAGCGCTGAAAGACCCTCTTTGATCATGATGTTGTTGATCATGATGTTGACTTTCGCACGGTCGTTGAGGAGCGTGGGTTGGCTTGCCCTTCACGTCCGACGATCGCGCGGAGCCGCTTTGCGAGCGGGGCGAGATCACTGTCCCCACGATTGTCCCTGAGACGCGCCAAAACAGCGTGTCCAGAGCCTACGCCAGCCAACTCACTCGATCTATGAAGTGGAAAAGAGTGAAGGAGTTACGAGGAAAAATGAAGATGGTCGAGAGGCGGATTTCCGTTTAGCAAACCATCGCCTTCGGCCACTCGGCCACCTCACCGCGGCGAGAAACCAAAGTGTAAACGAGATCGTGAGTTACGCGCCCGGCGACTGTCCCTTCGATCAACGTCAGCCACCGCTGACGCTATTCCGGCGCCACCTGTTGCGGCTTTGACGAGTACTGCCGCCGCCATTGACCGGGTGCCAATCCAACGTGTCGGCGGAATGTCGCCGCAAACGCGTTGGGTGAGCTGTAGCCGGTGCGATCGGCGATCTGTTCCAAGGTGAGCTCGCCAGCCAGCAGGTAGTCGCGAGCAAGCGTGAGCCGCCAGTCGGTGAGGTACTGCATCGGCGACTGGCCGAGCGCACGTTCGAAGTTGCGGGCGAACGACGGCCGCGACATCGCGCTGAGGTGAGCAAGCTCCGGCACGGTCCACGCACGTTCCGGCTCGTCGTGCATCGCTTGGAGGGCGCGGCCGAGCCGCGGGTCCGACGCCGCGTGATACCAACGTGGCGCGGTCGCGCTCTGTGCGAACGACGCGCGCATGCCCATCACAAGGAGTACATCGAGCAGTCGGTCGAGCACTGTCTGCTGTCCGGGTGTGGGGTCGCTCAGTTCGCGAGAAATCAGAGACACGACGTCGTGAACCTGGTCGTGCGGTGCTGGCCGGATGACCAGCATTGGTGGCAACGCTTGGATGAGGCCACGACCCACATCGCCGGCCAGGCGGTACGCGCCGCACAGGAAAACGGCTGCGTCGGGATCAGCGGCGTCATCCGCATCTCTCGCCCAAAACTGTTCATGGGACATGCAGAGATCGAGATCCGGTTCGTGTGCGATGTGGTGGTCACGACCGCCGACCACTAGCGCCAAATCGCCGGGCAGGAGTTGCACGGCTTGGGCTCGGTCATCGAGCCACAGCCACATGTGACCGCGCAGCACGGTGTGCAGGGAGAGCTGGATCGCGCCAGGGAGCGTGAGGCCCCATGGCGGCCGCGCGACCGAGCGGGCAAACACCGCCCCCGACGCCCGAGCACGGACTAGCCGATCATCCAATAAGTCCACAAATTGAGAGTATCACATCGCAAAATGAGCCATTGACGCATTGATGTGCTCATAGTCGTATCGCAATGTATAGGTCATGAACAAGCGAGACCTTTCCACGCTCGTGCTCGGTTCGACCGGCAAGACCGGCTCCCGCGTCGCTGCCGACCTCATCAACCGCGGCCTGAAGATCCGTACGGCCGCACGCTCCGGTGCTGACGTCACCTTCGACTGGAACCAGCGCGACAGCTACGGCCCTGCCCTGGACGGCATTGGTCGGGTCTACCTGGTGGCTCCCGTCATGCGCATCGACTTCGCCGATGACGTGTCGGCGTTTCTCGATGCAGCAGAAGCCGCAGGGGTCCAGCACGTGACGTTCCTCAGCGCCTACGGCATGGAACACGCGCCGGACAAGGTCGCGACCCGACGCGTCGAACTCGACCTGCTGCATCGCCGAAAGCTTGGCCACACCATCCTGCGTCCCGCCTGGTTCATGCAGAACTTCAGCGAGACGTTCCTCAAGCCGATCGATGGAGCCATCGTCGTGCCGACTGGGGACGGTGCAGAGGCCTTCATCGATGCCGAAGACATCGCCGCAGTAGCGGCGACGACGCTGGCCGATCCGCAAGCTCACGCTGGCAAGGCATACAGCCTGACCGGGCCCGAGGCGCTCACCGTCGCCGAAGCCGCCGCCATCATCAGCGACGAAGCCGGCAGGACGATCACGCATGTCGACCTCGACCGCCAGGCCTGGATCGCTGGCGCGATCGCGAACGGAGTACCGCCCGAGTACGGAGCGGTGCTCAGTCAGCTGACGGAGATGGTCGCCAGCGGCCACGGCTCACGGTCCAATGGAATCGTCGAGACAATCACCGGCAGACCACCCCACACGTTCCGCAACTTCGCGCATCACAACGCCAACGCCTGGAAGGAGGCCAAATGATCGACCACGTCTACATCTCCGTCACCGACATCGATAGGTCACTGGCCTTCTACTCAGAAGCCTTGAAGCCACTCGGCTGGCGCGCATTCGGCAATTACGACTCCGCTTCGGGCCCCGAGGGCGTCCCTAATCTTTATGGCATCGGTGACGACGTGTTCGGCAGCGGGAAGGCGGTCGGCTCAAGCATCTGGCTACGTCAACGCAAACTCGGCGAGACCGGGCTCTACGTCGGGATTGTCTGCGACACGAATGAACTGGTGGACGCCGCCTATGCGGCGGCGATCAAAGCAGGCGGCACCGACGAAGGTCAACCAGCAGATCGCACCTACTTCGCCTCCGGCTACTACGCCGCCAACGTCGCCGACTTCGACGGCAACCGCATTGAATTCGTACACAAAGCGTGGAACCCCAAGCGGCACTCATAGCAATCTCAACCAGAAGGGAGCGAGAAGGACCCGGGTAGGGGTCACACATGGCAGCAGAT
>Ga0137361_10001080_pt1 | contig 16436 bp, 20 predicted proteins | sample Mad1_80_16metaG_FD_104923 | JGI IMG/M metagenome (GOLD analysis project Ga0137361, IMG submission 104923) | Vadose zone soil microbial communities from Angelo Coast Range Reserve, California, USA - Mad1_80_16 metaG | ecosystem: Environmental > Terrestrial > Soil > Vadose zone | place: USA... | reverse complement strand
CGTCGCAGCAGCTCAAGTTTGAAAAACGACTCCGTACCGTCATTCCAAGAGATGGCGAGCTCGTCTCCTATCTGCTGAATGTTTGTTGGCTCGAGCCGCATTTAATCCTTCTGCCGTTTAGATCGTTCGCCGAAAATCGCGGTGCCTACGCGCACTAGCGTGGCGCCTTCCTCGACTGCGACTGAAAAATCTTGCGTCATACCCATCGAGAGTTGCGCGAGATCGACCCGAAAATCGGTTTGTAGGCGGTCGCGCAGCTCACGCAATCGGACAAAATATTTCCGGGACGCTTCAGCTTCTTCAGCGAGTGGTGGAATTGTCATTAGGCCCAAGATCGACAATCGCGGCAGCGCGAGAAGCGCTTCCATTTGGTCGCGGAGCTTCTCGGGCGAAAATCCAAACTTGCTCCCCTCGCCTGCGACATTGACTTCGAGCAAAACTCGCGGATGCATCCCTTCCTCTTCTGCGATGCGGTTTATTTCCTGTGCGAGCCCGAGTGAATCGACGCTGTGAATCATTTCAAACAGCGGCAGCGCGTGCCGGATTTTGTTCTTCTGAAGATGTCCGACGAAATGCCACCGCAAATTCGACGGCAACTCAGGGATTTTAGCTCGCGCTTCCTGAACACGACTCTCGCCGAACAGATTGTGCCCAGCTTCAATCGCCTCGCGCACTTTGTCGGCTGGATGCGTTTTCGTAATCGCGACCAGTGCGACTTCATCGGCAACGCTGCCAGCTTTCGCGGCTGCTTGCGCGATCTGTTCACGAACGCGCATAAGATTCTGGGCGATGTCCATCGATTAGAATTCTAATGAATTCCGAGTGTTCCGAAACCCCTTGATAGTGCCTTCGATCATCATTATTTGCTCGCAAATCACTCAGCAACCAGGTAGAACGAGTTGATTATGAAACGCTATTCACTTCTTATCGGAATCATGCTTGCGGGGGTCACCTGTTCCAGTTTGCTCGCGCAGGAGAAAGCCAGCCTCCAGCCTAATGCGACCATCCTGAGTATCCTGCAGGGGAGCGCCGGAAAAACTGTCGAGCTACGCCTGAATTCTGGAGAGAAGATCGGCGGCAAAGTCGAACAAGTTAACGACAATCTCGTCCTTCTTTCCCATCTGGCAGGCGCAGAATTTTTCGACGGTTTCGTTAACGTCAAAGATATTTCGGCGGTCGTAATTCGGAGCGCGGGAAAATAGCAGCTCGTTTGGACATCTAAGCTGCGCGATGATCAGTATCAGACGACGCGATCAGACGAAAACACCGAACGCCCAATGCTCAAACTCGAATCCTAGAGTCGGTCAGCGACATAAGGTGGATTGGAAGAAATCTCGTCGCCAACCATATCGCCTGGCCAAGTGTGTTCAGGATTGTCAACCCGAGGTGCAATTGCCGATACTCAGGAGATGATTACCAAAAATATCGGCATGCTTCTGCTCGCGATTTATCTTATCGCGGTAGGAATCCTTACTCTCACTGGCCTGGGCATCGGCATCATTACTGGCGTGGTAGCGCTGCTGGCAGGAATTTTTATCCTGATCGGGCGCTAAGCTGTGTAAGATCACGCCATTAATTCCATCATCTGCGTTGCGAGTTTCGGCCCGATGCCGCTTTCTTCGTGCTTGAAATAGACGAATGCGTCTTTCCAATTTGGTTTCTGCTCACGAACGAAAGCCGCCCAGCGTTCGACGTCACTCGTTTGATAATCTTCGCGGCGCAGTCGGATATAGCCGTAATCGGCCGTAATCTTTTTTGGCGTAGCGATCGTGTCGGTGTCGGCGATGCAGAGGGCGATATTGCGCGATTTCAGCAGATCGAAAATTTCGTCATCGAACCACGATTCGTTACGAAATTCGAACGCCGCGCGCATGTCCGGCAATTCGCGCAGAAATGAACTCAACACATCGACATCTTTCTTAAACGTGGGCGGAAGCTGAAACAAAACGGGCCCAAGTCGTTCGCCGAGGCCGCCAGCGACTTTGCAAAAGTACTCCAGCGTATCTGCGCAATCGCGAAGCTTCGACCAATGCGTAATTTTCTGCGGTGCTTTGAGTGCAAACCGGAATTCTTCCGGCGTCTGCGCTTTCCAGTTGTCGATCGTTTTCGTCGCAGGAATGCGATGGAACGTGTAATTGATCTCTGTCGTGGAAAATCGCTCGGCGTAAAACGGGAGCATCTTCGCCGCCGGCAAATCTTCCGGATAAAAATTTCCCTTCCACTCCGCGTATTGAAAACCCGAGGTGCCGATCCAGAATTTCATGCAGGTGCTTGAATCCCAAAAAATTGTCTGAGCCGGTGGAGCTTTCAAGCGCCATTAAAGAATTTGCCGGCATCCGCTGCGCAGGCCGCATCCGAATTTAATATGGCGATAAGCTCTCTCGCTGGCTTCCAAATTGACCGGAACAGGGAGACTTATTGCCATCGCAACTAAAACAAGAAAGGGTAAACATGAAAAAAATGCTATTGAGCATTGTTTTGGCTTCCGTGGCACCGTTTGCGTGGGGACAAGTTTCGCAGACTACCACGACAACAACCACGACCGAAGGCAGCGGGACGATCACAGAGTTCGCTCCTGGCAGCACCATCGTGCTTAAGGAAACCAGCGGGCCGCGGCATTATCGCTTCGGCAAAACCGTCACTTATGTGACGCGTAGCGGCAAGGTCTTGGATGAAGACACGGTGAAGACAAGGGTCAAGGTGGGTATTCCTGTTCGAGTCCATTACACTGGGACCGGCGACAGCGTGATGGTTGATCGCGTGATCCTGGACGAAGACTAATATTAAGTCGCATTCGTCTCCGACGCGCCTTTCTGTTCTGCCTGCGGGCGAGCAGAAGGCGCGTTTTCTTTACGGCCGCAGCGGCTAAGTCTTACTCTGACCTAGGGCTTGCCGAGTGCGCGGACGCTTCCTGTTATTTCTGTAACAACAGGATAGCCCTCGATTATTCGCGGAATCTTTCGTTCGGATTCTGGATTCTTACGAGCGAGCATTACTTTCAAACAAGGCGTCCGGCCGTCTCGCATTGTCCCGACGTACACACCAACCACGTCTGGTATCGCCAGCAGTTCCTTATCATGCGCCGCGAGAACGGCGTTAATGTCGCGCTTCGATCCTGGCGAATTGTTTTGGGCCACGTGCTGAGGATAAACGACGGTCAAACTCAGCACGAACAACACCGGGAGCCAGACGCTAGCCAGTGTCTTCCGCATAACTTCATTTCAAATTGAGATCAGTTTCCTACCATTGTGGCACCGAGAAAGCTCAGCACCTGCCCGATTGGATTGGCGAATGAGGCAGAGTTGTTGCCCGCAAAAAGCAAACCAATCGCCCGCGGATTTGGTGAGACGTCCTGGACTAGAAGTGACCCCGAGTCGCCTGCTCTCAAGAAACTGTTCGAGGGATTGGCGACCACGATCTGACCGGAGAACGTTTTGTAATACGTGCCGCCATTGCACTCATTCGTATAGGCCACCTGCACAGTCGCGTTCAGGCCGGAAATATGACTGTGCGTCGTTCCGGTCGTGCGCCCGCTTTTTTTCACGTTCTGATTCAGCGAGGCGGCGATGGTGGAATGGGAAATCGTTCCAATTCCCAGAATGCTGCCATCCGTTCGCACCATGCCTGAAGTGACTCTCGCGATGGCGCAATCGGTGTTGCTCGTAGCCAAGGACCTTTTTTTGACGAGCGTCCCGACGCTTTGCGCCAGGTTCCTGTTACACTGCTCGTCAATCAACCCCGGCTGAATAATAGGGTCACCAGTTTGGGCAATTCGATTGTTACCTCCGAGTACAATGTCTCCTTCGAGAACGTGACAGGCGCTCAAAATATACTTTGTTGTGCCGATCTGTACTAGCGCACCGAGAGTACCGCCGCAGCAGTAGCCGTTCGCGAGATCGTACGTCCAGCCGCCCGAAGTTCCCAGCGAAATGGGTGGTGTTTGTTTCGCCGTGTAACCCATCGCTCGAATTTCGTCCATCAACTCCACGTGCACCGGTGTACCGCGAACGTCGCGCGGGAGAGTACGAACCACTTGCTCCACGTTGGCTGCGTCGCGATCCACATAAACTACCAACACTGGATCGCCAGTATCGCCGAGGCCGACGGCTGTTCCCAAGATTTCCGGACGTTGCATCAGCGACGGAGTGACTTCGTCTTGAGCAGCCATCACCGCTTGAACACGGACATCTAACTCATCGACATCCGCTGCTGGGTTGCCGAACCCACTATTTGCAACGAAACCGAAAGCAATCGCCGCGAAGAACTTCGCCAGGCAGCGAACAGGTTGGGTAGGCGAGAACATGAAAGCGATCGGCTCGGACCAAGATGCCACATTACACATACTTTCCAGATTGCAAACGTAAAAACTTATGGTCGTGAGTCTCTCAGGACAGCCGTCGTTGCCGAGTGGTGCGATCCATTTAAGTGAATGCTGTTCTTCGTTTCGCACTCGTCGCAGTATTAATGTCTAGCAATATTCTTCCAGCGTCTGCGAAGCGAAAACCGAGCCGCGCCCCAGCTCCGAAGAAGGCCGACATTGAAGCAGCTACTCGTCTGCAGATTTTTCTCGACCGCGCGAATTTCAGCCCGGGGAAGATCGATGGACGTTACAACGATTTGACTCGAAAAGCGCTCGCGCTCTATCGCGAATCCCGGGGCGAACAACCGCAACCTCCCCCGGTACAGCCCCACGCAAAATCGAATACCCCGCCCGACGTCAACGGCCTCGATCTGGCCAGCGTCAATCCGGTGTTTGTCCCATACACTGTTACCGAAGCGGACCTCCAAAGTATCGGGGCGTTGCCCAAGGAGCCGGCTCAGCAGGCAAAGTTAAAATTTCTACCGTACCGTGATGCTGCCGATGCAATCGCCGAGAAATTTCACAGCGACATCCATTTTCTTGAGCAGCTCAATCCCGGTAAGTTGAAAACAATCAAGGCTGGCGATCAGCTAATGGTGCCCAATGTCGAGCCGTTTGAACTTGCCTCGGTAAAAGACATTAAGCCGGGCAGCGAAGTCAGCCCGCAGGCTGCCAATGAGATCGAGGACCAACCCGATGCGAAGGCTGAAACTTCAGGCGAAAACAAAGGCGCAACCGCAAATGTCGTCATAAAGATCGACACCAAAGCCAACATTCTCGAGGTACGCGAAGGTGAAAAGCTCATCGCAGCGTATTCGGTCACGGTCGGCTCCGCGCAGACCGCCTCACCTATCGGGGAGTGGAAAGTGCGCCGGATCACAAAGATGCCCACTTTTCGATATGATAAGGAGATGCTCAAGCACGGCCAGCGCAGCGGCAATTTTTACCTGCTGCCGCCGGGCCCGCGGAATCCGGTAGGCGTGATGTGGATTGCGCTAAATAAAAAAGGGATCGGCATTCACGGCACGAATGATCCGGGTTCGATTGGCCACGCTGCAAGCCACGGCTGTATTCGTCTCTCCAATTGGGATGTGGTGCGACTTGCCACAAAAATTAAAAGCGGCGACAGCGTCTCTATTCATTAAAGTCGCAATGATGAGTGAAACGCTCGCTCCTAATGCGCTAAAGATCCTGCATGAATGGGTCCATTCGGAAAGCCTGCGCAAGCACTGCTACGCCGTTGCCGATTCCATCAAGCATTTTGCGCAACTCCGCAGCGAAGATGCTGATCTCTGGGAAGCCGTCGGACTATTGCACGACATGGATTACGAGCGTTACCCGAATCTCGAATGCAGTCCGACCGAAGGGCATCCATTCGTCGCCGTTGCGTGGCTGCGCGAGAACGGCTGGAATGAAGAAATCTGCCGCGCGATTCTTTCGCACGCGGAGTACGCAAACGTCTCGCGCGAGACGGCGCTGGAGAAAACGCTCTACGCCGTGGATGAACTAAGCAGCTTCATCGTCGCTGTGGCACTCGTTCGTCCAACAAAAAGCATCCATAACGTCGATGTCCGAGCAGTGAAAAAGAAAATGAAAGACAAAGCATTCGCTCGCGCCGTGAACCGAGAGGACATTGTGCGCGGCGCACAAGAGTTGGGAATGCCGCTCGACGATGTCATCGCGGAAGTAATCGCTGCGCTCAAAACCGATGCGGAGCGGCTGGGCCTCGCTGGCATTGCGAGTTAATGCAGGCGACACGCCTGCCTACAGTTTTTCGGCAATAATTTCCAACACCAGCGGCGTAATCATGAAGGAATTGGGATTCGCTTCTGCGCTTGCCAAGGCTGCGCGGACGTTCTCGGCAAATTTCTGATCGATGCGTCCCATTTCAATAAGGCGGGGAAGATAAGTTTCGATGAATGTGGCAGGCCACTGCCACATGTAATCGCCTGGCCGGAGGCAAAACACGTGTGGCCGCGCTGAACGAATCACAAAACCGTTGTTCGCAAGCAGCTCTGATAACCGGGCTGCGCCGTCGGGCTCGCCACCGGATTCGCGCCAGGTCGCAATCACGTGCTCGCGAAAACGTTCTTGCATCGGCGCTCGTGGGAAGAATCCCCAAGTTTCGTAATGCCCGTACTCGTGAAAGATAGCCAAACTGTTTTTTGGCATCACGCGCGCGAGCTTTTGAATCAGCAACGCGGGATCGCTAACGAAGGAGACCACCCAGCGGCACCACGCGAAATCGTAATCTCCTGCGGGTAAATCGTCGGTGATCAAATCGATTTCGTAAATTTTCACGTTCGAGAGCGATCGCGCACGGCAGGCTGTCTCGATTGCGTGGACAAAGTTCCGAGACCGTTCGAGCGCGACCACTTCACCCGTGGATCCGACAATCTCGGCAAGATCGACGGTCGCGTAACCGGGACCTGCGCCCGCATCGAGTACACGTTTGCCGACTGTAAGGCCGGCTCTTTGCCAGCAATCTAAAACCACGGGACGCCAAACACGGTGTTGCAACCCGAGTCTGGCTAATTCCTCGTCGTGCGTGCCAAGAACATAGTCGCGGTCAGTTGGCATTCCTGACGGTTCTTAAATAACGCAGGATTACAACGCGATTTTGCGGCGTGTTGTCGGATTGGCATTGGACTCAACAGGCTTCTGGTGTTTCGCCGGTTATGGACAAGATTACAGCAAACGCGTCGGTCTTACATGTCATGGATTACGTGATCCGTCAGCTCACATCTCAGGATGAACCTATTCTCTGGGAGATGTTGTATCAGGGGTTGTCGTCGCCTGGGAAAAAACAACTGCCTGCACGCGAGATGATACACCGTCCAGAATTTGCGCGATATGTCGAGGGCTGGGGCCGCGCCGGCGACACCGGATTTGTCGCACACAATCCCAAAGACGGCATGCTGGTCGGCGCAGTTTGGCTGCGCAAACCGATCGACAAACCTGACGCGCCGCCGGAGCTCGCCTTAGTCGTGAAGCCAGAGCACCGCAAGCACGGCATCGGCACGGCACTGCTGACGCAATTGGTTCGCGCGAACACCGAGCAGTCCACAATCTCGCTGAGCTTCGTGACCGGCAAACCGGTGTTGCGCCTCTACGAGCGGTTCGGGTTCAAAGTCGTGAAAGAACAACCAGACGGCGTCGTGATGCATCGAGAGATCTCGGAGTAAGCTAGGTGAAGTTCCTCGCGTCGATCGCGATGATGGTGCTGGCGAGCGCCGCGATGGCGCAGTTATCGCCAGTGCCGAAAGCGGCGGTGGATCAACTCATCCCATGGTTGCTGGATGAAGACCAACAACTGCGCGGCCTCCAATTCAGCGAAGTCATCTTTGATACTAGTGGAAAGAAAGTGTTCAGGTTTGACGCGAACAATCCAGTCGATCAGCGCGTCGCAAAAGCGATCAGCGCAGCGTGCGATGAAACGATCAAGCGACTGAATGCGCCGGATAGCGCCATTCAGAACGTCGATCGCATCAACGAACTGAGCAGCCATTTTGAAGATAGTTTGCGGGAGTTGCTGAATGCCACTCCGGGTTTGCGCTGCGATTTTCCGCTTACAGCTGAAGGCAAACTACAGCGTTCAGGCTATCCCGATTTGCGCATACTTGATGTGGAGAGCAAGCGCGTGTTTTACCTCGATCCAAAACTTTACGCCGCCGAAAGCCGCGACAGCACTTTCCGCACGTTCTATTTCGAGCCGAAAAAAGCGACGAACAAAGTGCGCGATGACGCGGTGCATTTTATCGTGGGCTTCCAGCATGAACCGCGTGGTGGATCGCATTCTCCGAACGCGATGTGGAGGTTCACGCGATGGGATCTTGTCGATCTTTCTCACTTCAAGGTAAAATTGAAAGCCGAGTTTCAAGGGAATAACCGCGACATGTACCGGCCGGAGGCGATCGTAGCCTCGAGCACAAAATGAGATAACGCGTGCTCGTGCTCTTAATCGTGCTCGTGTTCCAAATGTTTTCGATTACCAGCAAGAGCAGGAGTAACAATGAGAGTAGGAGTTGCTCATAGGGGCGCCGGACGTAATGGTATTATCCTCGATGATCACAAAAACGGCAGAAACATTTCAATTCGATGCGATTGACGATGTGCTGAGCGATATCGCCAAAGGCCGCATGGTCATTGTGACCGACGATGCCGATCGCGAGAACGAAGGCGATCTGGTTATGGCAGCGGAAAAGGTCACGCCTGAAGCGGTCAATTTCATGGCGACGCACGGGCGCGGCTTGATTTGTGTTCCGGTTTCGAACGAGCGCGCCGAGCAACTCGGCTTGCAACGAATGGTGGTACAAAACCGCGAAAAACATCGCACCGATTTCACCGTTTCAGTGGACGCGGCGCGCGGCGTGACCACCGGTATCAGCGCTTACGATCGCGCGACGACGATCCTGGCAATCGCCAATCCGAAATCATCGCCGGAGGACCTCAGCCAGCCCGGGCATGTATTTCCTTTGCGCGCAAAGGACGGCGGCGTCTTGCGACGCGCAGGACACACCGAGGCCGCTGTCGACCTGGCAAGAATGGCGGGTCTGCAACCAGCGGGGGTGCTTTGCGAAATTCTGCACGACGATGGCACGATGGCACGTTTGCCGGAACTGATGGAGTTCCACAAAAAACATGGCCTGCATATTTGTACGATCCAAAGTTTGATCGCTTATCGCCGGGTTCGCGAAAAGCTGGTAGAGCTGGAGCAAATCGTGAAAATGCCGACTGACTACGGCGATTTCGATTTGCACTTGTATCGCTCGAACCTCGATGGCCAGCATCACCTCGCGCTGGTCAAAGGCAAAATCGACAAGACCAAACCGACGCTCGTGCGTGTGCACAGCCAATGCCTTACCGGCGACGTTTTCGCTTCGCGCCGATGCGACTGTGGAAATCAATTGCACGCGGCGCTGCGGCAAATCCAGGAGGAAGGCAACGGCGTTTTGGTTTACATGCGCCAGGAAGGACGCGGGATAGGGCTCGCCGCAAAAATCCACGCATACAAGTTGCAGGAGGAAGGTCTCGATACCGTGGAAGCCAACGCCAGACTTGGTTATCCGAGTGACCTGCGCGATTACGGACTCGGCGCACAGATCCTTTTCGACCTCGGCGTGCGTCAGTTTCGGTTCCTTACAAATAACCCGAAGAAAGTTGTCGGCTTGGAAGGCTACGGTCTGGAAATGATCGAACAGGTGCCAATCCGCGCCGAGGCGAACCCGCATAACGCGAAATATCTCGAGACGAAAAAGACCAAGTTGGGCCACCTGCTGTGATTACGGATTGCGGCGCCGAGTAAGTTGCTGAAAAATGTCGAGCACTGCACCGCCGCATCCAGGAATCGCCAAGGCTAGGCGGCGTTTTTTTATCGTGGCAAGCCAGTTTAATGGGCAATACGTGCAGGGGCTCGTCGATCACGCTACGGAAGAGCTGCGCGCGCTTGCGCCGGATGCGACCATTTCTGTGCACCGTGTGCCCGGCGCGTTCGAAATCCCGGTGATCGTGCAGGAGCTTGCCGCGCAGGATAAAGCCGATGCGGTCATTGCCTGCGGTGTGATTTTGCAAGGGGAAACAAATCATGCCCAAAATTTAAGCCGCTCCGTTACGGACGCGCTTCAACGCATTGCGGTCGAGCATGCAGTGCCAGTGATCAACGCGGTGCTCAGTTTCGATAATGAAAGTCAAGCCCGCGCGCGTTGCCTTGAAAATCGTATCAACCGCGGCACCGAAGCTGCGCGGGCGGCGGTGGAAATCGCAAATGTCCTGGCGGACCTTCGTGCAGGTTGATTTTCTATGGGTAAACGGCGACGAGCACGCGAAGCGGCGATCCAATATCATTTCTGGCGCGACCTCCAGCGTGGCGAAGCCCCGGAGAGGATCGACGATTTCTGGGAATTTTGCCCAGCTACGCCACGGGTTCGCGAATTTGCGCAGCCACTCATCGAAGGAATGGTGGCGCATCTTCCGGAGATCGATGAACGCATTCGCCGCTACTGCGAAAATTACGAATTTCGCCGTATCTCAGCAGTTGATCGCAATGTTCTTCGGCTGGCGATTTATGAGATGCTTTATCGCGACGACATACCTCCAGTGGTCTCAATCAATGAAGCCATCGAGCTGGCAAAAACCTTCGGGGGCGCTGAATCGGGCCGTTTTGTAAATGGTATTCTCGATCGCGTGCGAAAAGATTTGGATCGGCCAGCGCGAGAAGCTGTGACGAAACGGGATTCGTAATTCGGCACTCATTAGATCGCTGGAACGATTTACGTTCTCGAATTTCGATTCACGGCTCGCCAACATGAACTTCCTTCGTTCGCTCGCCGACCAATTTGCCGGCAAACCGATCGACTGGGAGGAGCTCGAAGAAGCGCTCATCCGAGCAGATCTCGGTGTGCCGATGACGACACGCATTGTTAAGACGCTGCAGGAGCGCGAAGCCTGGTCTGTGCTTGGAATTGGCGACGTGATCAAGGCTGTGCGTGAAGAAATCGCGCGGATCTTGCCGCCTGAGCCGACGCCAATCCGTCGAGCAAATGGAAAACCGACCGTGATCTTAATCGTCGGCGTGAACGGAACCGGCAAAACTACATCGACTGCAAAACTCGCGCATTATTTGCAAGGTAGGGGCGGTTCACGTAAACCGCCCGCGGGCGATTTGGGTCAATCGCCCCTACCCGGTCGGCTGCACGTGATGCTGGCAGCAGCGGATACCTTCCGTGCCGCGGCGATCGAGCAACTTGATATTTGGGCCAAAAGACTCGCCGTCGAAATGATCCGCGGCCAGTACGGCGCGGACCCAGCCGCTCTTTGTTACGAAGCGTACGAGGCGGCAGCCAGGCAGGAGAGCGACTTCTTGATTTGCGATACGGCCGGCCGCCAACACACTAAAACGAATCTCATGGCCGAGCTGCAGAAAGTGAAACGGACGCTCGGCAAGCTCGACCCAGGCGCGCCGCACGAGACGCTGCTGGTGGTCGATGCAGCCACTGGTGGCAATGCGCTCAGCCAGGCCCGCGAATTTCACAGTGCCCTGACACTCACTGGCCTGGTTGTTACCAAACTCGATGGCAGCGGCAAAGGCGGGATCGTTGTTGCGATTCAGGATGAACTTGGAATTCCAACGCGTTTTGTCGGCACTGGCGAAAATATCGACGACTTTGCACCGTTCGACGCGCGGGAGTTTCTCGCGAACATTCTCTAGTCTGTAAGCCGACGCCGTGGGTCAAGCAATCAAAGCAACAATCGCACCAGAAGAGACTGTTCCTGCGGTCGCTCCGACGGGTCTACGCGGCTTCGTGGCAAAATTCACCGTGCTCAGGGGCGCGCGGCGTGACTTGTGGCTCACATTCCTGATCAAGTTTCTCATTTACACCGCCTACTCGGTCACGAACAAAACGATGGTTTTATGGTTGTCGAAGGACCTCGGCTTTAGCGATCAAGCGGCGGGAGCATTGGTTGGTTGGGTGTGGGCGCCGGCGATGACCGTATTCACGTTGTTGGCCGGGTCGCTGACGGATGCGATCGGATTACGCCGCACTTTTTTCCTCGGCGTCGCCATTTGCACTGTTGCTCGGAGCGTAATGGTCGTCACCACTATCCCGTCGGTGGCGCTCGCATGCGGCGTTCTTCCACTCGCGGTCGGAGAGGCGCTTGGCACGCCCGTCCTGCTGGCCGCGACGCGGCGGTATTCCACGATAGCTCAACGGTCGATCTCGTTCTCGATCATCTACATGATAATGAACGTTGGCTACATTGCCGCGGGATGGATATTTGATTACGTCCGTGAGCTGAACTTGCGCGTCAGCATTTTGGGATTCGCGCCATCGGCGCACCAGCAACTGTTCATTGTCAGCCTGGCCTTCGAGATCGTGCTATTCCCTGTGATCTACTTCCTCCAACGAGACCCGAATGCGACGATCACGACCGAAGCACACCGCTCGCGCGGCGACTTTTTAAGCCGCATCGGACAAACAGTGCGGCAAAGTGCGATTGACACAGCCGATCTTTTCCGACGATTGATCGGCCAATCCGGCTTTTACCGGCTGCTTGCTTTCTTCGTCTTAATCGGATTTCTCAAAGCTATCTTTTTACAGATGGATTACGTGTTTCCGAAGTTCGGCATTCGAGAGCTCGGCCTGCACGCTCCTGTCGGAAAACTCGCCAACATTAACGCAATCATGATTATCTGCCTAGTACCCATCGTAGGCGCTCTGACGCAAAAATTTGCAGCCTATCGGATGGTAGTGATCGGCGGAGTGATCTGTGCCGCAGGAGTGTTCATCATGGCATTGCCGACGGAATGGTTCCTGCCTGCCGCTGACAGCGGGACAGCGCAATGGCTGGGTCGTTGGTATCTCGGGCTACACGGGAGTATTCATCCCTACTACATCATGGTTGCGCTCTATCTGATGGTATTCTCGGTGGGAGAAGCGTTCTACTCCCCGCGAGTGTACGAATACGCCGCAGCAATTGCACCGAAAGGACAGGAAGCCTCGTACGGATCACTAGCGTATCTTCCATTCCTCGTGGGCAAAGTCCTCGTCGGCACTGGTGGCTTTCTGTTGGCCAGGTTCTGTCCGGAGCACGGTCCCCGGCATCCGGGAACGATGTGGCTAATCTTTGCTCTAGCGGCGTCGGTTGCGCCAGTCGGATTGATTGTCTTTCGTCGCTACATTCGGGTTCCCGAGGCCGGGCGACAGGATTCCGACTGACGAGATTACGCCATCGAAATTAGGAATTGTTCTGAAGCAGGCCCGCGCCGACCGGATTTAGGCTTCCATACGAATCTAATAAGGAGAGATCGACTTCGCGCGCCGGTGGCGTTTGTAAAGGAGAATTTGGCGCGTAAAATACTTAATCAAGACAAGCTCGTAGGGATGAAGGGATGAATAGATATGAACACCACACGTTTAATACACGCACATCATGGCTCGCATAAGACTTTATGGTTTGGGCTGCTTGGCACAATCGTTGTCATTGTCGGCTCGATCCTGTTTAGTTACGCTCAAACCCAGAAGAAAGAAGCCGAGAAAATGAATCCAACCAAACCAGTTCCGAGCGACACCGAATTGCGAAGCCAATTGACAAAAGATCAATATCACGTCACGCGAGAATGCGGTACAGAGACTCCATTTCACAATGCTTACTGGGACAATCACAAGCCGGGAATTTACGTCGATATTATCACGGGCGAACCGCTCTTCAGTTCGCTGGACAAGTTCGACAGCGGCACGGGGTGGCCCAGTTTCACCAAGCCCATATCGCCTGACACCGTGGTAGAAAAGCGGGATAGTTCGCACGGAATGGAGCGCACTGAGGTTCGTGGGAAAACGAGCGATGCGCATCTCGGCCATGTCTTTGATGACGGCCCCGTTCCGACCGGCGAACGCTTCTGTGTGAACTCTGCAGCGCTGCGCTTTATCCCAGTGGATAAATTGAAGGAAGAAGGCTACGGCCAATATCTCTCGCTGTTTGAGCAGCAAGGCGGAGAAGCAAAACCGCAAAGCGAATAGTTGCTACGTTGGCGCTCTGCGCCGACCGGACGCCGCAGCGCGACGCCCCTAGCGGCGGCTTCGATGCGTCGATTTTGAAATGCGGTGCCCCACAGGCTAAATTTGCCCTGTCATCATGACCAGAGACGACTTCGATTACGCAATTGAAAACACGCATGTGATCGTCGCTCCTGAGCGACAAATCGCGACTTTTGGCAGCACCAGTTTCGATTTTTATCTGATCTCCGAGTTGATGGACCGGGTCGATCAGGTCCGGATTCGCAACGGGAAGATCCATGCCGAGCGTCCGCAGATTCTTGCGCCCGAGCATTATTGTCGGCTGTTACTCGAGGGTTTCGGAGAAAAGGCGGAACGATACGTCGACCAACTGCGCGAGCACACCCGGAACATCGCGGTGCTTCGTTATGGCTTCCAATTCCGCAAAACTGACCTGAGCGAACAGACGCTGCGCGATTCAATCGACGCAGTGATCAATCGCACCCGGCGCAAAGTCGAAAGCAAAAGTGAACCGCTCCGCGCCATCATCCAGGGTGTGGACGACGCGTGGGAAGTTTGCCTGCTCAAGTTCACTATCGACCTGGTCGAGCGATCGTCAGGCGGAAACCTCGGCGATTTTCGCAAGCGCGGCTTAATCTGAAATCACGTCCCGCCCGCCCAAAAATGGAATTGTAAGACCGTAAGTGCAGCTAACGGCTACCGCTGTGCATTTACATTTCGATGACCAAACACTTCTAGGGGGATTTTTGCTCGCGCTCTCGGCAACCGTAGCTGATCTCGCTGTCGTTAGACTTACGGCACTGAACGTGAGCCGCCTCGCGGGTCTGACGGTCATTGTTGCGTCCTGACTATGACGTCTCCTCACGACGCCATCGTCATCGGCGCGGGGCATAACGGCTTGACGTGCGCGTGTTATCTCGCCAAAGCAGGGCTAAAAGTTCTCGTCATCGAACAATATTACACGGTTGGCGGCATGACCGTTACCGAAGAGGAAACGCTGCCCGGCTTTTGGTCTGACATTCACGCGAGCGGATATCAACTGGCAAATCTCTCACCAGTCCCGCACGAACTCAGTTTGCTCGATCGCTACGAACTCATCGAACCTGAGATTCCTTTCTCGCACGCTTTTCCCGACGGCAACATCATCAGCGTACATCGCGACATTGAAAAAACTGTCGGCGACATAGCCCGCTACTCACACGACGACGCCGAGACATGGCGCGCCTTGATGAAGCGCTTCCTCGCGCAAAAGGACGCCATCGTTGCAGCCATGTTTTCACCGCCTCCTCCATTCCCGGCAGCAGCGGCAAACTTCGCCGCATCCCACTCGGGGATGGAGGCCTATCGGTTTAGCATGCAGAGCGTTCGATCATGGGCGAACCAAACCCTCGAAGCAGAGGTGACCAAAACCCTGTTCGGCTCGTTCGCGACGTTTCTCGGCGCATCGCCCGACGACGCCGGTGGCGCCGAGCTCAGTTGGCTCTTTGCTTCGGTCTTGCAAAACGTTGGCAACAATCTCGTCAAAGGCGGCATGAACCGCGTCACGCTCGCTCTCGCTGAACATCTGCAAGCACATGGCGGCGAAATTCGCACGAACGTCCGTGCCGAGAAAATTCTAGGCGATGCAAAACGCGCCACTGCCGTACGTCTAACGAGTGGCGAGGAAATTTCAGTGAGTCAGCTGGTCGTCTCGAACGTGGACCCGGCTCACCTTGTACTCGACCTGCTCGGTGCCGGGATGGCGGGACAAGAAATTGTCGGGAAGATGGAGCAGTACGAATGGGGCGATTCCGTTTTTGTCATGTTCGTCGCGCTCGACAGCCCTATAAACTACAAGGCCGGACCTGCTGCGCGCCAATCTACACATGTTCATCTTACCGATCCGTCGCTCGACTTTTTCGCACGCGTTTATCTCCAATGTCGTGGCGGCGCTCTGCCTTCGGCACCGATGATCGTGAGTTGGAATGATTCCGCTATAGACCGAAGTCGGGCACCAGCCGGTAAAGCCCTGATGAAATTCGTAGTCTTGAGTGTCCCTTACTTCATCACCGGCGACGCGACTGGCAGAATTCCCGGACGCACCTGGGACGAGGCGCGTGAACCGTACGCTGATTACCTTATCGACCTCATAACTGACAATTACATTCCCGACTTGAAGGCCAAAATTCTTAAGCGCGTAGCCCATTCCCCGGTCGATATCTCGCGGAAAATTATTAGTGCCGTTCGTGGTACGCTCGGACAGGGCGCGTTTCTCCCATATCAGAATGGTTCATTGCGCCCAATTCCCGAGCTCGGCCAATACAAGACTCCGATCCCTAATGTTTACCTCTGTAGTTCCGGCAGTCATCCCGGCCCCGGCGTCTCCATGGCACCGGGAAGAAACGCAGCGCAGGTCATCTTCAGGGACTTGGGATTGGATTTCAGGAGCGTTATCTAGCCCGTCGAAAGCTAGGCAGAATTATTCTTGCAAACATGGCTGCGGATAAATGCACCGGCCCTGATGAGAGCGCGGCGGCCGGGTTCCAAATGAGCGTTCCATAGATGCCATGCATGGATCATGT
>Ga0137361_10001078_pt1 | contig 16455 bp, 12 predicted proteins | sample Mad1_80_16metaG_FD_104923 | JGI IMG/M metagenome (GOLD analysis project Ga0137361, IMG submission 104923) | Vadose zone soil microbial communities from Angelo Coast Range Reserve, California, USA - Mad1_80_16 metaG | ecosystem: Environmental > Terrestrial > Soil > Vadose zone | place: USA... | reverse complement strand
GGGCGGCCGCCCACCAGGCGGTGCTCCACGTGCATTTCCACATCATCCCGAAGCTCGGCGACGCGGGCCTGGGGATCGAGTGGCGGGCGGGCTCCCTCGACGGCGCGCGCGGGCGCGAGCTGGCCGGGCGCATCGCCTCCCTGGTCGCGGGCGCGTAGGCGGGCCGCGGTTGCGCCCCCGGCCCGCCTTCCCCGCGGCCCTCGCCTTGGCCACCGCGGTGGCCGCCGGTCCGAACCCTCCGGACACGCCCCACCGGGTCGTCCGCGTCTCGGAGCCGGGGGCGCGACGGCCCGCCGAGGTCGCGGTGGCCATCAACCCGACCGACGCCGCTCACGTGATCGCGGTGGCCACCGGCCGCGGGGCCACCGGGGGGCCGCGCTCTACGAGCGTCGCCTACGTGTCCTTCGACGGGGGGGAGAGCTGGAAGACGGTCCCCGCGGCGAACCCCGGCCGGCGCGTGCAGGGCGACGACACGGTCGCCTTCTCGGCGGACGGCACCGCCCACCACGTCTACATCGCCTTCGACGGCATCAGGGTCGCGCGGCCCGATCGCGCGCTGAGCGGCATCTTCGCCACGCGCTCCCGGGACGGCCTCGCCTGGAGCGAGCCCGTGCCCGTGGTCGACCACCTGAACTCGACCCAGCCCTTCGAGGACAAGCCCTGGCCGGGGGTGGACACCGCCGCCGAGTCGCCGCACCGCGGGAACCTGTACGTGGCCTGGACGCGCTTCGACATCTACGGCAGCAAGGACCCCGCGGACAAGACCCACATCGTGTTCTCCCGGTCGCGGGACGGGGGGCAGACGTTCTCGGTGCCGATCCGCGTCTCGGACACCCCCGGCGACGCCCAGGACGGCGACGACACGGTCGAGGGAGCGGTCCCCGCCATCGGGCCCAAAGGCGAGGTCTACCTCGCGTGGGCGGGGCCGCGCGGGATCGTCTTCGACCGCTCCCTGGACGGCGGCTACACGTTCGGGGAGGACCGCGTGATCGCCACCAACCCGGGGGGCTGGGACCTCCCCGTGCCCGGGGTGCCGCGGCACAACGGGTTGCCGGTGACGGCGACCGACCTCTCCGCGGGACCCGACCGCGGCTCGGTCTACGTGACGTGGGTCGACGAGCGCAACGGCGACCCGGACGTGTTCCTGATCGCGTCGCGGGACGGCGGGGCCATCTGGAGCGAGCCGGTGCGGGTCAACGATGACCCGAAGGGCAACGGCAAGGCCCAGCTCTTCGCCTGGACCGCAGTGGATCCCGCCGACGGCTCGCTCAACGTGGTCTTCTACGACCGCCGCGGGCTCGAAGGCACGCTGACCGGCCTCACTCTGGCCCGCAGCGTCGACGGAGGCCGCACCTTCGTGAACCACCGGGTCGGCCAGAAGCCCTTCGCCTGCCAGGACAAGGTCTTCATGGGCGACTACATCGGGCTCGCGGCCCAGGGCGGGAGGGTAGTCACGGTCTACACCCATGTGCTGGACGAGAGCGAGACCACGCTCTCCGCCGCGGTCTTCCGCTTCAAGACGGGGACGCAGGAGGCGGCCCGGTAGCCTCGAGGCTCCGGGCCAGGTCGTGGATCCGTTCCACCATCGAGAAGAGCCCGTTGCTGCGGCTGGGGCTCAACTGGTTCTGCAGGTCGAGGCGCGTGAGCAGGCCGCGGATGTCGAAGGCCAGGATCTCGGGCGCGCTCCGGCCCGAATAGGCGGCGACCAGCAGGGCCACCAGCCCCTTGACGATCGCGGCATCGCTGTCCGCCTCCAGGCGGAGGAGGGGCGGCGATTCGGGGCCGGGCTGGGCCTTCACCCAGACCTTGCTCAGGCACCCCGGCACGCGGTTCTCCTCGGTCTGGTCCTCGGCGGGCAGGGCGGGCAGCGTGCGCCCGAGGTTGATCAGGAACCGACACCGCTCCTCCCAGGAGCCGCAGTGCTCCATGGACCGCACGATGTGGTCGAGGTCCGCGCCCACCCCGCGAGGATGCCACACGGCCGGCAGGTTATCGAGCCGCCTCGTCCAGCCAGCCTCCCCGGAAGCCCGCCCGCTGCAGGCCGCGCACCACGTGCGGGTTCTTGCGCAGGGTTCGCCACACGAGGCCGGTCCGGTGGTTCTCGATCATGGCGAGGATCGGCCCCTGGTCGATGCCCAGGTAGTCCGTGTCCACCCAGCCGATGCCCGCCTCCATGCGGCCGTGCCGGAGCGTGGCGAGGCCGGGGAAGCTCGGGTTGAAGGCGTCCTTGAAGCCGTAGGTCGAGAAGAGCCGGTCGCCGTAGCGCCGGCGCATCTCCAGCAGCGCGGGCAGGACGATCTCCGGGGCGAACGGCAGGGATGCCGCGGCCGCGGTGGGCGCGATCGTGCCGTCGTCCCGGATCCCTTCCAGCGACACCCCGCGGGCCGAGTAGGTCCAGAAGGTCCGCGGCCGCCCGTCCACCGTGAGGCGCACGTCCGCCGGCCCGTCGCAGGCGGTGAGCCCCCACACCTCGGGTCCGTAGTCCCTCCAGCCCGCCGGGTTCAGCGCCACGTAGGCGCGCTGGGCGTAGGTCGCGCGCCGCGAGTTCTCGAAGTAGTCGATCCCCCGCCCGCGCATGTACGCGTCGCGTATGCCGCGGAAGTCGATCCAGACGTGGGAGTACTGGTGGCCGAAGAGCGGGCCGAAGGCCACGTGCGCCTGGCCCTGAAAGGTCCCCCAGGTGTAGGTCCGCGCCCATTCGCTCCAGGCGCTCTCCTCCACCGCGGACGTGGGCGAGGCGAGGGCGAGGACGTAGAGAAGCAGGGCTTCGTTGTAGCCGCGCCAGTCCGCGTCGAGGAAGCCGGACTCGGGCTTCCAGCCCATGGATACGAGGGGCGGGCGCGCCGCCGCCCAACGCCAGTCCACGCGGCGGAAGAGCTCCTCCGCCTTCTCGCGGACCGCCTGCTCCTCGGGAAGCGCGCCGTCGAAGTACGACTGACAGAAGAGGACGCCGGCCAGGAGCAGGGTGGTGTCGATCGTGGAGAGCTCGACCGCGCGGAACCGCCGGCCCGTGGACATGTCGAGGAAGTGATAGAAGAAGCCGCGGTGGCCCGCGACCCCCGTCCCCTGGGGCCCCTGGGGCGCGTCCAGGAAGAAGTCCAGGGTGGCGAGGACGCGCCGGCGCGCGTCCGCCCGCGAGACGTACCCGCGCTCCACCCCGATGGGATACGCGGTGAGGCCGAAGCCCACGGCCGCGATGCTGGAGAACGAGGGAGTGGGCCACCGGTCCGGCACGAGGCCGGTGCGACGGTCGGCCAGGTCCCAGAAGAAATGGAACGTCCGTTCCTCCAGGGTGTCGAGAAAGGCCCAGGCGGCGCGCGGATCGGGCGGAGGGGGTGAACTCGGGACCGGGGTCGGGGCGGCGCGGCACGCCCACCCGAGCAGGATGAGGACGACGAGGCTCAGCCGCCGCATGGGGCCATCATCGCCGAAAGTCGATCGGGGGCGCCCCGGAGGGGAGGGCGCCCCCGATCACGTCAAAACGAGTAGTTGACGCCGAACTGGAAGCGGCGGCCCGGCTCCATCAGGCGGCCGGGCGTGCCGAAGTTCGCGTTCACCTCCGGCTTGGGAGGGATGAACCCGTTGTAGTCGGCGAAGTTGTCGTGGTTGAACGCGTTGAACACCTCGGCCACCAACCCCAACCGATGCGGGCCGCCGAACCCGACGGCCTTCTCCAGCCGAAGGTCGAAGCTCTGATAGGTGTCGGCGCGGCCCTCGTTTCGGAGGACCTTGAGCTGGTTCGGCCCGAAGCCGAGCGACGCGTCGGTGATCGTGTACGGCAGGCCCGACCCGAAGCTGATGAACGTGCTGATCCGCACGTCCCCGGGCAGGCCGAAGATGCCGCTCGCCACCACGCGGTGCCGCTCGTCGTTGGGGGTCGGGTACCGCGGGTATGCCTCGACGGTCGGGAAGTCCAGGCTGAACAGGTCCCCCCCGATCTGCTTGGCCCAGCCCAGGGTGTAGGCGACCGAGGCGCCCCACTTCGACGACGCGGTGAAGGGCTTGTCGAGGGTGACGTAGAGGGCGTCGTACCAGGTCTTCACGGCGTCGCTCGAGATCAGGATGTTGCCGTAGTTGGGGGCGAGCTGCTGGCAGCAGTTGCCGTCGGGCCGCCGGTTGCCGAAGAGGAAGGTGAAGCCGTGGTCGCTGCGCACCCCGGTGTAGGTGGCGGAGGCCAGCACCGGCCCCAGGGTGCGCCGCAACCCGGCGCTCCACTGGGTGGAGCTGAGGGGCTTCGTGTTGTTGTCGATCAGGAAGACCTCGGGGTTCGGGGCGGTCCCGCTCGCGATCAGGCCGTTCAGGCCGGCCACGCTCAGGTAGGCGGGGTCCCACCGGATGGTCGGGAGCCCGTCCCGGACTCCTCCGTCGGCGGAGAACTGGAACTTGCGGACCGCGTACTGCAGCCGGAAGCGCTCGTCGAGGATGTAGTTGTAGAGGACCCGATCGTAGTAGCGGCCCACGCCTCCGAACACCGTAGTCCTGCCGTCGCCCGCGAGGTCCCAGGAGAAGCCGACCCGCGGCTGGATCGCGCCGTAAAAGGGCTTGCGCTCGGTGCCGTCCGTGAAGTACCTCGCGGGAAGGAAAGGGGAGAGCGCGCTGCGCACGCTGGCCGGGGTCACGTACGAGTTGTTCAGCATCTCGGACTCGTAGTCCCAGCGCACGCCCAGGTTCAGCTCGAAGCCCTTGCTGATCCTCCAGTCGTCCTGGGCGTAGACCCCGAGCTCCCGGTTGCGGTCCGAGAGGTCCGGGTTGCCGACGCCGTAGGAGGCCTCGGCCGGGAAGCTCAGGCTGATGTCCGAGCGGTAGGTGAACAGCGGGTTGCCGAAGAGCTGCTTGCTCACGTCGTAACTCAGGAAATCCAGGTTCGCCCCGAGCTTGAAGACGTGGGTCCCCATCCCCTTGATCCCGAAGCGCGTGAAGTCGTCGCGCAGGGAGGTCCGCTTCTGGGTGAAGTCCTGGGTGGTGTCGCGGCCGCCGATGCGCAGGATCCCCCGGTACTCCTGCCCCACGAGGTCCGGGTTCACGGGGACCGGGTTCCAGGTGAAGTCCAGGAAGCTGAAGGTGGCCTCGTTGACGAAGCTGGCCTTGGCCAGCCGGTGCTTGGCGGTGGCGTACTTCACGTCGTTCTTCACGTTGTCCGCGTTCTCGAAGCTCGTCTGGCCGCCGAAGTCGCGGATGTCGGTCTCGTGGCGGGCCTGGCCGGACAGCTCGAAGAGCTGCGTAGGGCTCACCTGGTAGGTGAGCTTGCCGAAGTAGAGGTCGGACCGAAAAGGGCTGGTCTCGGTGCCCAGGTACTTCTGGAGCTGGGCCGCCAGGCCGGGAGGGACGGCGGTGCTGCCGAAGAAGACGCTGTTGCTGCGGTCCTGGTCGTTCGCCTCGTAGCTGAGGAAGAAATGGGCGCGGTCGCGCACGATGGGCCCGCTCAAGCTCGCTCCATACTGCAAGCGCTTGTAGTCGGGCTTCGGCTCGCCGCGCTTCTCGGCGAACGGGTCCGCGGCCACGAGCCCCTTCCCCTGAAAGAAGCCGAAGGCGTCGCCGTGAAACGTGTTGCCCCCGGACTTGGTGATCGCGGAGATGATCGCGCTCGAAGCCTTCTGGTACTCGGCCTTGTAGTTCTGGGTGATCACCCGGAACTCCTGGACCGCGTTCTGGGGGAAGGGGTTGCCGCGGCTGGCGTCCTGGCCCACCACTCCTCCCAGGAGGACGTCGTTCTTGAGGCTCACCCCGTCGATGAACACGTTCGTCTGCTGGGAGGCCAGGGCTCCGGCGGTGACCTCCTTGCGCTGCTCGTCGGTGGAGAGCCGCACTCCGGGCGCCAGGGCGGCGAAGTTCAGGAAGTTGCGGCTGTTCTGGGGAAGGAACTGGATCTGCTCCTGGGTCACGTTGGTGGCTATTTCGGGGGTGCGGGTTTCCAGGGGGATCGTCCCCACCACCGTCACGCTCTCCGCGATCACCGCGTCCAGGGTCAGCTTGAAGTCGAGGTTCAAGGTCTGGCCGACCTGGAGGCGCAGGGTCCGGGACTGCTCCTTGAACCCGGGGATGGAGACCTTGATCGTGTAGGTGCCGGGCGGCACGCTGCTCAGGTTGTAGGAGCCGTCCTCGCGGCTGACCGCGGAGTACTGGAAGCCGCTCTCGGTGTTCGAGACCAGGACGGTGGAGCCCGGCAGGATGGCATCGGTCTGATCACGCACCGCGCCCTGGATGCTCCCCGTGGAGGTCTGGGCGGCGGCGGTTGTGGCGGAGGCGATCGTCAGGAGGACGGCGAGGATGCGCAGGCGACTCGGTGAAACGGGTTTCACGGCATCAACCTCCTCGGTTGGGCCGAGCGTGGCCGCACCGGCAGGCACCGTCAATCGGGCAGGCTCGCAATCCGGGCTCGGGGAAACCCTGAAATTGCGCCGGCCGTCAGTCGCCCTTGGAGGCGGGGGCCGACTTCGCCCCCTCGGCGATCGCGTAGAGGTGGTTGCGGGTCAGGACGTAGAGGACGCCGTCCTTGGCGAAAGGCGTGGTGTAGACCGCGTTGCCCATGTGCATCTCGGCCAGGATTTCCTTGGTCTTCCCCGCCTTCAGCACCACCACGTCGCCGTCCTCGTCGCCCAGGTAGACCTTGCCGTCGGCCACGAAGGGGGAGCCCCAGACCGCAGCCAGCACGTCGTGCTTCCAGTAGAGCTGGCCCGTCTTGGCGTCGAGGGCATAGAGGAAGCCCGAGAGGTCGGACGCGTAGGCGATCCCGTCCTTGATGGCCACGGTGGAGATCGTGCGACGGAAGTCGTCGCCCCCCCGGTGCCAGACCACGGCCTTCTCGGTCACGTCCCCGGTCAGGGACGCGTCGAACGCCCACAGGTTCCCCACGCCCTCGCCGTGCTCGGGGTCCTGGCCCACTCCGATGTAGACCTTGTCGTCGAAGATCACGGGGCTGGCGATGATGTCGTTCTTGGTCCCGCGCCCCCCGAGGGCGTAGACCGTCCCCTTGGGGTTGGCGTCGAACTTCCAGAGCAGCCCCCCCGTCTTGGGCTCGAAGGCGTAGACCCAGCCGTCGCCGCCTCCGAACACGACCTGGGCCCGCCCCTTCGCCACTCCGAAGGACGCGTTCGACCAGTTGCCGTGGATGATCTTCTCTCCGGGCAGGCTGCTCTCCCAGACCAGCTTGCCCGTGTTCTTGTCGAGGGCGATGAAGCTCGGGGCCTTGGGCGAGGGGATGTTGATGTGCCCTTCGTCGACCCCGTTGCCCGTGGTGACGTACACGAGGTCGCCCACCACCATGGGGGAGCTGGCGGCCAGGTTGTGGGGGAAGACGTCCGCCTCCCCGATCATGTCGAACTCCCAGATCACGTCGCCGTCGATCTCGTCCTTATACTTCTCGGTGGTGATCCCGTCGTTCTTGCCGTCCCGGAAGCCCTCGGTGTCGAGGCAGACGATGTGCGCCTGGTTCGAGGTGTAGTAGAGGCGCTTGCCCTCGACGAAGGGCGTGGAGCAGACCCCCTGCTGCGGCCAGTCGTTCACCCGGCCCGAGGGGAGCTTGTCGGTGACCATCTGCCAGAGGAACTGGCCGTCGCTGGCCCGGAAGGCCATGACCACGCCCTTGTCGCCCTTCAGCTTCGGGTTCCGCACGGCCTCGTTGTTGGTGCCGATGAAGACCTTGCCGTCGGCCACCACCGGCCCCGCGTAGGTCTGGGAGCCGGAAGCCTGGGACCACTTGACGTTCATCCCGGTCTTCACGTCCCACTTCGTGGGCAGGCCGGTCTCGTCGGAGACCATGTTGCGGGTCGGGTAGGAGCCGAACAGGGCGCGCTCGGGCTCCGCCGCCCGGACGTCGGGGCGGAAGCCCGCGCGCAGCCCGCCCAGGACGCCCGCGGACAGCAAGATGTAGAGGAGAGGGAACGCTGCACCACGAGCGGCTCCGCGCTTCATTGGTTCACCACCACCGTGAGATTGTCGTAGTCGATGTCCACCGAGGAGTCGCCGTAGATCCCGGGGGCGCCCGCGGGGATGCGTCCCTTGTCGTCGTAGGAGACCGTCCAGTCCGCGGGCTCGGTCTCCCCCTTCTTCCAGACCTTGCCCCGGGCCACCGACTTGTCGGGGAGGACGTCCACCCGGAGCTTCATGCGGTACCAGACGTCGGGCTCCCACTTGAAATCGACGGTCTGGGAGAACTCCAGCTCGGAGGCCCAGGAGCGCACCTGCAGCCGCTGGTGGTTGCCCATCAGGTCGAGGGTGTAGCCGCCGTTGATGAGACCGAGGTCGGGCATCCGCCGCCCTTTCTTCGTGGCCTTGAGGTCCGCCTCGATGGTGTAGCCGCTCATTGCGGTGGGGCCGATGAATACGCTCGACCGATTGAGACCGGTCTGGACGGGGGCTTTGTGCAGGGTCTTGCCGCCCTCCCCCTCCGCGATCGTGAAGCGCCCGGCCCCGACCCACCCCGCGGGCACCTTGCCCGACTCGAAGTCTTCGCTCCAGGGGAGCGAGGCGAAGACCCGCACCCGCGCGGTGGCGCTGAGGGTGCCCAGGGTCGCCTTGACCTTGCCGGACTGGGTGCCCTTGGCCGGATCGGCCTTGAACCGGCCCTCGGGGTTGATGGCCCCCGCCAGCCCCTCGAGGGCGAAAGTCGCCGCTTTCGCGGCCGCGGCGGGAAGCGCCCGGCCCTTCTCGTCGAAGGCGCGCACCTCGAAGGCCACCTCCGCGCCGGCCTTGGCCATCACCTCTCCCGGGACGACCAGCAGGACCGCCGGCTTCGCATCCGAGGGCGCGGGCGGCTCGGACGCGGCCACCGGCTGGGCGGCCGCCTTCCCGACCCCGGGAGCCGGCCCCCGGAACGGGGCCTTCTTGTCCCCCAGGCAGTAGAGCCCGTCCTCCGCCAGGAAGTAGACCCGGCCATAGGCCACCGCGAAGGACCCCCAGATCTCGACGTGGCGCCCTTCCGGCATGGTCAGGTGCTGGTGGTCGAGCGCCTCGAAACGGTCGGCCCCCGGCTTCAGGATGTGGACATTGCCGTTCTCCTCGGTGGCGTAGATCTTACCGTCGGCGAAGACGGGGGAGCCGCGGCCGATGGTCCCGAGGTTGTAGGAGAACAGGTCCTGGCCGGTCTTCGCCTCGAGGGCGTGGATCGTCCCCGAGTTCGTGATCACGTAGAGCCGCCCCTGGTGATGGAGGGGAGCGGCGAACCCGGAGGTGATGCCGTCCGTGTGCCAGCGGGTCGCGGTGGCGGTGACGTCGCCGGAGCCCGTGCCGTCCAGGGCCACGACCTGGCCCGTGAAGTTCCCCTCCAGCGGCTCCTCGCTCTGGGAGGCGTAGACCATGTCGCCCACCACCGTCACCGGGCTGTTCAACGACTTCGTGCTGAAGTGGTACTTCCACACCAGCTCGCCCGTGCGGGACTTCAGGGCGTAGATGAAGCCGTCCGCCCCGCCCCCGATCATCAGCCGCTGCCCGCCGATCACCGCGATGGTCCCGTTTGCCTGGTTGTTGAAATCCTCGACCGGGATCGTGTTCGGGGTGGCCATCCAGAGGACCTTGCCCGTCCGCTTGTCGAACGCCACGTACCGTTGTCGGAGGGCCGCCTGGTCGCCCCAGCCGGTGCCGACCACGCTCATGATCACGCGGTCCTCGTCGATGAGGGCGGTGTGGGTGCGGCCGCCGAACCCGGAGCTCCGGCCCATCTCCTCCCCCAGCCGCCACTCCCAGACCGTCTTGCCCTGGCGGTCGAAGCAGACGAGCTGGCCGTCCCCGTTCTGGGCGTAGAGGTACCCGGTCTCCGGGTCCCCGCTCACGCTCGCCCAGCCCACGCGGCTGAACGGGATGGTGGTGTTGTAGACGGCGAACCGCCGCTGCCAGAGCGGACGGCCGTCGCGGGCGTCCCAGCAGCCGATCACCTCGTAGCGCAGGTCGGCCCTGCCGCTCGCGCAGACCCGCCCGTCGAAGACGGCGGGGGTCGAGCGGCCGACCCAGTCGATGCGGAAGACCAGGTTCTCGCCCGCGCGCGACCACTTCGAGACGAGACCGGTCTCAGGGGAGACGCTGTCCCCCTCCGGCCCCCGCCATTGCGGCCAGTCGCTCGCGCGCGCCGGGACCGCGGGCAGGACCGCCAGGGCCAGCACGACCCACCGGGCTGCCTTCAGCATCGAGAGCCTCCTCCTTCCATTTCTTGGCTGGTTACCCGTGCCCCGGGGGAGGATCGTACGTGCCGGGCGCGGCCGCGTGCAAGTCAAAGGCTGTGAAGTCCGGCCCAGGCGCGCGCGACCGTCCAGCAGAGCCCCACCACGGCGATGGCGAAGGACACGGGCACGACCACCCGACTCCGGTACCACGGCTTGCCGCGGATGGCGGCGGTGGCGAGAAAGGCCGCGGCCAGCACCGCGAGCTGGCCCAGCTCCACCCCGGCGTTGAAGGCCAGGAGGCCGGTCAGGAAGTCACCTCTGGGGAGGCCCAGCTCCCCGAGCGCCCCCGCGAAGCCGAGGCCGTGGAGCAGACCGAAGCCGAACACGAGCGCGGCCCGCCAGGGCCGCAGCTCCTGCCGCAGGGTGTTCTCCGCCGCGACGTAGGCGATGGAGAGCGCGATCAGCGGCTCGACCACCGCGGGGGACAGGCGGACCACCCCCAGGGTCGAGAGGGCGAGGGTCGCGGTGTGGGCGAGGGTGAAGGCCGAGACCTGGAGCAGCATCGGGCGGAGGCGCGGGCTCAGGAGGAAGAGGCCGAGGACGAACAGCATGTGATCCGTCCCCTCCGGCACGATGTGCCGGAAGCCGAGGCGGAGATAGCGCAAGGCGGTCTCCCCCCGGCCCGGCCCGCTCGCCACGCGGCCGAGGCGGATGGGCGGGCTCTCCTCCCCGCTCTGCAGGACGAAGCGCGCCGGCTCGGCCTGCCCCTCCTGGGCGACCGTCAGGTTCACGGGCGGGAACGCCCGGGAGGCCCAGAACGTCACCTCGCGGGCGCGGGGAGGCACGCGCCCGGTCAGCTGGGCGGTGAGACCGAAGACGGTGGCGCCCGGGGCGTCCGCGACCGCCGCCGGGTCGGAGACCCGCTCCGGAAAGCCGACCTCGAACGGGGCCGGCGTACCGTCGAAGCGCACCCGGACGCGCCGCGCGAGCAGCTCCCGGAGGCGGGCGAGGAGGATGTCGCGCTCGGCGGGGCTCTTGCTCCGGATCGCCGCCACCACCTCGCGCCCGTCCGCCTTGGGGTCGGTGCCCAGGGCGAGCGCGTCGAGGTCGCACCTGAGGTCGGCCCGGAAAGTGCCGTCCGCGCGGATGGCCAGGCGAGTGTCCGTGAAGGACAGGTCGTGGGCGGAGGCGCCCACGACGGGCAGGGCGAGTACCGCCAGGAACAAGGAGCGGAGCCGTACGAGCACCAGCGGTCCCCTCCCCAAAGCACCCTCCTCGGTTAAGATTCTCTCCTCGAAGGATGACCTGGACCATGCCCGCCGAATCCGGTCGCGACGCCCTCCTGGTCGAGCTCGCCGAGCTGCACCGGGCCCGGAAGACCGGGCGTTTGGTCGTGGCCCGGGGGCACCAGATTCTGTTCGTATACCTGCGCCAGGGGCAGATCGCGGGCGTCGAGTCCGAGAGCGGGCCGGAGGCGGGAGGCGTCGACCCGAACGAGCCGGTGTTCCTTGAGGGCCTCGACCTTCAGGGAGACCCGGGCCTCGCCCGGGCGGCGGCCCGCGAGCGCCTGCTCGAGGCCCTGGCCTGGCCGGAAGCGTCCTGCGCCTTCACCGAGGGGGGCACTGCGGAAGGAGGCGATCCGCCCCTCGAGCTCGCCACGGAGGAGGTGCTCGCGGAGGCCGCCCAGGGAGTCAAGGACCCCACCCTCATCCGGGCCGCCCTCGGGGACCTCGACCGGATCCTGGGCCTCGCCTTCGATCCCTCGAAGCCGCAGAACCTCACCCTCACCCCGACCGAGGGCTACATCCTCTCGCGCGTCGACGGCACGCTTTCGGCGCGCGAGGTCCTCCAGCTCGTGCCCCTCGAATCGTCCGAGACCGAGCGCGGCCTGTTCACCCTGCTCATCGGCGGCCTCATCGAGTACCTGCCCCTGCCGGGACGACCCGCGGCGAAGCCCGAGGAGAGGGCCACGCCCACGGCTACGCCCACGCCCACCCCCACGCCTCCCACCCCTGAGGTGCCCACCCCGCCACGGGGTCAGCCTTCCCTCAGCGCGCTGAGCCCGGAGCAACGCGAGGCGCAGCTCCGGGAGATCGAGGACGCCTACCGGACCAAGGTAGGTAACCGGAACCACTTCGAGGTGCTGGAGCTCGAGCGTTCGGCCGACGCGGCGGCCGTGAAGGCAGCCTACTTCCGTCTGGCCAAGCGCTTCCATCCCGACGCCTACCGCGAGCCGGGCATGGAAGACCTCCGGGACAAGCTGAAGGCGGTGTTCGTCCGCCTGAGCGAGGCCAAGGAGGTGCTCGGCAATCCGCGCAAGCGGGGCGACTACGAATCGACGATGCCGCGGCGGACGTTCAACCCGCCGCGGAGGGAATCGCCCACCGCCCCGAGTCCATCGGGATCGACGGCCCAGCCCGTGCCGGCGTGGGCCGAGCCGCCCACCAGCGAGGAAGAGGCCGCGAGCCGCGGCGACGAGGCCCTGGCCCGGGCCGAAGCCTTCATGGCCGAGGAGAAGTACTGGGACGTCATCCAGGGCCTCGAGACGAACCTCGGCTCCCTCACGGGCCGGCGCCTCCAGAAGGCCCGGCTTCTTCTCGCCCGGGCCTTCGCGAAGAACCCTAAGTGGCTGCGCCGCGCGGAGGAGGCCGCCCTGAAGGTGACAAAGGAGGACCCTCAGAACACGGATGCCTACCTGATCCTCGGTTCGGTCTACCGGACGAGCGGCCTGGAGAGCCGGGCCGCCGCCATGTACCGCAAGGTGCTCGAGCTCCAGCCCCAGAACAAGGAAGCGCGGGAAGCGCTCGCCCCGACCGACGATCCTCCACCGAGCCCGACCCCGCTCCTGAAGCGCTTCTTCCGGAAGTCCTAGTAGCGCCAGCTCGTGACGTCGGCGCCCGTGGGCGCGGTCTTGAGCAGGCGCTCCACGATCCGGGGGGCGTACATCTGGTGGTAGCGAAGGCGTGAGTAGGCGTTGGGGCGCGTGTGGTCGCCGTTCCAGCAGTGCTCCGCCCGGTCGCCGTAGTCCACCTCCCCGCCGTAGGGAGGGTCGTTCGTGCTCTTCAGGAACTCTTCCGCCAGGTACACCGCGTTGTTGAGGTAGTAGTTGTCCATGTCCCCGACGTAGAGGTGGATCTTGCCCTCGAGCTTCCGGCCGAGGCCCTTCGACCAGTCACGGCGAAGAATGAAGGTGAGGTCGTAGTTCTCGCGCCAGTACGCGGCCACCGCGGGGTCGATCACGCCCCGGCGCTTGTCCCAGATCCGCTTCGGGTAGCCGTCGGGGCCGACCGGGGAAAACACCGCCTCCCAGATGTCCCACTGCTGGCCGGAGCGGCTCTTGGTTCCGAGCACCAGCTCCAGCCGGTTGACCTGCTCCAGGGTGGCGCTCACCTGACCGAGGTAGTTCCGGTGAGCCGGGCGCGGCACCTTCCCCCACGGCCCTTCCATGAAGTAGGCGTTCTTGTCCTCGTAGGCGTCCACCACCGTGTAGGCATGGAAGTCGATGGGGTCGGGGCAGGCCGCCCAGCAGCCGTTGAACTCGTCCGGGTACAGGACCTGGGCGCCCAGGGCCTCCCAGCCCCCGGTGGAGCCGCCGTACATGAAGCGGGCCCAGCCGCCTCCGAGGGCCCGGTACTTCTTCTCCAGATACGGGATCAGCTCGTAGGTGATCGCGTCGCCGTAGGGGCCGAGGTTCGCGGAGTTCACCGCGTAGGAGTCGTCGTAGTAGGGGTTCGCGTGCTGGATCTCGATGATGATCATCCGCGGATATCGAGCACCCGTCCAGTCCTTGTAGAACTGGTGCGCCGCTTCCTGCTCGATCCGGTTGTAGCCGGCGAGGTGGAACCGCTCGCTGTACTCCGGCTCGAGCCTCGGGTCGGGAGGCTCCTCGCGGAAGCCGCCGAAGGTCTCGGGGAAGTGCCCGTGGAAGATCACCAGCGGATAGCGGGCCTGCGGGTGCTCGTCGAAGCCCTCGGGCAGGAGCACGTGCGCGCCGAGGTACATCGGCCTTCCCCAGAACTTCGTGAGGCGCCCGCTCTGGATCCGCTCGTGCCGGACATATTTCGTGGCCGCGGGATCCGGAATGGGTGGGACTTTCTGGTCGAGGGTGATCCGCACCAGGCCGCCCTTCGCGGGATCGATCGTCACCTTCCGGGGCGTGCTGAGCAGGTTGCCGGGGGCCCGGTTCCACTGCTGCCCCTCCCCGCGGTCCATGGGCAGCTTCACCACGTGTCCGTCCGCGCGGCGGAAGGTCTCGTACCGGTGGAGCAGCGCCTGGACGTTGTAGGTCCCGGCCGGGACATCGCCCAGGCTCTCGAGCGGATAACCGAGCACGCTCGCGTCGATCACGGCCTCCTGCCCGGGCCGGAGGGCCTCCACGTCGATGCCGAAGACCTGCTGGCTCTTCGGCACGTCCGTGTCGCTGATCTGGAAGCGCGGCTCCTTGCGGTCGTCCGTCGAGACGAGGAGCAGCAGGCGGCCGTCCAGGGGCTCGCCCGCGAACGTGGCGGGCAGCGTGATTGCGAAGCGGGCCTTCGATCCGCTCGAAGGCGCGAAGGCCGCGAAGAGGGGAAGCGCGGCCACCAAGGCAACGAACGCGCGGCGCGCGGGGCTCGTGGGCATGCTCGATCAGGAGTATACTTGCTTTGATCGCGCGCGCGCCCGCGCCGGACGCGCTCCGGGAGGTTCTCTTGAAGGTCCTACGGGTCGGGCAGTGTGTGGAGCACGCGCGCTACGGGGTCGGGGTTGCCACCGAGTCCAACGAGGAGCGGACGACGATCGACTTCTACGAGCACGGACCGAAGAAGTTCGTGACCGAGCTGCTCGAGGCCCAGATCCTGGCGGAAGCTCCCCCCCGGCCGCGCAAGCCTCGGGCTACCACCGCCGCCACCGCCGCCGCGCGCGCCAAGAAGGCGACCCGTTGACCCCCTCGGCGTCGATCCGCTACCTGGGCTTCGAGTCGACGGACGACGCACGCGAGTACTCGCTCGTGATCCGCCAGGGAGAGATCTCCTCGCGGGTCACGGTGCGCATCCTGCACGCGGCGTTCGCGGACCGCCGGACCCGCTACCAGGACGGCCCCGACATCAGCTTCCTCAAAGTGCAGCACGAGCTGGCCCTGCACGACAACCAGCCGCCGGACGAGGCCCTGCTCGTGACCGATTCCGAACTCGCGGCCTACCGATCGGCCCACGAGAAGCAGCCCGGCCGCCGTGCGCGGCCCGCGGTTCCTTCCGAAAGCGCGCCCCGCTAGGAGCCGCGCGGAGACTTCGCGCGGGGTTTCATCGGCCCCTTACGCCCCACGATCCGAGGCGCTGGAAAATGCGTTGCGGCGTATGATCGCGGAACGGAGGCGGTGATGGGGGGACGGGAGCGGGCCCGGGTGTCCTGCACGGCCTTCGCCGCCCTAGGGGCGATCCTCCTCGGCTCGTCCGCGAGCCCCGCGCAAAGCCTCGGCGAGGCCGCGCGGAAGGAGAAGGAACGCCGTGTGAAGGCGCCGAGCGGCGGTCCCACGAAGTCGTACTCGACGGAGGACCTGACGTCCTTCCACGTCGACGGGCCGGTGCCGGAAGCGACCCCGCCTCCGCCGGACAAGAAGAGCCGCGCCCCTGTCGCGGGCGACGAGCGTCCCCGCGCCGGGCAGGAGACCTACTGGCGCGGGCGGGCCGCCCAGGCCCGCTGGGCGGTCGATCAGGCCGAGCGGCGGGGGGCGGATCTCGAGCGGAGGGCGGCCGCGACCATGATCGCGCCCCCGGACGGGATCGTGGTGCGGCGAGAGCGGTGGTCACAGATGCGCGAGGGGATCCTGACCGCGCTCGCAGAAGCCCGGGCCGAGCTCACCCAGGCGCGCAAGGCCGTCGAGTCGCTGGAGGACGAAGGCCGGCGGGCCGGTGCGCTGCCCGGCTGGCTGCGCTAAAAAGGAGGCAACATGAAGCGCGCTGTGCACGATCTCGTGGGCCGGCGGGCCTTCTTCGGCAAGCTCGGCGCGGCGGCGGCCGGGCTGGGAGCCACGACCCTCCTTTCCGACGAGGACCTGGAGGGCGCGGTCCAGAACGTGAGCAGGAGCTCGATGCCCGCCGAGCTCAAGATCACGGACCTGCGGGTGGCCGTGGTCACGCGCGCGCCCATGACCTGCCCGATCATCCGCATCGACACCAACCAGGGGATCTCCGGCTACGGCGAGGTGCGGGACGGGGCGAGCAAGACCTACGCCCTCATGCTGAAGAGCCGCCTCCTGGGCGAGAACCCCTGCAACGTCGAGCGTGTCTTCAAGAAGATCAAGCAGTTTGGATCTCACGGCCGACAGGGGGGAGGCGTCAGCGGCGTGGAAATGGCCCTCTGGGACCTGGCCGGTAAGGCCTTC
>Ga0137361_10001074_pt1 | contig 16480 bp, 9 predicted proteins | sample Mad1_80_16metaG_FD_104923 | JGI IMG/M metagenome (GOLD analysis project Ga0137361, IMG submission 104923) | Vadose zone soil microbial communities from Angelo Coast Range Reserve, California, USA - Mad1_80_16 metaG | ecosystem: Environmental > Terrestrial > Soil > Vadose zone | place: USA... | reverse complement strand
GATGAAGCCGGGTGGCCGCTGGATGGCGAACATCTGGCAGGGGCGCTTCCCGGACGAGAACCGCGCCGAGGACGGCTACCGCGGGACGGCGCCCGTGGCCTCCTTCCCCCCAGAGGGCTACGGCCTCTTCGACATGGCGGGCAACGTCTGGGAGTGGTGCGCGGACTGGTATCGCCCGGACTACTACCGGACGCTGGCCGCGGCGGGCGGAGTGGCCCGAAACCCGCCGGGTCCGCCGGACAGCTTCGACCCCCAGGAGCCCGGAGCGAAGAAGCGCGTCAACCGGGGCGGCTCGTTTCTCTGCAGCGACCAGTACTGCTCGCGCTACGTGCTCGGCTCGCGTGGCAAGGGGGAGCCCGACACCGGGACCTCGAACCTCGGCTTCCGCTGCGTGCGGGGGCGGGCTCCTTGACCGCGAGGGCGCGAGCGGCGATCTTGATGACGCGTGGCGGGGCTCGCCCCGGCCCGGAGGTGGTTCCATGAGGTCCCGGTCCCTCCCCTCGATCGTCGCCGTGCTGATGCTCCCGGCGGTCCTCTCCCGCGGGGGCGAGGCCGACGAGCCGGACGCCATCCCCTGCGGCTCGTCGGAGGGGATCGAGGCGGGCCCGCGCCTCGCGTCCTGGATGGAGCAGCGCAAGGCGAAGTGCGCCCATCTCGAGCCGTACAAGCCCGACCTGCTCGAGCGGCAGATCCTCGCCTTCGAGAAGGCGGAGCGGCCCTCCCTCGCCGAGGCCAACGTCCAGGGCGTGTACCCGCGCGTCCAGACCATCGACCACCGGTCGCAGCTGGCCGGCGGCTTCCGCTTCTGGCGGCCCGGCCTCGAGGGCTCGCGCTTCGACCTCGCGGCGGACGCGTTCTGGTCGCTGCAGGGCTTCAGGTACTACAGCGCCCAGGCCGGGGTGGTGCCCCACCAGGGCAAGGACTTCCCCCTCTTCCCGTTCAAGGGCGACGAGGTGTTCGAGCTGGCCAACGTGCGGCAGGGCGACGACACGCCGTACATGCTCTACGGCTCGTTCTCCCACCGCTGGGCGCCCAAGTTCGACTTCTTCGGGATCGGCCCCGGCTCGCAGGCGGCGGACCAGGCGAGCTTCCGCCAGCGGGACAACCTCTTCGAGGCGGTGGCCGGGTACCGCGTCCTGCCTCGTCTGACCTTGAGCGGCCGCCTCGGCTTCTACGACGTCGCCCTCGGGCCGGGCGAGGACAAGGTGCTGCCGCAGATCGACGAGGTCTTCGACCCGGCCACGGTCCCCGGGCTCCTGAGCCAGCCCGGCTTCTTCCGGCTCGGGGCGGCGGCCATCTTCGACGCGCGCGACGTGGCCCGGAACCCGCACCGGGGCGGGGTGCTCGCGGCCGAGTGGCTGCGTTACGCCCAGCGCGACGGAGGCCCCGGCACCTTCAGCCGCTACGCGCTGGACGGGCGCGCCTACGTCCCCCTCGGCCACCCGCAGCGGGTCCTCGCCCTGCGCGCCTATCTCTCGAAGGACGACCCCGCGCCCGGGGCGCGGGTGCCCTTCTACCTCATGGCGTACCTCGGCGGCAGCCATACCCTGCGTGCCCTCGACAGCCAGCGCCTCCGGGGCGAGAAGCTCGCGCTCCTGCAGGCCGAGTATCGCTGGGAGGCTGCGCCCTGGATGGAGCTGGCCCTGTTCCTCGACCGGGGAGCGGTGGCCGCGACCACGGACGACCCCCTCGACCAGTTCCGGACCGACGGCGGGATCGGCCTGCGGCTCAAGACCCACGAGCGGACGATCGTGCGCGTCGACCTTGCCTGGGGCGGCGAGGGAGCCCGGCTCGCCTTCCGGTTCAACCCGAGCTTCTGAGGATGGCAAGGGTCCCCATGCGGTGCCTGGCCCTCACCACCCTCGCGGCGGCTTTCTCGCTCTCCGCCGTCTCCCCCGCCCTCGCCCAGAAGTTCCTCCCCGACGATCCCCTCCTGCGCGACCACGACGACCTCCACGTCGCCCCCATGCCGCGCCCGATCGAGCTCTCGAGCGGCTACGACGTGATCGAGAACACCTTCTTCCGAAAGGGGCCCGCCAAGGGCGCCTCGAAGCCCGCGAGCAACGTGAACACCCTGGGCGAGGTGCCCGACTCGAGCTGGTGGACCAATCGCATGGGAGCCCGGCCCCTGTCCATCCAGGAGCTGGTCCAGGGGCCGAACCGGGGCGACGGACCCGACATCGCGGGAACCTGGAGCGTCATCCGGGGCAAGGCCGGGGGCATCACTCCCGGCGTCACGATCCGCGACGCCCGCGGGGACGTCTACTTCATCAAGCTCGACCCCGCGAAGTACTTCGGCCTCTCCACGGGGGCCGAGCAGATCGGGACCCGGTTCTTCCACGCCTTCGGCTACTTCGTGCCCGAGAGCTGGATCGTGTACGTCCGCAAGGAGCAGCTCCAGGTGGGCCACGAGGCCACCCTCCGGGTCCTGGGAAGCAAGCCGCGCGCGATGGTCCCCTCCGACCTCGAGCGCATCCTCGGAGGCGCGGCCGGCCTTCCGGACGGCCGCCTGCGCTTCGTGGCCAGCAAGGCCGTCCCGGGAAGGGTCATCGGCCCCCACAAGTACTTCGGGACGCGGCCCGACGACCCCAACGACGTCATCCCCCACGAAGACCGCCGTGAGCTGCGCGGATACCGCGTCTTCTGCGCCTGGCTCAACCACGACGACTCGAGGAGCCTCAACACCCTCGACAGCTACGTGGCGGAGGGCGGCCGGAGCTACGTGAAGCACTACCTGCAGGACTTCTCGTCGATCCTGGGCAGCGGCTCCGACTGGCGCCGGGCCGTCGCCCCCCAGAACCCGCGGGCGGGGAACGAGTACATCATCGAGCTCGGTCCGATCGCCCGCACCGCCGCCAGCCTCGGCATCTGGGAACGGCCCTGGTACGGGATCAAGTACGAGGCCTACCCGCAGGTGGGGGGCATCGAGGCCACCGCCTTCGATCCCGACGCCTGGCGGCCCGAGTTCCCGAACCCGGCCTTCGAGAGCATGCTCCCCGAGGACGCGTTCTGGGCGGCCCGCATCGTCTCGAAGTTCAGCGACGAGGCCATCCGGGCCATCGTCGAGCAAGGTGACTTCCGCGCCCCCGAGGCGGCGAGCCACCTGGCGAGCATGATCATCAAGCGCCGGGACAAGGTGGTGGGCCGATACTTCCGGATCCTCAACCCCCTGGCGGATTTCCGGCTGGCCGCGGGAGCCGCCGGACCCGAGATCGCCTTCACGAACTACGGGGAGGACGCGGGCCTCGGCTCGGTCGAGGCCTACGAGTACGAGTGGTTCCGCTTCGACAACGCGAGCGGCGCCACCGAGCCGCTGGGCCGCACGGCCCGGGCCGCGCAGCGCGCGATCCCGCTGCCCGCCACCCGCCCGGAGTACCTGATGGTCCGCATCCGCTCGATCGCGGCCGGGGCCGAGGCCTGGAAGAAGCGGGTCGACGTGTTCTTGCGTACGACCGGCGAGCTGAAGGTCGTGGGTCTCGAGCGGGAAGAATAAGGGCGGAGCCAAATGTGGATCAGCATTCCCTCCCCCCTTCGTGGGGGAGGATAGGAGGGGGGGTCGATGAACGATGGGGGGGTCGATGACCAAAAGGGTGGGGGTTGAACGATAGGATGGGCGTTCGACCTGGAGGCTCCATGATCCTGCGACTCGGGCGGCCTGCGGCTGCCTTCATCATCTTCGCCGTCGCCGCCTCGGGCGCCCTGGCCCAGGCCCCGGCTCGGCGCCCCCTGAAGCTCGACGACCTCGACCGCGTGCGGCAGGTCGCCGACCCGCAGGTCTCGCCGGACGGCCAGTGGGTCGCCTACACCGTGACCAAGGTCGACGTGGCCGCGGACAAGGACGACGCCGACGTCTGGATGGTGAGCTGGGACGGCGCGCGCAGCGTGCGCCTCACCTCGAGCCCGGACGGCGAGAAGAAGCCCCGCTGGAGCCCGGACGGCCGCTACCTCTCGTTCCTCTCCTCCCGGGGGAGCAAGGACGACAACGAGACGGCCCAGCTCTGGCTCCTCGACCGCGCGGGCGGGGAGGCGGAGAAGGTGACCGAGGTCGAAGGCGGCATCGACGACTACGCCTGGGGCCCCGACGGGAAGCGGCTGGTCCTGGTCGTGAGCGACCCCGATCCCGAGGTCAAGCGGGCGGCGGAGGCCAAGGGGGACAAGAAGCCCAAGCCGCTGCCCATCGTGATCGACCGCTATCACTTCAAGCAGGACGAGGACGGCTACCTCGGCCCCCTCCGCTCGCACCTCTACCTGTTCGACCTCGCGGGGCGGAAGGCCGAGGCCCTGACCCCGGGGCCCTTCGACGAGTCGCTCCCCGCCTGGTCGCCGGACGGGAAATGGATCGCCTTCGTGAGCAAGCGCGTGGGGGCCGACCCCGACCGCTCGAACAACACCGACGTGTTCGTGATCGAGGCCAAGGCGGGGGCGCCGGCCCGCCCGCTCACCACCTACCCGGGCGACGACAACGAGACCACGAGCCCGCTCGCCTGGAGCCCCGACGGGGCCCTGGTGGCGTACCTGCAAGGGCCCGAGCCGAAGGACTACGCCTACGGGCAGGACCGGCTGATGGTGGTGCCGGCGGCGGGCGGGGCGCCCCGGCCCCTGGCCCCGGGTCTCGACCGCCCGGTCGCCCGGCCCGTCTTCACCAGCGACGGCGCGGCGGTGGTCTTCCGCCTGGTGGACGACCGCAGCGAGCACCTGGCGCGGGTGAGCGTGACAGGCGGCCCGGTGGAGCGCCTCGTGACCGGCCCGCGTGTGATCTCCGCGTTCTCCATGGGCCCCACGGCAGCCAAGGGGTCCGGGGGCCCCGAGGGGCGGCTGGCCGTCCTCGCCGCGGGCGACAACGAGCCCCCGGAGGTCCACGCCCTCGAGAACGGGCAGCTCCGGCGGCTCAGCCACCACAACGACGACTGGCTGGCCGAGGTGCAGCTCGGGGCGACCGAGGAGTTCACGTCGAAAAGCAAGGACGGCACGCTGGTGAGCGGCCTCCTGATCAAGCCCGCGGGCTTCGTCCCCGGGCGTCCGTACCCCACGGTGCTGCGCATACACGGGGGTCCCAACGGGCAGGACGACCACGACTTCGCCTTCGAGCACCAGCTCCTGGCCGCCCAGGGCTACCTGGTGGTGTCCGCGAACTACCGGGGAAGCAACGGCCGCGGCCAGGCCTTCCAGCGGGCGATCTTCGCGGACTGGGGGGGCAAGGAAGTGGTGGACCTCCTGGGGGTCATGGACCACGTGGTGGCGGCGGGCCTCGCCGACCCCAAGCGCCTCGGGGTCGGGGGCTGGAGCTACGGCGGCATCCTCACGAACTACCTGATCGCCACCGACCACCGCTTCAAGGCCGCGACCAGCGGCGCGGGCAGCTCGAACCAGATCTCGATGTACGGGACCGACCAGTACATCGTCCAGTACGAGACCGAGCTGGGTCCGCCCTGGAAGAACCCGGCCCTGTGGACCAAGGTCTACTATCCCTTCTTCCAGGCCGACCGGATCACCACCCCGACCCTGTTCCTCGGGGGCGAGAAGGACTTCAACGTGCCCCTCCTCGGCGGCGAGCAGATGTACCAGGCCCTCAAGAGCCTCGGGGTCGATACCCAGCTCGTGATCTACCCCGGCCAGCACCACGCGCTGCGCGTCCCGAGCTACCGGAAGGACCGTCTGCGGCGCTACCTGGACTGGTACGCGAAATACCTGAAGTAGCGGGCGCGACGCCGGAATCGATTTTCGGGCCTCGTTCCGGACCCGACCCCGCCCGACCCGATGGTAGAAGGAAGCATGGGGACCGACCTTCTCACGTCACTCCGGCGGCTTTCCGACGCCGAGCTCGTCGCCCGGGTCAAGGAGCTCGCGGCCGACGAGCGCGCCGCCACCGTCCTCCTGGCCGCCCACCTCGCCGAGCTCGACACCCGCGACGTGCACCTGCGCGCCGGCCACGGCTCTCTCTTCGCCTACTGCCGGGACGTCCTCGCCCTCTCCGAGCAGGAGGCCTACTTCCGCGTCGCGGTTGCCCGCGCGGCGCGTCGCTTTCCCCTGATCCTGGAGATGCTCGAGGGGGGTGCTCTCAACCTCACGACCGTGAAGCTGCTCGCCCCGTACTTGACCCCCGACAATCACCGGGAGGTGCTCGAGTCGGCTCGGGGGAAGAGCAAGCTGCAGGTCGAAGAGATCGCCGCCCGGCTCTGGCCGCGGCCCGATGCGGCTTCTTCCGTTCGAAAGCTGCCCGCGCCGAGGCCGATCGCTCAACTGCCCGGTGGGCAGCCGGCCTCCCTTCCGCCATCGGCGATCGACCCACGCCCCGGGGCGGCGTCCGCCCTCACCTCCCTCCCTTCGCCCCCGGCCCGGCCTTCGGGCGAGGTGACACCGCTCTCCCCGGATCGCTACCGGGTCCAGGTCACCATCGGAGGCGACACCCTCGAGAAGCTGCGCCTCGCGAAGGATCTGCTCCGCCACGCCGTGCCCTCGGGAGACGAAGCCGCCATCCTGGACCGCGCCCTCACCGCCCTGCTCGCCGACCTCGCGCAGCGGAAGTTCGCGGCGGCCGACCGGCCGCGCCCCTCGGAGGGGACCCGGCCCGGATCTCGCCACCTTCCCGCCGAGGTGAAGCGCGCGGTGTGGCTGCGCGATCTGGGACGCTGCGCGTTCGTGGGGACGAACGGCCGCCGCTGCACCGAGCGCGGCTTCCTGGAGTTCCACCACCTGCACCCGTACGCCCTGGGCGGCGAGGCCACGGTCGGGAACATCCAGCTGCGGTGTCGGGCCCACAACGACTACGAGTCGCGGGTGTGCTTCGGGCGGAATGGCGGCCACGGGGAGGGGCTCGTGCGCGAGGACGCGGCTCCCTACGGCCTTCTGCCGGCTCTTCGCCCCTCCGCCCCTCGCGGTCGCGAACTCGCTCCGGAACGAGTTCGCCGGGGCGGTCGCCCTCGGTCACGACCTGGAGCCTGGCGCGGGCCCCCTGCACCCGGGGGAAGGAGGCGCAGAGGGGCAGCCCGATCGGGATCAGGATGATCAAGGTCTGTCGCTCGCCGGGGCGGCGCATTGGAAAAGCGCCCGGGCTCGTTCCGCGCCGTCCTCAGACCGACTGGAAGTGGCGCGCGGACCGATCGACGGTCAGAGGTTGCTGACGCTGGACAAGGGCCCCTGCTCGTGCGGCATCGGCTCGAACCGCACGCGAGGAAGCCAGTGCCTCCGGCAGAAGTGATCGACGAGGGCGAGATCCAAGACGACCGGCTTCCCCTCCGGGGCGATGGAGCCGAGAATGGTGGCGAACAGCTCGATGGCCACCGGGGGACCTTGGCGGACACGAATGAGGGACCGCAGGGGCGACGGGGCGGCGCGGCCCGGAGCCACTGTGGCCACGAGAGGGTGGAGGTTCCGCGGCCGAAAGAACCCGTCGCGATAGATTTCCGGGCGCACCACGTAGACGTCCTCCCTCCCGGTGTTCGTGACCAGCAGCGCGGCCCTGACCCGGTGGGCTTCCAGCCCCGCGTAGGACGAATCGTCGCCGAGAGCGAGCTCGGAACAGTCCAGAGCCTGGATCATCAGGGCGCCCGGGGAGCCGGAACCCTTCGATTTCCTGGCGGACGATCCACTCAGCAGGTTCCAGGCCGTGCGGATACCTGTAGCCACCCGCCGAACGGTCTGGAACCGCGCGGGCCGGTCCATCTGTGTCAACCTTTCCGGACGAGAGTCGTATCCTACGCTTCACGAGGGGCGCGGGTCAACACCTGGAAGCCACACCTGGAAGCACGGCCAGGGGCCGTCGACCGAGGGTTCGATACAATCTCGCATCATGACCCCGGAAGAGCTGAGCACCCTCTCCCTGGCCCGGCTCGCCGCCGGCCTCCGGTCCGGGCAGCTCTCGAGCGAAGCCGTGACCCTCGCCTTTCTCGACCGGATCGAGGCGGTCAACCCGAGGCTGAACGCGGTAGTGCTGCTCCGCCGCGAGGCGGCGCTTCGGGAAGCGCGCGCCGCCGACCGCGTGTCCGCCGAGGAGCGGGGCGCCCTTCACGGGATCCCGGTCACGATCAAGGACTCGCTCGACACCTCGGGCATCGTCACCACCGGCGGCACGAAGGGCCGGACGGCGTTCGTCCCCGCTGAGGACGCGACGGTGGTGCGCCGCCTTCGCGCTGCGGGCGCGATCGTCATGGGGAAGACGAACACGCCCGACCTCACCCTCGGCTACGAGACCACGAACCTGCTCTACGGCCGGACGAACAACCCCTTCGACGCCGAGCGCACCTCCGGGGGATCCAGCGGGGGCGCCGCCGCGATCGTCGCCGCGGGCGGCTCGCCGCTCGAGATCGGAACCGACACCGGGGGCAGCATCCGCCTGCCCGCCCACTTCTGCGGCATCGCCGGGCTCAAGCCCACGGTTGGCCGGGTGCCCCGCACCGGGCACATCATCGACTACGCGGGCGCCTCGCAATTCCTCACCCACGTCGGACCTCTCGCGCGGCGCGTCGAGGACCTCGTCCTCGCCCTCCGGCTGATCGCGGGACCCGACGGCGTCGACCCCCACGTCGTGCCCGTGCCCCTCCCAGATCCCGCGGCGGTCGCGGTGGCCGGGATGCGCGTCGCCCACTTCACGAAGCTCCCGCCCCTGGAGCCGACGGGGGAGACGGCGTCCGCGGTCGAGCGCGCGGTGGGCGCCCTGGAGCGCGGCGGCGGCCGGACGCGGCCCCTGGGGGCGATCCCGGACACGGAACGCATCTACGAGGGGTACATGTCGCTTCTCTACGGCGACGGCGGGGCGGGCGTCTCGCGGATCCTCGAGCGATGGGGCAGCACGGAGTCGCCCCTCCGCGAGCGGCTCCGCTCCATGACGGCGCTGCCCAGCGGCGAGCTCACCGCGCTCTACGAATGGCTCGACCGGTGGCGGAGCCGGATGCTCGCGCTCTTCGCCGACCACGACGCGATCGTGTGCCCGGTCAACGTGGGTCCCGCGCCCCCACACGGGACCTTCGACCGGGCGACCGCGACGTATACCCAGGTCTTCAACCTGACCGGGTGGCCGAGCACGGTGGTCCGGGCGGGGACGTCGCCGGACGGCCTGCCCATCGGGGTGCAGATCGTGGCCCACCCGTGGCGCGAGGACGTGTCCCTCGCGGCGGCGGCCCACGTGGAAAGGAGCCTGGGCCCGTTCCCGGGACCGAGTCTCTAGAAGGCGAACCCCGCCTTGAAGTAGAACGCGTTCCGCAGCTCGCTGCGCGCGTAGGCGATGCTCAGGGTGTTGGCCCGGTCGAGCCAGGCGAACCAAAGGCCCCCGCCGTAGCCGTAGTGCCATTTGTCCGAGCTCACGACCGGCGGTCCCAGTGCCGGCGTGGCAACACCGGAGCTCTCGAGGTACACGCGGCCGCCATCCCCGAAGCCGAACACGCCCCACTCGCCGGGCAGGAGGATCCGGAAGCGGGAGATGTACAGCCGGAGGTCGGCGTTGCCGTAGAGGGCCGCGTCGCCCGCGTAGCGGTGGCGCTGCAGGCCGCGGAGGGGCTCGTCCCCCGCGGCGCCCACTCCGGCCGCGGTGTCGATCCCTCCGAGCCCGCCGCCCAGGTAGGCGGCCTCGAAGAAGGGATAGCTGCCGAAGACCTTCTTGCCGCCGGCCCGCAAGGCGAGGGTGGGGGCCTTGGCGCTGCCCCCCGGGGTGAGGAAGACGGCCAGGCTCCCGTCCACGGAGCCGAAGGTTTCCTTCACGTCCCACGCCTTCGGCCACACCTGGCCTCTCACCTGGACGAGCGCTCCGCTGCGGGGGTAGCCGATGCTGCGGAGGGCCACGCCCCCGGGGTTCCGGGACGCGGCCTCGCGGCTGTCCAGCTCGAGGACCCCGGTCGCGCCCAGCTCGCCGAAGTTGCCGTAGCCGTAGGGCCGCGTCAGGTTGATCAGGGTGTTCTCGTCCCGGTGCTTGTTGGAGGCGTACTTCAGGGTGGGGCCCAGAGAGAGGGTGAGCTTCCGGGCCAGGGGAATCCCCAGGGTGGGCGTGAACGCGTACTGCTGCTGCTTGACCTTGAAGAACGGGGAGTTCTGGTAGCCGCCGTCATCGGTCTCGTTCCCGAAGCCGAAGAAGCGCGAGGACTCCACGCCGGAAGCGTAGGCGTACCAGCCGGTGGTCCATCCGCTGTTCTCGAGCCGGAACTGGGCCCGGTAGTCGGCGCGGAACGTGCGGTCCCCGAACGACCAGCCCGCGCGGACGATGTGGCGGCTCGCGTAGGGGTCCTTTCGGAATCCGAAGGCCTGGGTGTCCAGGCCGAGCCCCACGAAGGCGCCCAGGTCGGCGCCGTAGCTGAGCCAGGGAATCCAGAACGTGTTGTGGCCCCAGTCGCGGGGCGGGATCCAGGGGGCGTTCTTGGGCGGGGGCGGCGGGGTGTAGTGCCCGCGGTCGAGGCTCGACCCCTTCCCCGCGACGAGCTGCCCGCCGTCCTCCGCGTAGAACCGCGTTCCCCCGCCCTTCGAATCGTCCACCACGTCGCGCCCGGGTCCGCCGATCACGCGCAAGTGGATCCCCCCGGACCCCTCGAGGGTCACCACGCGGTCGTTCCCCCCCCGCAGGTAAACCTGGACTTCCTGGGTCTCCCCCGGGTGCAGGGTCCGGCGGTAGAGGGGCTCCCCGGTCGGCTTTCCGTCCTCGCCCAGGCGCGAGACCGTGACCAGAGTGTCGCCGCCGGAGAGGCGCTTGACCTCGACGTATTCCGGGGCGTCGGTCAGGTACACCTTGACCTTGTCCGCGATGTGCGCATAGAAGGCGTCGGCGGCCTCGCCCAGGCGGTCGCGTCGCCCCTTCAGGTCGCGGATCAGGCGCTCCCCGTCCACCTTGAAGTATTCGGCCGGCATCCGGCGGGCGGCCCGCTCGATCACCGCGTCCGTGATCGCGGCCTGGAGCTCGGAGGCGACCTCCTTGAAGACGGGGCGCTCCAGCCCGGCCAGCAGCTCGCGGTCCTGCTCCCGGCCGTTCCAGGTGAGGCCCGTCATACCGGGGTACGTGGCCTGGTAGTTCTCGAGGATGGGGATCCGAGAGCGGGCCAGGGTGAGGACGAAGCCTTCGTAGCGGGAGAAGGCCTGGTCCCGGTCGTCGGGGATCGGCTGCCAGAATGGCTGACCGGGGAACTTGGCCCAGCGGAACTGATCCCGGTGGCGGTCCCAGTCGCCGATCAGGATGTCGAAGAGGCGGGCCTTGAGGAAGGCGCGGGCGTCGGGCCGGTCCTTGGGATCCGCCTCCATGCGCTTGTAGAAGGCGTCGTGCTTGAGCAGCTCCGTAGCGCCCTGGAAGCCGGGGTTCTTGTCGGACTTCGTCCCCGGGAACTCGTAGACCTGCCCGACCAGGCCCGCGAAGTCCTTCCGGAACTCCCCGAGCGCGGGATCGTCGGGCATGACCATCAGCCTCTGCGGCGTGCGCAGGATCCCCGCCGCCGCCCCCAGCTCGTCCGCGATGAACGGCGCGGCCGGGTGCTGGGCGGCGATCTGGTCCTGCACGATGCTCCGGGCCCAGGTGTCGCGCAGGTCCTCGGGCAGGATCTGGGTCGGGTCCTTGTCGATCCCCCGGAAGGTGTAGTCGCGGCCGTCCGCGCCCTTCATGGCCAGGCCCTTGGTCTCCTGGCCGCCGACCCGGAACAGGGGCTTGAGGCCGCCCGCGAAGGTCTTCAGGTCCAGGACCTCCACCGCGATGGGCGCCGCCCAGAGGGCCCGGTAGTCGGCCCCCCACAGGCAGCGCTCGAGCCCACCCTTCTTGTACGCGGGCGCGATCACGACCTGCCGGCTGCCCGCCCCCTCGCTGCCCTCGGCCTCGGCGGCGAGGGCGGGCCGGCCGTAAAGGGCCAGCAACGACACCACCACCACCGGCGCCCAACCGATCCGGACGACCGAGCCAACTCCACGGCTGTCGCTATGCGTCATGAGTGCTTCCCCCCGAAGCCTTGAAGTCTATACTGCTCCCCTCCTGGAGGCACCATGGCGGCGAGAGCCGGCGATTTCGCGAAGCCCTTCCGCATCGACGACGGCCGGAAGTTCAGCCTCAAGGACGTCGATCCCGGGGACACGGGGGGCCTCCACGCGAAGGACGAGGCCCGGGAGTGGCTCCGGCAGGGAGTGCAGCGCCTGGCCGACCTGCAGGAGAAGCTCTACGCGCAGGACAGCTGGGGAGTGCTCCTCATCTTCCAGGCCATGGACGCCGCCGGCAAGGACGGCGCGATCAAGCACGTGATGTCCGGGGTGAACCCGCAGGGGACCCAGGTCTACTCGTTCAAGGCCCCCTCGGCGGAGGAGCTGGACCACGACTACATGTGGCGGTGCTTCAAGTGCCTTCCCGAGCGGGGGCGGATCGGCATCTTCAACCGCTCCTACTACGAGGAAGTGCTGGTGGTCCGGGTCCATCCGCAGTTCCTCGCCGGCCAGAAGCTGCCCGCATCCCGGCTGACCAAGGGCATCTGGAAGGACCGCTTCGAGGACATCCGCCACTTCGAGGAGTACCTCGACAGGAACGGGATCGTGGTGCGGAAGTTCTTCCTCCACGTGTCGAGCAAGGAGCAGAAGAAGCGCTTCCTGAGCCGGCTCGAGGAGCCGGAGAAGAACTGGAAGTTCTCCATCCAGGACGCAAGGGAGCGCGAGCACTGGGACGCCTACATGGAGGCTTACGAGGACATGATCAGGAGCACCGCCACCGCCCACGCCCCCTGGTACGTCGTCCCCGCCGACAACAAGTGGTTCACTCGACTGGCGGTGGCGGAGGCGGTCATCGACACCCTCGAGGATCTCGACCTGCACTTCCCCAAGGTGGACAAGGCGAAGCGCAAGGAGCTGGCGGCGGCGCGGGCCATCCTGGAGGGCAGCAAGCGGGCTTGAAAGGCTGGAGGGTTGAAGATGCGTGGCGAACCGCTCCTCATGGTCGTGTTGTCCGCAACCGTCGCCGGCGCCGCCGAAGGCCGTGGCACGTGTCCCGTCCTCACGGGGGCCGATCTGGCGTGTCTGGTCATCGACGTGGACGGAGCGCTCCGGCCGAATTCAAAGGCCGTCCGCGAGGATCCCTCCTGCAACACGGAGTGGGTGCGCGAGCACCTGGGCGTTCCCGCCGCGGAGAGGATCCTCGAGGCGCTGGCGAACGCGGGGAAGCGGAGCCTCTCGGGAAGGCCCGGCGCGGGGTCGACCATCGCCCAGATGGACACGGGATATCGCATGCATCCGGAGCTTGGAGCTACGGACGACACGGGCGCCATCCTCCTCCACGATCCCTACGCCGATCCGGATGCGCCGGAGGTCGGGCGTCGCCTTCCTCTCAACTACGTCGAGGGCTGCCCGCCGGATCTCAAGTTCGGCTGCGCTCCTCGCATCGAGCGCGCCAAGCGCAGCACGGTGCGCGAAGACACCCAGAAGGCTCTGGGAGACCCCCTGCCGTGGTTCACCACTCCGATCCTGGCCCCCCTCCTGAACAAGGCTCCCCTGCGCCAGCCTGGGCACGCGACGGCGACGGCCAGCCTCATGATCGCCCCTGGACCGGAGCCCGAGCACAAGGAAAGGCTGTTGAAGGGGCTGGCGCCGGGTGCTCGTCTGGTGCCGTATCGGGTCACCAACGGAAGCATTCTCGAAGAATCCCGCACCCTGCAGATGGCCAATGGCATCGTGTCCGCGGCGCTCCTCGACCAACCCCGGGTGGACGTCATGAACATCAGCTTTGGCCGGCGATCTCCGGACGAAGTCCTGGAACGGGCGGTCCGCCTGGCCGAGCGCCGGGGCGTGATCGTTGTGGCCGCGACGGGAGAGATGCCGCCACCCGGCAACGGCGGACCGGTGCGGTTTCCCGCCCAGTACCCGTCGGTCATCGCCGTGTCCGGTACCAAGGTGGATGCGGCGCCCTGGGGAGGAACCGCCGACATCTTGAGCATCGGGTTTTCCCCCGGTACCGGCGGCGCCGGCAAGGGCCCGGCGACCGCCATCTCCGCGCCTGCCCGCGACGTATGGAGGGCGGATGGGACGCACAGGGACGGCGAGGAGTGCCCGACCGTGGGGCGTGGAAGCGGGACCTCTTTCGCCGCCCCGTTGGTCACGGCCGCGGCCGCGCTCTGGATCCAGCGTTACGGCCGGGAGAACCTCGACGAGACCTACGGCCGGACCGCGGTCCCCGGGGCATTTCGCTACGTGCTCACGCACTTCGGCTACCGCACTCCTCACGAGATGTGTCAGCTCGCCAAGGGAATGGCGAACGGCGACGTGGCGCAGAACATACTCAAGTCGCAGGAGTGGAGTGACGAGGACATCCTCCGGCTCGCCGAAGCCCACGCCGAGGACAAACCCTGGCTGAACGCCGAATCGGTGTGCGACGACTTGCTCGCCAAGGAAGATGCGTTCAGGACGGGGCGCCTGGGCGCGGGCATTCTCGCGGTCGACAAGCTGCTGGCCCGGAATGAGCTCCCGAAGCCCGAAGTGGTGTGCCAGAGCATCTACGATCAACGCGGACCCGAGGACTGGGATGCCCTCTGCCCGGAAGGCCCCGGGGGCCGCGGTGACCCCGCCGAAGTGCTCAAGTTCCAGCCCCTCCATCACCCCGTGCTGGGAGGTGGGGCGCAGCAGCCCACCGCGGAGGAACGGGAGGAGGACGAGAAGGAAGCGGATCACCGGCAAAAGGCCACGGCAGAGGCGAAGAAGGGACAAACGTTTTCGCCGCAACCGCTGCAGGTGCAGGGCTTCACCCTGCTCGCGGGCGCCTCCGCGGGGCGACCATTCGGTTCCGATGCCGGGGTCGGCCCCGCCCTCACCGGAGGCATCATCTTTGGTGAGCACGAGCGGCGCGCACCCCAAGGGCCGCTTCTGCAGGTCAAGTGGTCGGGCGCGAACGTCATCCTCGGGTTCGGCTATGCCGCCGGAGTCGAGTACAACCCGTTCCGCAATTCCGTCGGCAAGAACAAGAACTCGATCATCTGGGGCTTCGGTCCCGCGATGGGAGCCGGGATCAAGGCGGCCTACATGCGAGCGGCGGGAGCGAGCTACGTCGGGGTGGAGGTGGAGATCGTCGTCTTCAAGGTCAAGCTCATGTTCGGCCGCTTCCGGCCCTTCGATGGAGGCCCGGGGCGCTGGACCTGGGACCTGGGCAGCGGTTTCTGATCCGCCAGGGAGGACAACCATGGACTCGATGAGACCCGCGCCAGGGCTCACTGGCCTCGTGCTGGGCATGGTATTCGTCTCGCACGCCATCAGCCTGGCAGCGGGGGGAGTGAAGCGGCGGCCGATCGAAGATCCGGCCCCGTCAGCGCAAGGCAGCTTCGGCGGCGCGGTCGCCGGCCTGGGCGACATCGACGGCGACGGCATCGGGGACATCGCCGTTGGCGCGCCCGGCAAGAACCGCGTATTCCTCTACTCCGGTGCGACCCTGACCCTGATCCGGACCCTGCAAGATCCCGACGGCCTCTCGGGGAATCGGTTCGGCTTCAGCGTCCTCTCCGTTGGCGACGTCAACGGGGACGGTGTGGAAGACGTGGCCGTCGGAGCGCCCGGACCTTTTGCGAACGTCGTCGTCCCCTGCCTGGACCCGTCCGATCCCGCCTGCCCCCGACCCGAGTGGGGGCGGGTGCTGGTCTTCTCCGGCGCGAGCGGCGCTTTCCTTCGCAAGATCGTTCCGAGTGCAACCGAGTTCCTGGGGTTCGGGACCGCTCTCGCGCGCCTGGGCGACGTGACCGGCGATGGCGTGCCCGACCTGGCGGTTGGCTCTCCGATCCTCTCGCAGAGCTTCTGGGGCGAGGTCTACGCCTTTTCGGGGGCGAGCGGCGCCCAGCTCTGGCAGCGCAGGGAGCCGCCTCATCCGAGCGAGAAGCAGCCCATCCCTTCGTTCGGCGAGTTCCTGGGCGAGGTGGGTGATCTGGACGGAGACGGCCGGCCCGAGGTCCTGGCCGCCGCGCCCTTCCACGACTACGACCCGGACCCTTCCGCCTCGAACCTGGCCGGGACCGCCTATGTCCTCTCCGGCCACGACGGCGCTCTGCTCCGCACCCACCTCAACCCCACTCCAGTGGATGGAGACTTCTTCGGGGGTACGGTGGCGGGCGTGGGCGACCAGGATGGAGACGGCAAGAGCGAGTACCTCGTAGCAGAGCGCGGCGCCAGCCTGCTCCACCTGTTCAGCGGGAGCAGCGGCGCCCTCATCCGCAGCATGGCCAGCCCCGCCAACGAGAGCGCCGGCGGATACTTCACCATCGCCCACTCGGACGACAAGGACGGCGACGGCGCGGACGACTTCTGGATCGGCGCCCCCCTGACGGGCACGGTGTCTCTCCTGAACGCCACCGGCACCGTGCTCGCCCAGGCCTCAGATCCCGCGCCCGGAGGCGGTCGGTTCGGTTCGAGCCTGGCTTCGACGGGCGACCTCGATGGAGACGGGCGGCGCGAAGCCGTGGTGGGCGCGCCGGAGCAGGCGGCGGGCGGCCAGCTCGGCGCGGGCCGAGCCTTCGTCCTGGCCCTCAACCGGCCGCCGGTGGCGGACGCCGGGCCGGATCAGGTGGTCCCG
>Ga0137361_10001071_pt1 | contig 16499 bp, 12 predicted proteins | sample Mad1_80_16metaG_FD_104923 | JGI IMG/M metagenome (GOLD analysis project Ga0137361, IMG submission 104923) | Vadose zone soil microbial communities from Angelo Coast Range Reserve, California, USA - Mad1_80_16 metaG | ecosystem: Environmental > Terrestrial > Soil > Vadose zone | place: USA... | reverse complement strand
GTAAACATCCGTCAGCATGTGCTCGGTCTTCATGATTTGAGAATTGCTCGCTTCTTCCTTGCGAATGCGCTCGAGTAGATCTTTGTCGCTCCTTGATTGGGCCAGGATAGGTAAGCACAGCAGGGCTCCGATCAAGGTAATCGCGACGATGGGTCTTTGCGGCATTAGTTGTCTCCGGGAAGGTCTGACGTGATAAAGCAGCGGGATTATACTTGCTGAGTTGAAATCAGCGAAGTCTTGGCGGATGATCTCAAAACACAGAAAAAGTCAGAACCGGGAGCGGTAGCGACCGGTTGATCTTTGGAGAAAAACAATGAGCGCCGCAATCAAACCAGTGTCAGTACCCGGAGCGGTAGCGACGGGGTCGGAAAACCAACTTCCAAACTCGCGCCGCATTTACATCGAAGGCGAACAGCATGGCGTACGGGTGCCGTTTCGCGAAATCGATCAAAACCCGACCCGTAATTTCAAAGGCGATCTGGAAGACAATCCACCGGTGCGCGTTTACGACACGAGCGGACCGTACGGCGATCCGTCGATTCGTTGCGACGTGCGCGAAGGACTGGGTGCATTGCGACGCGAGTGGATCACTTCGCGCGGAGATGTCGAAGAATACGAAGGGCGTTTGATTCAGCCGATCGACGATGGTTATCTGACTTTCAACGCCGCGAACCAGGCGCGACAAAAAGAGAAAGGGCGCCTGGAAGATTTTCCGGCACTCTGCCGCACGCCGCTGCGAGCGAAGAAGGGTTCATGCGTAACGCAGATGCATTATGCGAAGCAGGGGATCATCACGCCCGAGATGGAATTCATCGCCATCCGCGAGAACCTTGGCAGGGTACGCAGGCGTCCCGCCTGCAATTTCCAAGCGGAAGACGGCAGGCCGGAGGCCCGCGTACCGAGAGATTCACTCAACCATCAACACCGCGGCCAATCGTTCGGCGCTTCCATTCCCGAATATGTCACACCCGAATTCGTCCGTGACGAAGTTGCGCGCGGCCGCGCGATCATTCCCGCGAACATCAATCATCCGGAGAGCGAGCCGATGATCATCGGCCGAAACTTCCTGGTGAAGATCAACGCGAACATCGGCAACTCTGCCGTGCTGTCGTCGATTGATGATGAAGTCGAGAAGATGCGCTGGAGCATCAAGTGCGGCTCAGACACCGTGATGGATCTTTCGACGGGCAAGAATATCCACGCCACGCGCGAATGGATCATCCGCAACTCGCCGGTGCCCATCGGCACTGTGCCGATCTATCAAGCGCTTGAAAAAGTCGGCGGCAAAGCTGAAGAACTGACCTGGGAAATCTTCCGCGACACCTTGATCGAACAGGCTGAGCAAGGCGTCGACTATTTCACGATTCACGCCGGCGTGCGCTTGCCGTATATCCCGATGACTGCGAAACGAACCACCGGCATCGTCAGCCGCGGCGGATCGATCATGGCCAAGTGGTGTCTGGCTCACCATGAAGAAAGTTTTCTGTACACACGCTTCCGTGACATCTGCGAAATCATGGCGGCCTATGACGTTTCATTCTCATTGGGTGACGGCCTGCGTCCCGGCTCAATCGCGGACGCGAACGACGAAGCGCAGTTTGCTGAACTCGAAACGCTGGGCGAGTTGACGAAGACCGCGTGGGAATACGATTGCCAGGTCATGATCGAAGGTCCGGGCCATGTGCCGATGCACCTGATCAAAGAGAACATGGATAAGCAGCTCGAGACTTGTCATGAAGCCCCGTTCTACACGCTCGGCCCGCTGACGACCGACATCGCGCCCGGCTACGATCACATCACCTCCGCGATCGGAGCCGCGATGATTGGCTGGTACGGCACGGCCATGCTCTGCTACGTCACCCCGAAAGAACACCTCGGCCTGCCGAACAAAAAAGACGTGAAAGACGGCGTCATCGCCTACAAGATCGCCGCGCACGCCGCCGATTTAGCCAAAGGTCATCCCGGTGCCCAGTATCGCGACAACGCTTTATCGAAATCACGTTTTGAATTTCGCTGGGAAGATCAATTCAACCTCTCGCTTGACCCCGAAGTCGCCCGCGAATACCACGACGAAACCCTGCCGCAGGAAGGCGCGAAGCTCGCGCACTTCTGTTCCATGTGCGGCCCACACTTCTGCTCAATGAAGATCACTCAGGATGTGCGCGAGTACGCGGCGCAGAAAGAGATCGATGAACGGGCGGCGTTGGGTGTGGGGATGAAAGAGAAGGCGGAGGAGTTTGCGGCGAGTGGCGGGGAGATTTATCAGACGGTTGTCGCAGATTGAACGGTAGTGATCTACTTCGTTTAGATCACGACCGAATGAACTGTCACACGACACGCGCGATTACCGGGCCGAGCAGCAACCTTGAACGATAAGACCGAGATGGAACGCTCGAGACGCAGTTTAAAAGAGTTAAGAAGCCGCCTCTCTGACAGTATTACCTCGATCACGCTTCGCCTCTCGTTGCCGCGGCCTTCGTTGCAGAAGTTGAAGGCGCAATCCAGACAATGCTTGCCTCTCCCACAAGATGGGCAGTAATCGAAGACCCGCAGATACTTCGTTACCTGCTCACGCGATTTCCTTATTCAATTTATTATCGTTGGGAGCCGGACCGAGATCGCGTTTCCATCTATGCGGTGATGCACACGAGTCGGCGACCAAGCTACTGGCGCGAACGGGTCGAATAACGTTGTCGGACCGTCGCGGCTATGCCGTCTGACGTGCGGAAGGCCTTCGGCCTTCCGCAATACCACCTTCACGATACTGCACATTGGCGTGGCTCAGCCTCGCCAATGTGCAAAGCGAGATAGTAACGGTCGACGGAAAGGCAGAGCCTTTCCGCACATCGGGCGGCATAGCCGCGAACGACGCAGACTCGCTAAGCGACACTCAGCCCGTGGTACTCCCCAATCATTTTCACGCATAACTTCTCTGCGCGATCTCGATCTGGTTCGGGTGGAAGCGATGAACGGACGTAAGCCTCTTGCGCTAATTGAAACAATCGCTCGGCTTCAGCTTTCACTTTCTCCAGGGGCCACTCGCCGCGTTTAATCGATAACAACTCAGGGGCGTCGGCGCGCTCAACGTACATCGTGCCTTCGGTGAGAAATTCGATTCCCATGCGCAGCAGTCGAATCAGGTGGGCCGCATTCTTTGAATCATAACCAACACGCATGACCAACTCCCGGCGCTTCTTTCCCATGTAGCCGCCGCTGTAGTACCTGCGCCGCTCGCCTTTGTATCGCTTGACCACTTCCATCATTTCGGTCGTCGCTCCAACGAAAGGCTGGCCGCTGGTAGTCTTGAGCGCGTGGCCGTCAGTGGTTGATTCAGGATCGATGTCTAATGCCAATAACTGTTGCTCCAGTTCGCGCATCAGTGCCTGCGCGTCCTGATTGAAGGAAATCATCTTCTTGAATTGATCGTGAGCGTATCCTGAGAAGGAATGATAGGCCTTCTTCGTAACGAACAGGTCGCGGTTTTCGCGGAGCAGACGGCCCAGAGGGCTCTCGTAAATTATGCCGTTGTCTTTCAGCCAAAGCAGACTGAGAACATTGGGATTACAGTTGAGAAGTAGCCCGATAAATTTGCGCAGCTCATAGAAGACGCAATCCCATTCGCCTTCCCATTTCTCGTACACGTCCTGCCGGCCAAATCCCAGGTAGTGCTCAATCGGCGCGATGTAGACGCCCATCACGTCCTTGTCGTCGATTGAGTTAGGATCCGACTTGGGCACGTACATGCCGTGAGCCACACTGCCGCGCCAACAAAGAGATATCAACCCTTCGGGCAGCAGATTCGTAACTTGCTCGCTCGACAGACCCTTGAGATCGATCGTCATAGAGACATTGTAACTGGATGCAAGAGACTGAGGCGAAGGCGAGTGCAACGTGTCGCCGCTAAAGCGGGCTTTGATTCCTTTTTGGGGAAATGAACCCCGGGTTGCGCTCGCTGACCGTTCCGAGATCTAAATCTGTAACGCGATTCGTGGGCCCTGATTCTAACTGGACCCATGTCGTGGCTATGGTGCTGATGGCACCGGGTACTAACATTCATCAAAAAGGAGTACGCTACGAGCTATGCACCTTTCGTCAGTGGATCCACGACTTACCCAGGGGAACTTTTACGGCGAGATGTTGAGGCAACATGACGCTGGTGGTTTTAGTTTGTCTCAGACCCGCTACCGGCCGAGTTCGACCTTACCGCGCCACTCGCATGAGTCGCACTATGTCTGCTTTGTTTTGAGTGGCACTTACAAGGAAAGCTACGAGCGCAGGACAAGGTCTTGCCAACCGGCAATGGTCTTATATCATCCCGCCGGCGAACTGCACGCCCAATATTTTGATAAGACAGCCGTCGATCTGTTTCGCGTCGAAGTAAACCCGGCAAGGCTGCGATATGCGAGTCAGCCCAGTTTGTCTATGGACGGCTGCGATTTTCGTGGTGGGGCGCCGGCCAGTCTCGCTCATAAGTTGTATCAGGAGTTTCAAGAGCCTGACGCAGTGTCGCATCTGGCGATTGAAGGACTCGGCCTCGAACTCATCGCGTCACTGGCGCGCGATTCCGAGCGCCGCATAGACACTTCACGTCAACCGCCGCGCTGGTTGGGTCAGGCCCATGAACTGGTTAAGTCGCGCTATCTCGAACATCTCACACTGAACGATATCGCCGGCTCGGTGGGCATTCATCCAGTAACGCTGGCGCGTGAATTCCGTCGCCATTATGACTGCACGGTAGGAGAGCTGGTGCGGTGTGAACGAATTGGTTTCGCTTGCCGCGAGCTCCTCAAGCCGGAAGAATCAATCGCCGGGGTTGCTGTCTCCGCAGGGTTCTACGATCAAAGTCACTTCGCAAAAGTTTTCAAACGGCTCATCGGGATGACCCCGGCATGTTACCGCGACAGATTCAGCTCACATTAATTTCCTACCATAGGATTTAGTTCTTACAAGACGGGTTCGGCGCCGGCTGTTAAGCTCAGGGCTGTAGTAGCGAGATCAAGATGCTTTACCAGGCCATGAGCACACAGTTGGGCGGTTTAGGTTCCAGGCGACTAGTCGCCGCTTTTCTTCTCGTTCTAATGTCGCATGGACTGACTCTTAGTCAGGAAACGTTCGTCGCAATCTCGCCCACGGAAGCATCGCGATACCACCTGGATTTCGCGCGCAACTTCTTCGCTTCTCCGGAAGCTGAGAAAGCGGATCGGGCTAATCTTTATGCAGCCCTCAAAGAATTAGAAACTTTCAAAGGAAAGGTGGCCGGCTCGGCTGACAGTTTGCAGCGCTCCCTGCAACTGAAAGACCGTGTGCAGGTACAATTTCACCGGCACTATTCTTACCTGTACCTTCGTAACGCCGTTAATACTGCTGATGAAACAAGCCTGGCCGAAAGCTCAGCGCTCGATTCTGATGTAAGCACGCGCACCGCCTTTCTTCGACAAGAGTTAATGCAAGTAGATGATCGCAGGCTCGCAGAGTTCGTCTCGCGGAAGGCATCTCTTAAATCTTACCTGTTCGAGATCGAGGCTGCGCGACGCTATCGTCCCCACACGCTTGCACTGAAAGAAGAGGAGCTGTTGAGCGCGACGGCGCCGAACAACGACTGGCAAGCTGAACTCTACGACAAGCTGAGAGAGCATCAGCAGGTGACTCTCTTCCAACGCGATCTGTTTGCTTTTACACTTACGCGGCTCGCCGGCGCGCGCACGCGGCTGGCTCAGTTGCATCATTTTGCGGATGCAGCGAGCCAGGTCTATTTCAATAGTTACTGGACCAAAACAGAAGTCGACAATCTGCTGGAACAAATCGGACAGCAAGCCGAAGTTTATAAGCGCTATCAGCGCCTGCGCACGGACCATCTCAAAAAAACTACAAGCGCGAAAGTAAGTAAGCCGCCGCTTTACACGATAGATCAGGCGAGCGAGATCATTCGCAAGGCGCTCCTGCCGCTCGGGCCGGAGTATGGACATGAACTGGCAGCCCTGCTCGATCCGTCGAATGGCCGGATGGATATCGTGCCCGGCGACCATCGCAAGCGCGGAGGTTTCTCGCAGGGTTTTATCGGCACCGACAGCGTTTTCTACAGCGTGGGCTTTGCCGGTTCTTACAACGACCTTCGCGTCCTTACTCATGAATCCACCCACGCCGTGCATCGTCAACTCATGAATCGCGACCATGTGCTGCCGGCTTATGCCGAAGGGCCGCATTATCTGTTCGAGGCGTTTGCGATCTTCAATGAGTTCCTGCTTCCTGACTACTTATATAATCACGAGACCGACCCGCTTCGCCGCCAGTTTTATTTGGAGCGGTTTCTTGAAGGCAAAGGCCTGGAAATGTTCCGGGTCGCCCCTGAAGTAGTTGTCGAACATGCTGTCTACGAAGGAGTCAGGAATGGCACTATCAAAGGAGCGGATGATCTCGACGCACTCACCCAACGAGCGTACTCCAGAAATTCGGCTTCTGATAAAAGTGATGAACTGAAGACTCAATGGATGACCATTACACTGATGTATGAAGACCCCTTCTACGACATCAATTACGTGTTCGGCGCCTTGCTCGCCCTCAATTTTTATGAGATGTACTCACGCGATCCGGAACGCTTTGTTCCGCGCTACCTTGCGCTAATGAAAAACGGCTTTGACGCGCCGCCTGCAGTCCTCTTGCAGCGCTTTTTGGATCTGGACCTGCATGATCCACGCCTGATTGCAAACGCCTTAAGAGTGATCGAAAACAAAGTAACCCTCTTGGAAAAAAGCTATCAAAAATGACCCGCTCGCTACCATTTGCAACGCGAAGGCGGGCCAAAATTAGCTGCAGGTGCTAAACGATCGGGAGAATGGGAAATATCAAAACGACAGTAACTCACCTCACACGATCGTTGATTCTACCAACTACTCGATGAGGTTTCATTTTGCGGTGGGCGCGAAGTCAGATCGCGTGATCAGAACTTTGCTACCACTCACGAATAGGGTCAATCGCAGCTAGGGCCTCGGTCTACGGATCATGTGTGCTCTAGCCTGATCAGCGAATTTTTCAAAAGGTGAACTCTTTGACGTTACTGGGACCCGTTCTTGGCAAATTCTCTCAATCATGTGATTGCCCAGCGCCCGGTAGCTTTCAAATTGAGCCTCGCTGAACCACTGATCCGCAATTGTCTCTTCGGGAAAGGTGGGGTTGGCGCTGTGATAGTTAAGCACGTCGCGTGGTTCATCTTCGCAGAGGGTAGGCTTAAGATAGATCAGAATGCCATCATAAAGTTCGTCGCCCTCGTGCGGATTCGTTTTGTCAACGCACGAATAGCGAATCTTGCCCACCGCACAGTAATCGTGATCGTGTTTCGGCGTTCTGCCAAAACTCATTTTTTTGATGTCGATCGGCACGCCAAAGTCCACCCGAATCTGGCGGATCGCCATTCCCAAAGAATCGAACGTGTAATCGGTGTCGGTACTAGCGTCACTTACCACGATGAGGCGACAGCGCCGCAGCACCATTTCGTAGAGCCCAAAATTCTCGAAGTGACCGCCATCCGAAAGATAGACATAGGGACTCTTTCCGTCAGTCATGCCGAGCGCCTCTGCCACAATGGGACGCACCGATTGCGTGGGAGAATCATGATCAAAGGTTGGTTTGCGGCCGTTGCCGCGCAGGCCAGGATTGCCGAGCCAAAAGCCCAATCTGATATTGAAGAGAGTCATCAGGAATCGCACTATCGGCGACGTCATCATATAGCCCATGTTCGGACTTGCAGCCGCGCCTGAAATGGCTACGGCCGTGCCCAGCGAGATGCCGGTTGGCTTCCCTGCGTCTGCAGTGCTGACGGCGCCTCGGGCGTAGTCCGCGGAACTCCGATAACCCAACCAGTAGCTGCCGCAGTGCAGAGGCGAAACGGTGAACGACTCAGCCTTGCGATCCTGCCACTCCAGTTTTTCGCCACCGGCAAGATTGAGCGCGATATTGATAATGTGAAACAGCTTCCGGGAATCTCGCTGGCTAAGCTCGCTCATCCGCAGGCTATCGCTCTCGGCAAATCCGGTGAAGTGATTCGCGACCCGCTCTTGATCGTTCACATCGTCGCGCGCTGGATTCGAAGCGCCAAGATAAGCACGCACCATTCGATTGCGCCAGTAATAATGTAAAGAGAAGCGGTTGGTATTGATCAGATATCCGGCAATCGCCGCCACTACGAATAACAACGCCATAGTGAACAACTGTATCCAAATAGACAGGAAGTGGATTGAATCTTTTTCGTTTGCAGAGAAATCGGGGTTGATCAGAGCCCGATATATCCCGAGAAGAATCCAATCTGTGAGCCAGACCAGCAGGATGACGATAAAGACCGCAAAGATGGCCGCCGCAATGCTAGTGGCGACGCTCAGAATCTTTGGCTTCAAATCATCGGACGCTTCCTCTTTGTTCGCGGGAGTCTTGGAGCTGAATCCGCCCAGAAGAGTGATCGCGCCGGATATTATTCCCACGATCGTTGCGATCACGGATTTTGTCGAGTGGAATTTGTTTCCGCTGAACAACCCACTGAGATTCATCAGAAACAGGGGTCCAAACATCACCAACAGACTAACGACAGCCCACGCGGCCGTGGTGATGAGTGTCCACGCTCCACAGCGGGCCCACCATTCCTGATCTTCCGCGGTCGAAAAGCGACTGCTAAAACCGGCCACCAACGTGCCGCCCACCATCAGTACTAGCAGAATGAACGGCACCGCCAGACTCGAATAGAGTAACTCGTAATTTACACCGCAGTAATAGGCGAGAGTCCTCAGCAGCTGCCCGTGAAGAGCCGCGTACGTAATTATCCCCGTGACTCCACCACCGGCGAATACCAGCGCAATCGAGAGCAGTCGTTGAGAGAGATTCGATGCGCCACCTTGAAAGGTGAGAAACAAAAGCGGCCCCGCGGGAATCAATGCGCCAACCAGGACAAAGGTCGGCCAACTGGGTTTGTGACCGCTAAGCACTGAAAGCGCGTCAGCGAGAAACGGCTGCCAAAAGGCCAATTCAAACTTCGGCGCTCCCGTCGATGCCGGTGGGTTCTTGAATCCGATCCAATACAAACCCAGAAGCACTGCCGTAAGGCAGAGCATGCACACCACCAGGATTAGGATTGTTCCTCGTTTCCAATTCAGATTTCCGACACTAGGCAGGTTTGCGAGGATGCTCCCCAGACTAACCAGTCCGGTGACTACGCCAAACAATCCCAGGGCGAGATAAACGTAAGGGTGTGGATAAGTCTCGACATTAACGACCAGTTTGGCCCAAATACGCGGAAACATCAGCGCCGTCATGATCGCCGGTAGAAAGACCAACCAATTGAGCATGAGGTTGCGAAGATAAACCGCAATAAGCGTCCATGTGTCTGGCGACAACAGTCCGGTTCTTGGAGTCAAGTAATTCGCGTAAACACGAAGATTGGAAACTGATGTCGGCTCAGGCTCGAGCGGCGTCGGTTGTTTCTTGGCGTTAACTGGTTGCTTTCGCCCCAGATCGCTAACTGCACCCGTCAACCCATTCCGCTGAATCCACGCCGTCAACCAACCGCCAATGAAGCTGCCGCCCGAAACCGTGGAGAGATAATCGAATTTATCCAGGAGTTGGTTGCGCGCCAAACCTTGAAGCACGCCGAGATTGAAGGTGGCGCTGCGAATACCGCCGCCAGAAAGACACAATGCCGATCTCGGTTCAGGCTTATCGAGGTCGTTCGCCCTGTGGTGGATTGCCTGGTAAATAATTGGCACGATTTCGTTGCTGGCTTTCTTTTTAGCTTCCCAATCTTTCTGTTCCTCAGCGGTAAACCAGCCATCGCTCAAAATCAGACCGGGGCAATTCATTTTTCGATCCGCCTCAATGCCGCGGTTCAGTTTTTCACCGTCCGAGTTGGCGGTCTGATTTGACCGATCGCCATACATTTCAGTAAAGAGAACCTCGGCAAGGGTGAATGGGAATTTCGATTGCGATTCTGCTTGTGAGTTGGACATATCTTATTGGTTCCTCTTCCGGCATCGCGCAAGCGATAAGACACCCCAGGAGCCCCGGGGCAAAATCAGTCGTGATTAAGACCACCAGAACTGTTTGGCTGGTACAGGGGGATGCGGCGATCGCAGGCTCTGATGTCCAGCCCGAAAACTCGTTGCACAGCGCGCGAGTTATATTCCAATTCGACCGGCGCGTCAATAGTTCTTACTTAATTGTCGTTGCCGTGGCTGGCGTTTCGCCCGGCTTGCGGCTGAAATTGCAGCGGTTCTTAGAGGTTAGAATAGAGTCGGGGAACTCGGGAACTAATGCCGCAGGTGATTTCATAGGATAGCGAGCCGATGGTTTTTGCGACCTCCTCGGCGGTAATCGATGCCTGACCATCTCGACCCAGAAGCACGACAAGGTCGTTAAGACGAACGTCTGGGACATCGGTAACGTCGATCAGGGTCAGATCCATCGATACGCGGCCAACCACTGGAGCGAACTTTCCGCGGACGATCACGCGGCCGCAGTTCGAGAGGGTGCGACGGTAGCCGTCGGCGTAACCGATCGGTATCGTTGCGATCAGCGAATCGCGGGTTGTTTGAAACGTGCAGCCGTAGCCAAGGCTCTCACCTTTGCTGACTTGCTTGAGGAGCATGATGCGCGAGTACAGAGACATTACCGGCCGGAACGATGGAGCTTCAATTTGCGGCGACAGCACGTCGCGCGTAAAGCCATACAAAGTTCCGCCGGGCCGCACGATGTCGCCGCGCGCGTCGGGACGAGAGAATATCGCCGCTGAGTTCGCCGCGTGGATGAAAGTCGACGAGAAACCGTGCTCGCGAAAAGCCTTCAACGCCACTTGAAACTTCTTGAGTTGTTCCTGGGTAAAATCCGCGTGCGCAGGATCGTCGGCTGCGGCCAAGTGAGTCATCATCCCATCGACGCGAATATTCTCGAGCTTCTTTAACGCTTCCAGGAATTCGGAGACTTCGTCACATCTGATACCAAGCCGGCCCATGCCCGTATCAATCTTGACGTGAACATCCGCCACTACGCCTGCGTCTTTCGCGGCACGGTCAAACGCTTCAATCATATCAAGCCGATAAACGACGGGCGTCAAACGTTGTCCCAGGCAGGCACTCTCTTGTCCCTTCCAGAATCCTCCGAGACACAGGATTGGTTTCGTGTTGCCGGCTGCTCTTAATTCGATTCCTTCTTCCGGCATTGCCACACCGAACCAGTCAACGCCTTCAGCCGCCAAACGTCGCGCGCATTCGACCGCGCCGTGTCCGTAAGCATCGGCTTTGACGGCCGCCAGGATCTTCACTTCCTTGCCGACACAATCTTGAATCAGGTGAAAGTTGTGGGCAAGCGCGTCGAGATCGATTTTGGCCCAGGTGGGCCGGCCAGTGATTTCTTCGTTGATCATCATCATTGAGGCAGAAACCCGACCGTTAGGGAGGGTGCATTCGACTTGCGCTGGAAAGAGCACCCTCCTGACGGTCGGGTTTCTGCCTAAAATCCATCGCCGCCGCGATTGATGCGCGCCGAGCCCTTCGAGCGATCGAATCGGCTGAGATAGGCGCCAAGCGCATCTCGATCGAGATCGGCGAAGCGCGCGAATTGATTGAGGAAGGCGAGATAGACAGTGTCGGTTGGGCCGTTGCGCTGCTTGGCGACGATTAATTCGGCGATATTTCGATTCTCATCGGTGCGGTTGTATTGCTCTTCGCGATAGATGAAGGCGACAAGATCCGCATCCTGTTCGATGGCGCCTGACTCACGCAGGTCCGCGAGTTGGGGACGATGGTCGGTGCGATTCTCTGGCGCGCGCGACAATTGGGAGAGCGCGACCATCGGCACATTCAATTCCTTCGCCAGAGCTTTCAGCTCGCGCGAAATCTGCGACACTTCTTGCTGGCGAGATTCAACGCGACGCGTCGAGCCGGACATCAATTGCATGTAATCGACGACGATCATATCGAGCTGCTTCTGCTCGGTCGCCAGGCGCCGTGCTTTTGCGCGCATTTCAAGAACTGAAATCGCAGCCGTGTCGTCAATAAAGATGCGCGCGTCAGCAAGTTTGCCCAAAGCCTTGCCCAGACGCGCCCACTCTTCGTTGGAGAGATATCCGCTGCGAAACTTCTGCGCATCGACGCTGGCTTCCGAGCAGAGCATGCGCATCGCCAGCGCTTCCGCTGACATTTCGAGCGAGAAGATGCCCACCACCGCCTTGTGTTCAATCGCGGCATGTTGCGCGAGCGTCAACGCCAGACTGGTCTTGCCCATCGATGGACGCGCCGCGATCACTACGAAATCCTGTTTCTGAAAGCCCGAAGTGAGCGCATCCAGCCCGCGAAATCCGGTGGCCACGCCGGTCACGACCAGGTCGCGGTGCTCCACGGACTCGGCCTTTTCCAAAACGCGTTCGGCCGGATGCTTGATATGTTCGAAGCCTTGCCGAATCCGCTCATCCGCCAGCGCAAAGATTGCGTGCTCCGCGTGATCGAGAATGTTCTGCGGCTCGTCTTCTTCTTCCAGCGCTTCGGCGGTGATCTTATTCGCGACCTTAACGAGTTGTCGCAGCAAAGATTTTCCGCGCACCACCTTCGCGTACTGCGTGATGCTGGTGACGTGAGGCAAGCCGTAAGTCAGATTGGTCAGAAAAAGCACCCCGCCGGATGAGTCCAGCGCATTCTCGCGGCGCAATTCTTCGGCGGCGAGAATCGGATTGATCTCCGATCCCTTCTCGAACAAGGCAGTCATCGCGACAAAAATGCGACGATGCGAAGGGACGTAAAAATCCGAAGGCTTCAGTAACTCGACGGCCTGCGCGATGAGCGTGTTGTCGAGAATGATCGCACCCAAAATCGCCCTTTCGGTTTCGGGACTGCTGGGAAGAGGTCGTTCGAGAAAGGAGTCGCGGATCGGTTCAGGGGTTGCCATCGGAAAACACTTAGATGTGAAATCAAGAAGACGCAGATTATATCTTCAGAATTAATAACGCTAGTTTTTGAGAGTTTTTTTATTTCCAAGATTGCTAAAATGATGACTTGGAACAAAAATGAAAAAACGTTGAGGGCGGTAAGTCCAGGGGAATGATTGACAAGCCTGCGAAGCAGGCGACAGCGTAAAGCCCCGGGCGTGAGCCCGGGGATCGAGCGCCTCAAATCGAACAAGCCCGCTTCGCGGGCTTGTTATTTTTGGTCGTCTACCCAGGGTTTCGCTCGCTACGCTCGCTTCACCCTGGGCTACATTCTGCCGCCTGCTGCGCAGGCTTATTGACGCAATGGCTATTCGGTCGTTTCTGCTGTTGACGCTTCCTTCGGGGAAGTGCTTTCAGCTTCGGATTCCACCGCTTCGACGGCAACTTCGACGCCGCCTTCGCCCAAAACGCTCACGAGCAATTCGACGGTCACGTCGCGATGCAAGCGGACGGGCACAGTGTAATTGCCGAAGCGCTTGATGGGCTCGCGCAGAACAATGCGCCGGCGATCGATTTCGTAACCCTGATCTTTTAATGCGTGCGCGACGTCCATCGAGGTGACTGAGCCGTAGAGCACGCCGGCCTCGCCGACTTTTCGCTCGAACTTCAGCGTCAGATTGCGCAACTTATCGGCCTGTAATTCAGCCGTCGAACGTTCCTTTGCTTCGCGCTTTGCGAGCGCCGCGCGTTCGCCTTCGATTTGGCGAACGTTGTTGGTCGTGGCTTCGACCGCCAATTTGCGCGGCAGCAAGTAATTTCGGGCGTAACCTGCCTTGACGCGGACGATTTCGCCGCGGGCGCCCAGTTTATCGATGTCTTCGCGTAAAAGAACCTGTTTGTGTGGCATATGAACTCCTCGATATCAGTGTTCAGAGTTCAACCTTTAGGTTGCGGCTTTCACTTTGGACCAAGCTGAAGCTTGAACTCTGAACTGTGAAATTAATCCGCTGCGTAAGGTAGCAGAGCGATGTTTCGCGCGCGCTTGATGGCTTCGGCCAGCATTCGCTGATGCGCGGCGCACATTCCCGAGATGCGGCGCGGCAGAATCTTGCCCCGTTCGGGGATGTAAGATTGCAAGAGCCTCAAATCTTTGAAGTCGATCAGATCGACTTTGTCGATGCAAAAGCGGCAAATCTTTCGTCGCTGCATGCGGCGCGGGCCGCGGCCCTGCATGGTGCGGTCATACTCGCGCTCAAAACCAAAATCGCGGTCTTCGTAGTTTGATGACATTAAATCTTTCCTTCTATTGATTTGTTCTGACGGGCATGGTGCAAAACCCAGTCGCTACCGCTCGCGGTTCTGACACGGCTAAGCGGCGTACTCCTGCTCGATCCCGGCCACCGATTCGACTTCGCCTTTTTTCTCGGTAACTCCCCTGGCGCCCGACTTCTGCGCCGCTTTGCGGGCGCGCCGCACTTTTAGTTTCTCGGCGCGTCTTCGATCTTCATCGACCCGAATCGTCATGTAACGAAGAATCTGATCGTTAACGCGCATACGACGTTCCAGCTCGGCAATCTCGGTTCCCGACCCTTCGATTTCGAGCAGGATGTAGGTGCCTTCCCGGCGGTGATTGATCTCGTAAGCGAGCTGCCGCCGGCCCATCATTTCGGTTTTGACGATATGGCCGCCCTGACTGGTAATTATCTTCTGTACCGTCTCGCTCAGCCGCATTACCTCATCATCACCGACACCAGGGTCGACGATGAAAACTACTTCGTAAGTTCTCTTGTCTGCCAAGTTGCCTCCTTCTGAGATTTCAGATCTCAAATCTGAGATCGGAGATCAGTTGTACATCGACATCGCCTTCGCAATGCCATCTCGCAAAACGGCGCGTACCGCTTCAGCGCCGCGTTCTAAAATTTCTTTCACCGCGGGCCGCTCCGCTTTCGGAAATTCATCCAACACGAAACGTTTCGCGTCGCTAACCGGATGTTCCGGTTGGATTCCAATTCGCAGCCGAATAAATTCATTCGTCCCCAGGGCGGCGATAATCGATCTCAGACCGTTGTGTCCGCCGGCGCTGCCACGCGCGCGTAAGCGAATAGTTCCAAACGGTAGAGCCAAATCATCGCCGATAACGATCAGCGACTTGCCGGCATCAGGCGAATCGGATTTCGCTACCAAACAGGCAATCGCCTCGCCGCTCAAATTCATGAACGTTTGCGGCTTCGCGAGTTCCACCCTCTCACCTTCGATCACCGCGCTCCCTACCAGGGAACGGCATTCGCGTCGCTTAACGCTCGCGCCTGCGTCTGCGGCCAACCTATCAATCAGCATGAATCCGAGGTTGTGACGCGTCCACTCGTATTCGTTGCCGGGATTACCGAGTCCAACAATCAAGCGCATAAAGGCAAAAGTAAAAAGTTAAAAGGCAAAAAGCCCCATGGCTGTAGTTCAATGGTCCTTCGATGAAACTGACGTCGTCCATAAACCCCGAAGAATGGAACAACCCGTTTTTGCCTTTTTTTCCTTTTGCCTTTTTACTTCTTCTCCTCTCTCTCGGCCGGCTCTCCGCCCTCTTCTTCCTTCTTGCCCTTGCCGATAACTTCGGGTTCGGCTGGCGCTTCGCCTTCGACTGGAGCCGCTGCTGCTACCGGCTCTTCCTTGATAATACCGACGGTCGCGATCGCCGTATCGGGATCTGCCAGAATTTCAATGCCGGCACTCACCGGAATGTCTGAAACGTGCAGTACATCATGAACCGCCAGATTTGTAACATCGACCTCCAGCGCTTCCGGAATCTCGCGCGGCTCGCAACGGATCTCGATGTTCCGAATGATCTGTTCGAGCATACCAGCCTGCTCACGCACACCAATAGGTTCTCCAACGAGACGCAGCGGCACCGTCGCCTCGATCTTTTCACCTTTTACTAGCCGCTTGAAATCCGCGTGGATCAGACGCATGCGCACCGGATCGATTTGGCGATCAACGAACATAACTTCACTCGGCCCGACGCCTTCAACATCGATCGTGAAGATCGTGTTGCGCCCCGTATCGGATCGCAGGATCGCGGCCAACTCGCGCAAAGGTGCTAAGGCGGACACTGCCCCGCCATCGCCGCCGTAGATCGTGACCGGCACTTGCCCGTTTCGCCGCGCCCGACGGGCGTCATTCTTTCCGCGCCCATCTCGCGACGCGGCCTTGACTGTAATTTCTTTTCTCTCCGCCATGATTACTCTCCTGATCAATAAATCCGTGCGTTCGTTTAGCGTCGGGCTAATGCCCGACCAAAGCGGGGGTTAGCCCGCTGCTAAACAAAAGAACATAAATTGTGTGCTGAAAGCTGAGGATCGACGGCTACTTAGCTTTCAGTGTTTGCCCTTCGCTTCATACGAAGAGCGAAGAGACGCTGGTCTCTTCATGGATCGACTTGATCGCTTTCGCCAAAATAGGCGCAATGCTCAAGACTTTGATGTTTTTCAACTCCGCTGCCTTTGAATTCAGCGGAATCGTGTTCGTCACCACGATCTGCTCAATACCAGAGTTTGCCAGATGTTGGGCCGCACGTCCAGACAGCACGGCATGCGTGAAGCAAGCGTGGACC
>Ga0137361_10001066_pt1 | contig 16534 bp, 20 predicted proteins | sample Mad1_80_16metaG_FD_104923 | JGI IMG/M metagenome (GOLD analysis project Ga0137361, IMG submission 104923) | Vadose zone soil microbial communities from Angelo Coast Range Reserve, California, USA - Mad1_80_16 metaG | ecosystem: Environmental > Terrestrial > Soil > Vadose zone | place: USA... | reverse complement strand
TTCTTGAGGTATCTCCGCCTTAGCCTGATCCATAACAGAACTTCCAATATAAGAAGCAGCTGTGTTAGCAGAAGAGATATATTTGGTTGAATAGGCACGCTCAATTACATCCTTGGGATTGGCTGGCTCATTTTCAGGATTGAATGGATCAGCAATTCTAAGAGCTTCTTGATAAGTTAATGGACCTCCCTTCTGGCGATAAGCGTCTACTAGAGCTCTCTCACGTTTCATGGAAGCTTCAAAATTAAGACTACTGGCAGCAGCCTCTCTTAGGTTCTGTTCTTGTCCTGCAATTATCTGACTATGTATATCCTGGTAATTTCCACCTAGACCCATGTATGCTTTCTCAGCACGCTTCTTGGCAACAGGTGCAGGTAAAGGCATATTGGGAGCTACATCAGTTTCAACTGTAATAGGTTGATCTGGTTCTTGCGTGGGAACAGTTATAGGCTGTAGATTTTCATCCATTAAACGTATGGACCTCCAAATCCAGTACTGAGATTTCTAGAACCCCAAGCACTGACATCCTTAGCTAAACCACCAATGATTGGACCTTCCTTAACCAAGGCTCCTCCCAGAGAAGTTAAGGCAGTATTAGTTGCTTGTTGTCCCTGCAGATCTGCTAGTTGCATCTTCTTTTGAGATATATCTGTATTAATACCGAAGATATTCCGTCCAATCTCCAAGTTCTGGCTTACTCCAGTCATATTAAATAAGGATTGATCTTCTATTTGAGCTAAGCCACCTTGCAAACCTGAGCCAAACTGAGCACCTTGGTTAGTAGCTGCGTTCGTAGCTTGAGCACGCAATCGTTGATTATTTCTTAAATTCTCTAATTGCATTCTACGCGCAGAAAGTTCCATGGCCTGTTGTTTCTGAGCATTTATTTGCTGTTCATCAGAAGCTATACCTCGATTAACTCCGGCAATTTGTCTGGAATTATCAACAGCTTTACTGGTTCCAAACAATTGGAGTCCCAAACCTACTATGCCTATTCCAAGAGAAATTGGATCCATTATGTACCTGTATTTGCTGTATCGACTGTCGCCCAGCCTTGGATATCAAAGGGACTTCCATCTTTAGATGATACCTTAAATTGAAGAGCATACCCATTACCTCTGATTTTATGTCTTCGAAAGACAGTATCAAAACGGGTTAAAGCATTAGTAACTAATTGTTCAGAGGTCCATTTACCAGAACTACGGTCATTTGCGTAATTCCAAATGCCTTGTATTTTATAACTAGAGGCGGCATCATTAGTTTTAGAATAAACTTGGATATATTGGGGCTGAAATTTCTTAATTGCTTGTCCTCGAAGTTTATACCCAGTTATGAAATAACTTATATAATTTAAACTATTCCAATCTTTATATGTCTCAGCATGTTCATCTGCAAAAGACATATTGGTATTGCTTGTTGAAGAAATATATTTAAACATAGAATCTGGAGCATTAGTTCCCCCGGGAGAAGATACATAGATAATTCCATTGATGGAAGACACTGAATTATCTACCGTATAAGGAAAGAAAGCCTTATTATACGTATTATAATTTAGTATTTTATTATAACTATATCTATCTGTAACAGAACTTTCTTCAGTATCTTTATAGGTCCACTGAATAATATAGTCTATCGGATGATAAGCTCCACGAACATACTTCTTACTACTACTGGGAATTTCATTATAAAATGAAAGGATAGTGCCTACTGTAAGAGGCTCTACCGTTAAACTTCCTTGCTGACTAGGAGTCACAGCATATATACCTTCTTCATTCCAGAAGAAAGGAAGACCGTTAACATCTACAAATGAAGTACTTGATATACTTCGAATAGAAGATATCTTGGTTATGGTATAATCATTAGCTGCAAAGCCTATCCCCTGACTGCCAGTAATAAACCAAATGCCATTGGCAGCAAATACTAACATACCATTCTGAATGGGGAATAGTTTATAAATACTTCCACATCCCTGTATCTTAATTACACCACCGTCAGTCGGAAGAAGATCAAATAAAGTTTCTGAAGTTGGATCATTAGTTTGATAACAATATCCGAACTGAGAGACGTCGGTAATAATTTGACTAAAGTATATTTGTTCTGTCCAAGAATAAGCAGGAGCTGTGCCAGATGCGTCCACGGATGCATCACATCCCGTATACCAAACCCTACCTTGGAACCAAGTTCCAGTTCTAGGTCTTACTGTGGTAGCAATATCTGTTAAACTAGTTATGCCAGATATATTATCCCGCTGTTGAGAAAATTCATTAAGTATATAAAAGCCTTTAGGAGCGGGTGTAGTCGGAGGTGGAAAATTATTAATTGTCGTTGCAGGTGCAAATACCCCTGAAGAATTCTTGTAAATCCACCATACATCTGCATTACTGGGATAATTCCCAATAGCAGTAAACCAACTACTTATTTGATTAGTTGTTGGAGATACAGAAATAGACCATGAACCGCCTCCAAAACTAAGTAGAACATTAATATTTTGTATGCTAGTCGATAGAATATTTACAGTAAGAGTAGTCCCACTATAACCAGTAACCTGTCCAAACATGGTGGCTGGAATAGCAATAGTGGGGGCTCCGCCGGGATAAATAAAATTTAAAGTTCCAGAGAAGTTTACATATTGTCCATTAACTATTCCAACAATACCTGCTTGAACAGTGTAATTAAAAACTCCTGTATTTAATACCCAATAGCTTCCAGAGGTAGCTAAATTAGGAAAAGATGCAGATGTTGCTGACCAAAGCCGTGGAGACTGCCAACCTTGGTTTTGTAAATTATAATTATGTGAATCAGATAAAGTAGGAGACCTAAAATTAACCGGAACATTTAATTCAGATAATCCTGTAAAATCTCGTGTTTGAACAGTAATAATTTTTCCCGTTATTACCTCTGCATTATTTACACAATAAAAGGGATCACAACTAGGATGATAGACAAATAGGTAACCATTACCATCTGCATATTGACATTCTAATGTAGAATTAAAAGTTCCTCCGGATGCTACAAAAGAAGATATTGTTATAGTAGAAGCAAGAAGTTTGGTAGACAGTGGAGAAGACGTAGTTGCTGTACTAGACTTATAAAAGTACAGAGTATCTCCTACTTGTTCGACAACAATCTGGGTTAAACCATCACCTGAAGCATTATTCCATTTATAAGATGAGATAGCTTTAGCAGATCGACTTACAGCATTAACAGCGCCATTAATTTCTTTATCAATTCCTAGTCGTCTTGTAGTATCCCCAATAATAGTAAAGGTGCAATTGTCAGCATCAGTCGCTGCATTCTCTGGAAAATCTAATCCAGTAGACTCAGTAATCAAACCTTTAGTGAAGTTATTTTCTACAGCTGAAGAAAGCTGTTGGGGCATCAGTCTTTGATTTCTTTTATTGCGATATTACGTTTCTTAAAGTAATCATCTGAATATTTTAATAGAGCTTTAAAACTAGTGAACCTCTGTTTTAAGGGTTCAGGAAGAATTCCATGTTCATACTGAAGATACCATAATCCTGCTTGGTCATCTCTTTTAGCATGTAATGGATTATTTCCAGTGAATACTTGAGGATCAATCAAGCCGGTTTTTTCTCTTGGATCAATTACGTTTAAGACCAGAACTCTATCTGGACTTCTCATCTTGCTTTCGGGGCTAATCGCCATTTGTTATCTATCCCATCCCATTCGTTTGAAGTAACTTGTTCCCGCATAACCTCGTCTACCAAAATTTGGAAGTTGATCGAAGTAAGTGGGTCTATTAATTATTGCCTTGTCTTTTTGTATTGAACTCCAACTTCTATTAGCTTCCCGTTCAGCTTTAGGATGTGCAGATTGCTTCAACTCAAAGAAAGCCAGAGCCTTAGCTTCATTCAATAGAAGAGGAAACTGTTCTTCAGCTAAATTTGGAATGAAACTATCTTCCATCTTAAAGATTGGAATGATACTTCCTAATCCAAATGTCTTGGTAGCTTGAAGAGTACTATCAACAATTTCATCAAAACTATCAAAGACCACATAGTAATTATTTATAATGGTACAATATTGAGGTTGTTTATTATCTTTGTAGTAGAAGACATATGAACCAGGAAAACCCCTGATATTATCCGTAAATGTAAATGAATCTACATTAGTATCCAGTGGATTAAAACCATTAATCATATCTATAAATTGAGTAGGCGGAAGTATGGTTACATATTCATAACCAGGAGCTGAGCTTGGAGTTGGAAAACTCGGGCTAATGTCCACATTAATTCCATGAGTAGATGTTGTAGGCGAAGCATTAACATTGGAATTAAAGTACTTCAACCATTTTAAATCATTTATTCCTTCTGGAACATGCATTAACACGGGAATGGTTGGATCTAAAGATGGATCGAGTTGAATAGGTTGTTCAAATTCAGGTATAGAAATACGAGAGATTATATTGAAATAAGTTGTTCTGATTATTTCAGCTACTTGAAGAGATTCAGTTGTATCTGAGATACTATTAACTTCATCTGAACTTAAAGCAGATAAGATATTTTGAGTTAAGTTTAATAGAGTTAACTTCATCGCTTAAACTGCCTTACACCTTCATATAAGAAATAGAAACCAATCACAGCCGTTATTACTGTCCATTGATTTGCATCTAATTGATCTGTTCTAAAGGTCGCACAAGAAATAGAATGTTGTCCAGCATCACCTGCACATCCATATAGAGAACCAACAACCTTATCCCATGCGAAGAACTTAAATAAGATAACTGCTGGACCTAAGGCTAACATAAAACGCATCAAGCCATTCCAAGGAGAATGGCTCTCAGCAATCATTAAGTCACGTTTAGCTTGAAGAGAAGTAATTCGTTCTTGAGAAGCTATTCTTTCTTGATCTGTCTTAGCACTTATGAGAGCTAATCTCTCATTGGCAATAGCATTAGTAATACCATTGATTGTAGAGAAAGCCCCGGGGATTAAACCTAGGAGCATGGACCACATTAGCTGGGTGTACCTAAGGTTCTACGTCGAGCAAGCTCGGTAATTAATCCTTGAATGAATGTGATACCACCAATCCAGAAAACTTGATTTCTAGATAAGCCAGTATCTAAATTAAGACCTAAGAGAGGGCCCCAATTCATTAATCCCGCTGCCGCTGTAACTAAACCGGTTAAGGCAGTAACACGGGCAACTAAAATCGTAGTGGAATGTTTAAAGAATGCTTTGATAGAGGCCCAAAGACTTAAGCCTTCCTGTTTAATTGTTTCCATTTATGTCTTTCTGTTTCTATATACGTGAATTGCTATATCAATAACTATTGCCGCAATCAGTGCTCCGACGGTATAGAAGATCCAATGATCCGAGAAGTGAGGCCAATAGTGATATACGATTGTACCGCCAATAACAGCACCAGCTGTAGTTGTGGTTGTTGGAAGCGGAGCGATAATTGGTTTAGATGATCCGAATACTCCCATGAACTTTAGAAGTCCAGCGCAACCAAGTTGACTGTCCACAGTGCTAGCACTATAAACACCATCAGCAACATACTTACCACTAGAGTATTGATTAGTGCCCGCCCAAACATAGGGAGATGGTACTCCTTTACTATAATAACCCAGTCCATTGTATTTCTCTAACATTGTTAGAGCACCCCCGGGAGACCAATCTTTATTGAGAGCTGCGTAGGGAGCACAGTTTACAAGAGCATCGTAAGCTGCATCTTCCCAAGATTTAAAGGGTCCACGTCCAGCTGGTCTATGAACAGACTTTTGGTTCCAAGGATCACCTTGAGCTAAGCTTCGGTCCCAGCGTTGTGAAGCTTCACGTTCATGCACTACTGCAATGAACCACCAAGGAACTTTAGTCTTTGCTTCCACAGATTTGTATCTAGCTACAGCGGCTGGAGCTGTTAATCTATCAGCTATCTTCTTAAATAGAGGTCCTTTATTTCCATCAACTTTACATTGTTCCCAACGATGTTGATTAAGTTTAATTAAATTATCCATTATACAACCTTTTGAGTGAAATAGTTAAATAGTTAGTTTGCCTCATAGCTTCCAGTCAGAACGATAGTATTACCATTGGCTGTATATTGACTACCAGCCGAATTGAGAACCGATAAGCTATTGCTGGCTGCCAGAACAAAACCAGCCGCTCCAGTACCGATGGTCGCGATTTCTTTACCTGAAATGACTGCATTAGATTTCGATAAAGTAGGCAACGTAACTGTAAAAGTACCGGTTACAGCAGAAGTAAGCTGTACCACAATATTGACAAATATCGTTTTGCCAATCTGCTGGTATCTACCACTCGTGGTAAACGTACCTGTCGTCGCTGCAGCAACTGGCGTATAAGGCGTCCATTGTCCCGCTTGATTGGTAATCGCGTACCACTGCGACCCTCCATCGCTGGTCAGGCTAATGGACGATAAGGGAGCAGAAAGAACGACAGACGTACCTCCATTGATCGTGTCACCACCAGCCCGCGTTATGGTAAGTGTATTTGTTAGACTTATTGCACTACTCAGATCTACGATACGAATAATCGAACCAGGTCGCATGGCAGAAGCTGCGGGAAGCGTCCACGTTCTAGCTGCAGTGAAGGTAACAACCGGTTCGATAAGCATATACTGCGGAAGAATCGTGAAGTTCACATCTCCCACCCCGGCTAAATTACTGTACTTTTGAAAACTTCTGGCGCCTTGCAAGAATACCTGTTCCGTATTGAGGCCTTCGTCAGCAGCGATGCGACCTACAACTACGTCAGACGTAGTTGTGGCGCTAAGAATATGATTGCCCGTTCCTTTAGTTAGTTCATTTTCGTCAAGGGAAATGGAGGACGATGTTCCATCTATCAGAATATTATTAACTGGTTTAGTAATAGCCCCAATCAGGCCGCTGCGATTGTTTCGAAAAACAACGCTGCTTGAATTGCTGATATAGACACGAGAACCGACCGAACCTGTATAGTTAACGGTCAATTCCATCTGATTGGATTCTATTGTTGCTCCAAAGCAAGGGTTAAACGCGATGGTGCCTGAATTGGTGACATTGTTGCTACTGAAAACGAATGAACGCGCACCAACGACCATCGAGAATGAAACATCTCCAGTCCCGGCAATCTTGTTTTCTTCGATATTAATACTATCGCCGATCAGTGTTCCGGTGATCAAGTTCTCAAAATAGTTACGTTTGATAGAGCCAAGGAAAAATCCATCAGTATTACCCACTGCATTGACCAACTGAGCACTAGCCGTGGAAAATGGACCGACTCGTATCTCATGCCAATCGAAATTCCCATAGTGCGCACCAACCGCCAAGTCTACTTTAATCCCGACCGTTCCAGTTCCGCCTTTAGCGAGTTGGAAATTCCTTAGATAATGACCGAGATATGGAGTCCCTGAAACACTAGGTTGGAACAACAGACCGATACCCGATCCGGTGTAATTTAGAATGCTCTGTTCTTGCCCATCACCAAATACCGGCACAACTCCTGGAACTACTAGAGAAGTGTTGTATGAATAATTACCAGCAGGAATGTATACTGCCTTGTTAGCCACAAGAGCCGCCACAAAGGTAGCTGCAATCGAGGTGCTATTTATTGCCGCACTTCCTCCAGATACAGCTCCAAAATCCGTGATACTAAAGGCTTCTCGCATTTTGTCCTGCATGGTGCGCATGACCGCGCCCGTTCCAGCCTGTGTAAAGGAGCCGGAAGAAGCTGTATTCATATCTATAAGTCGAACAGGTTCTAATCCCGTCAATGGCGATGATAAATTAAGGATACGATGACCATTCATATCCAGATCAGCAATCATCTGATTAGGAATAGTACCATCTCTAGACAGTGTATTATCAAAAGCTGTTTGAATAGTAGTGTTATTATTATTTATTGTTGTTTGAGCTGTAGTGGCGTCAATAAGACTGCCCACATTATTCAGCGTAACTTTAGTCATTAGCGAATTCTCCTCGCCCTAATACCGCCCCATCCTGTTAAAGTACTGACACTAAAGGCTTGACTCAATACACAATAATGCGTTGTAGTTGATGCCAAAGAAACTCTAATAGGTCCTGCTAGGACGCTTATTGTAGCTCCAGACCCAGGAACATTAGCTGCCGAAGACATAAAGCCTACTGCAAATGGGAGTGTTCCTAAAGTAGCCGAGGTAGTAGATATTGAAGCAACCAATTGTGTATAACTGGTAGTGGTAGCAAATACGAAATTACCTACACACCATACATCCCAATCCCCAGCCGTTAAGCTAATTGATGTGAGATTTATAGGAGTAGCAGTAGTTAATGATATTGCGCTGCCAGAAGCAATTGTGGAACTTATTAACTCCCCTACACTTCCTGCAGCAGCATTATCATTAGTAGCTGTACCGATTATATTTGGAGCGGTAATACTAGGAGAAGTAGCAAAAACATTAGCACCAGTTCCTGTTTCATCCGTCATAGCAGCTATTAGGTTGGCGCTTGATGGAGTAGCGAGAAAAGTAGATACGTTAGTTCCTAGACCACTTACACCAGTACTGATTGGAAGACCCGTACAACTGGTAAGTGTACCTGAAGAAGGAGTTCCTAATACTGGTGTAGTTAAGGTTGGAGTACTTAAAGTTGGAGTAGTTATAGTTGGCGAAGTAGCACGAACTATAGAACCTGTTCCTGTACTGGCAGTGACTGCCGTTCCCGCAATCCTAAAATCATTACTCGCGGTATCAAAAATCTTATTAGTTAATGTATCTGAAGTAGCTCTACCAACCAGAGTATCCGCTACAGTAGGAATTGTAGCTGTATTAACCGTAGTGAAAGTAGGAGTAACTGTTGTAGCAATTGTAGTGGGCGTAGTTCCTGTGAGAACTATATTAGTTCCTGCAGATAATTCAGCAGACTCTGAAGTCCAAGCTACTTGATAGTCTGTATTACTACTCTTGGCTAGAACTTGACCTGTAGTGCCTCCAGCGGGAATATTAGTTATTGTTCCCCCTGCTTGAACATCTTTAAGTCTAGCGGGAGAATTAGCAGTTGCAGGAGTAGGCAGATTAATGATTTGATTAGAATTCATATCTAGAAGAGCACTCATCGTATTAGGAGAAGTGCCATCCCTAGACAAAGTATTATCTGATGCAGTTTCTAAGATTGCATTGTTAGCATTAATAGCGTTAACCGCAGTCGTCTCATTCTGCAGGTTAGCGAGATCAGTTAACGATATTTTAGACATTTGCTAAGCGCTCGTCACTGCGTTCCAAGTAGTACCACCATCAGAGTTAATATACATTCTGAGGTTAGCGCCAGCGGCAGTTGTATTAATATATATAGAACCCTTTGGAGCTGTTATTCCTGTTGGTAGACCCGCTTGTACTATAAAGCGAATGTCTGATAAATCGATATTTTGAGCCATTTAAATTCCTTTGATTATTCTTATAATCTGTTATTAAGAAAATGGGGAGACTGCCCTGTGCCTTGACACAATCTCATCTCCCCAAGTTACTTACTGAGTAATAGTACTTGTCGTACGATAGTTAATGCGTACCTTCACCTTACCTGCTGTGAATACAGCAGTGCCGGATTGAGCAATCAAGTAACCCGTATTTGGAGTACCAGTTGTAGTGCCAATATAACCACCCGCACCGGCTGAACCGCCAGTTAGGATAATCTTAGCACCCTGTGTTAAAGAACCAACTGCGACGGCATTCACGAACCCCGTTGCCGAGGAAACGGTGGAACGATCGTTTGCGATCAAGCCAACGCTGAATGTAGCCGTAGCACCAACAGCTGCAATCTCAACATCAATTTCAACTGACTCGACGTATACGCCGCCAGGGATGAAAGTGGTGTTGGACTGAATGATATTAGTACCAAACGGAGTTAGTGTAGTTAAGTCGATGGTGTATTCTTGCATACGATATTCACCGTAACGAAGATAATCACCACCAGTTTCGGGTATGGCCTTTGTAGTGCCATATTGACGGTATAAACCGTCGGTGTCAAACCATGAACCACCAACCATGTTATGTTTCTCCTTCTAATTAAGCAGGCACAACAGCGGTGCTGGTGAGGACAGTGACCATATTTTCAGGTCGGTACAGTTTGAAACCATACTCAGCAATCGTTAGATATTCCCACTGTTGTAAGTCTTTGTTAAACTCACTATATACAGCCGGGTTCTGACGGAAGCCGCCGATCCATGGTGTAGTATCACCTGGGGTCGCGGAGAAGAAATAGTTGGCTACGCCGTTTGTAACGGATACGGAACTGATTGTCTCCGAAATACTACCCGGAAGGTAGTTAGATACGTAGATATCAAAACCGAATACATTGAAACGGAACTTGAACCCTGTGATAATACCGTCTTGAGCAACACTAGCCCACATTTGCTGTGGAGATAGTAAATTGACCATGTTGGCTTGGGTAGCAAGTGTGTAGGCAACTGAAGGGTCAACAACCGCACACAGGTTTGTCAAGGGCACATTAGCTTTAGTTAGAGCATATTGAGCCTTGGCGAAATCTTGGATGACAATGGACTGGCTAGTGCCATGGCCCACCCATCGGTGATCTGCTGTGTTGATTGTGTTGGGGTTAGATGCAGTTTGTCCGCTATTTGCAACCGCAAATATGCGAGTTTCCACGGCTTCCATTAAAGCACGATGTTGACGCGGCAAGAAGGCTGCGACTACATCAGAACTATAGAAACTATCTCTCTTAAACTTCTCTGAGATTGCATTGGCAGAATATTTGTATTGGTCAAATGAGAACTGGAAATTACCAGTATCCATCTGATTATACTTTACAGCTTGATTTTCATTGAAATCCGCTGTTTCCGCTTCACCAATCGAGGGAATATTAAGGGTATAGCCATCAGGGAAGTCCTGAAGAACTTTGACAAACTTCATAGCGTTCAGCTCGTCTAGCAGAAGTTCTTTGATCTGACGAGACCAAAGACTGGTTCTAACTAGATGCTGATTAGACTGGTCCGTAAAGGCAGCCATGAAGTCATCTCCTTAGAGTTATTCGTCCCTAGGCATACCGAATGCGTCTCCTTGTTCGAGGGCATCTTGATGCATTTGGACTGAGATTTTAGGGTCAAGATACAATCTAGGATTACTCTTCTTGAGTTCTTGGTAATAATTCCAATCTCGTTTCTGAACCCTTGGTGCGAAGCTGTCTTGTCGCTGATTAGAACGAGGCGGAGGATTAAAACTGTCTCGACGTTCTTGCTGATCCATTCCAAATGTCCTGAAAAAGACAGAGGGATGATTTTTGGCTAGTTCGTCTACGAACGCTTGATCGAGGCCTAATGTATCCATACGTTGTCTCAGAATTGAGTTGGAGTTATCTCCAAACTGTTCTCTGAGTTTTGCCTTCACCATATTGAAGTTTTCAGTCTGCTTGTTCAGACGCTCACGTGCAGTGAGTTTCTGTTCCAGCATAGTATCAATATCTTCGGCTTTTAAGGAGGGCTGATTTACGTTTTCCCTATTGGTGTCTGGGAGCGTATCCTCGTTGGGTTTGGCCTGCTTTAATTGGTCAATCAGGTCTTTTAACTGAGCACTCGCTTGATGCTCCTCTCGGAGCTTTAGATAGTCTCCTCTTAATTCATCCATCCTTGAGGTTAAGGTTTTGATGTATAAGTCGGATTCTACCTTTGCTTTGAGAACTTCTTCCGGTGACTTGTCCTTCCACTTCTCTTCAAGTTCTCTTCGGTCATTAGTTTGGTCTTCGTGATCTTCTATTAGGCTGTCAGCCATTGGTTTCTTCCTTCGGGTCTGAGGTTATTAATTTACTCACCATTTTTAGTGCAGCTTTAAAACCATTAGTATGAGCTTGCTTGTAGTCCCAATTAGGTGAGTCATATATCTTGGAACTTATTTCTGCAGTCTCTAGACTAGATTTCTCTTCATCCAAGAGTTCCTGCAGACGCTCTAAGACTGCTTTAGAGCCTTTGAGCTGATTTTTAAATCTTTCTTTGTCTTCCTCTGTCTTTAAATGCTTGGTCCAAGCAGAAATCATTGAAAGGGATTAACTCCATTATAAGACATTAAATATACGAAATATAATACATAAAGAACTACGGCTAATACAATTATAGATGCTATAGCTTTGATCATTTTGTTACCACTGGTTTTAGAGAAGTAGGATCTAATGGAATATAAGTTGGTTTAGTGGTTGAACTAACAGCTATATTCAAAGGAGCTACTGCTATTTGCAGTAAAGTATCAATAGTACGTGGATCTTCCTGAGGAATCTGTTCCACAATAAAACGTCTTAGCTTTATCAATTGCTGGATAGTTCCTACAATAGTCGGAGCATTATCTAATTTAATATCATTTATATCTATATTCATTGAGTACCCAACGTTCCTGTTGGTGTAGCATTAGGAGGAGGATTTCTCTGTAACCCTAAAGTTGCGTTAGCGGTCTTCGGCGGAGGAGAGAATTGACCAGCAGCATTAACATCATAGTCTTCGCCCATACCAGTGGCTGTTCCTGTTTCTTGATGGAGTTGCTCTTGTAAAGCTTGAACCATACGTTGAGCATCAGCTTGTTCAGCTAGACTAATGTATGGGGTCACAACTCCATAGTCTTTTAGATCGAATGTTGATTCGAGTATCTTTGCAAGTATAATGCCAGAAAAGTGTGGCTGTACGACGGGCCATAGACCGCTTCCAGTGAGTGCAGTAATATTTTGGACAAGTTCTGCTTGTTCAGCGAAATGTCTAGCACCAATTGCCTTAATTCGGCCAACTCCTGTGATGTCATCGACTGTAAGACTTTGGAAGGTTGTAGTCTTGAATTCATCGTTGAATACTCTGATTGAAGAGATACTAGCCATGTTACGTTGAGCTAACTCAAGCATGGCATTCAATACCATATCTAAGAACTCAGAAAACTGAAATATCTTATTCTGGAAGAGACGGGAGGACGCATTTTCCAGTCTTTGTACTTCGTACTTAGTTTTTTCACCTGGGGACCGGATTCCCATGGCTTCGCGAGGCGCACCAGCCATCTCTTCCATTTGAGTTGCTAGATTACCAATCTCCATATTGGATTGCATAATCTGGACTTCAGGCTGGACTAGTTCTACATCTCCTTCTTCAGAGGTAAATATCTTCTCACCAGGCTGCCAAGTATATTCTTCTACGAAACCTTTTACCTTCTGCACTGGATAAGTCACCAAATCCCAGATATCTGCTTTCATATTCTCGACATGGTCCATGCGATATTGCATTCCAACGAGATTATCTAAGGGACCCATGCCCCAGAGATTATCTTGCTTCCGTCTCCATGGAGAATGGAAGATTGGGGGATAGCCGAAGAAAGAGGGATTAGCTTTATTATTTATTAGTTTATGTCTGTCTACGACAGTGATAACTCTATTCTTTTCAAATTTATCTTCATATGGATCATACCAATCTCCATAGAAGGTTAATACTTCAACCATATCTGACAGAAGATATGCTCTGAAACTAGTGAAGCCATCCATTGCATAGAGATGGTCTTTCTGTATCCAATCGCCTTGGAACTCTCTAGCATGAAATCTAATATCTTTTAGATACTTATAGAGTTCTTCATATTCAACTCTATTTTCATCATTAGTCATCTTTTCCAAAAGATCTTTGAGTTCACCGAGAGAGATTATGGAACGGATGATCTTGGGAGATTCTATGAAAGACTCTGTAGTGGGATTGAAGACAATATCAAGTGGACTAATTCTACGTATTGCCGGACCGACGAAACCTACCTGAGTCTTATCCTGTTGTTCGGCTCTCATGTCCTTCCACTCTACAGTAGCAAAACAATTACCGAAATCAATGTAATCTTGGATAACCTTCTCTATTTCAGGTCGAAAGCCGGGTTGTTCGATAACCCACGTCATATAGTTGACGATGGTATCTTTCTTGTCCATGGAATTAGAATCAGCATTATCTGCCTCCCATTCCAACCATTTACGTTTTGGAAATAGAGTTGCAGTATAATTGGCGAATAAGTTGTCTCGGATCTGACATAACTTTGGAATAGTAGTCTTGTTCTTCCACGGCAGTTGGGCGTTGGTAGTTTGGGTTGTATCCGTAGCGTATACGTACCGACGTATTTCTTCCCAATCGTTTTTCTTTACCTGACGAAGAGTATCCCATGAAATGTAGCGTTCCGTAATTCTAGTGGCTAGAGCATCTGGAGTAATTACATTCTCAAGCTCCATAACCTTACCGGTCATGCCACACCGCCGAACTTAGAATGAAATGTGTATACAGGTTGAATATCTTTTCTCATTGCAAAATAGTTAATTGGGGGAGTTGAAAAATCGATTGCAGAAGCTAGAGCATCTTTCACGTCATCGTGAGATGGATTGATAAATAGCAGTTCTTCTTCTAGAACTTGAATATTACCACCACCATAGTGCCATATCTGTCTATTAGCATATCGAGGTTCTAAGATTGAGAATATACGTTCTTCCTTTGAACCTTGCCATCTAGAAGGTCTAAACTCATCTATGATCAAAGATAGACCATTCTTACGAATGTAGTTATCTTTCAAATCTTCGACAATGACTTTCTGAGCTACGCTAACTTCAGCTCTAATCTTTCTGAAACCCCATTTCTCATATAATTTAAGGATATGTTGAAAATATTCTGAAATCTTATCTGTTTTAAAACGATCTATTTCGAGAATATAATAATTGTTGTAACCATCAACACCAAGAACCACAATGGAAGAAAAATCAGACTTCTTGCCAAGGCTGTATGCAAAGTCAACAGCCGCAACGACGTTAAGTCTCTCCCTCTTGAAATACCAGTGGTAATCCCGGTGGGACAGATAGTTGGCGTCATAATATTGGAATAGATCCCTCTGTATGGGGGATGAGTCAACATCATGTGGGTCATTATAATATTGGGCTCTAAAGTGGATTTTGTTGAGGTATTGAGCTCTTTTAGTGGCAAGGATATCTGCGTCAAAACCGAACCATTTACCATCAACACGCTGTTGTCTGGGCCAGAGGAATTGGCCTGAACCATCTCCGGCAGTTTCAACGGGATATTCCTTCTTTTCAAAGAGAGACTCAGAATTCTTTCTATTTCCGAGTTCATCAAATTCATCTATTTCCATCTCCAATAAACTAGAATACAAGTCTTTTGGATGGTATCTAGTACCAACCACCCATTCCTTGGCATTTACAGTTTCAACTGAAGATAATAGACCATACTGATCAATTACTTTCTGTCGTCCTTCTTCGAGGTATGCATTATTTGAAACCACCACGTCATCAAGAACGGCAATATCACAATGTAAACCAACAATATTCGAAGTGAGACCTGCAGTAAAGATTGAAGGATCACGTATAGACTCTGCACGACGACGTGGATCATCTACTGAGATTTCTCCTTCCGTCCACTTCTCCCGTTTAGCTTCTTCTCTATTAACCATATCTGGCCAATAGAGACGATAAACATCACAAGTTATCATATCTTTGATGAACTTAAGCTGTTTAATGGCTAAGTTTCTAGTTGAAGAAATATACAGAATCTTTAGGGTTGGATCTTTGGTTAATTCCCAAGCCACGCGGTATGCTATCAAAGCAGACTTCATGTGATCTCTGGGAAGTAGTAATAGTTGATGGGATTTAGCATTACTACTAGTCCACCAACTTATTACCTCTCTATGTATGTTCCCCAATAGTCTATTGGGATGAACTAAGTTAATGAAGCTTTCTAAAGATCGTTCAGCTTGTTCTCTACGCTCTTTCCTGCGTAATTGAAGATCTGATAGAGGTCTTTTCTTCATTAGGTTAAATTACCGGATACTACTGTAACCTTGCGAGTACCCTCCACAAAGGCTCCTGTTTTAGAGACATTCATTGAACCGCATGGATGTTGATGCCCAGAAGAACCTACGGATCTAAAGACATTCCAAGCACCACAAGGATGGTATAGACCTATTAAAGACAAGCCATTGGTCTGAACTACATTCAATGAGCCATCTGCAGCATATAAACCTGTTATAGCTGCGCCAGATACTACAGTGACATTAGTCGTACCATCAGTTGCATATAGAGCCATTATTCCTCCTCATCCTGTTTTCTCAATTTAGTTGGAGAAATACCTTCTTTAGCAGCATTACGCACTCTAATTTCCCAAATATCATTTCTAACTGATGTTAGACGATTATCTACGTGCTCGAAACGAACATCATCATGTTTCTGGTGATATTCTAACTTCTCGGCAAACATGTGATTGAGTTTGTCTATTTGGTCATAGACTAAACGACGGATATCAGCAAATTGACCTGATAACCACCAAGCTAATCCCCATACTGCTCCAACGATAGTGCCTAAGATGGTTACTAGGGCTAAAGTCTCTGTGTTTAGCATTTCATTGAGAAGATTAAGCGACTGTGGTATTAGCCGTTACTGCAGCAGATAGTTTATCTGTATTAGCTTGAATACTTGCAACCACAGCGTCTAAAGCTGCTGGGTCATTGGTTGTCTGAGCATCTTTGACTTGCTGAGCCACTTGGTTTAATAGTGTAATAACTGAATCTTCTACAGTCTGTTGAGCAGCGACTG
>Ga0137361_10001051_pt1 | contig 16627 bp, 15 predicted proteins | sample Mad1_80_16metaG_FD_104923 | JGI IMG/M metagenome (GOLD analysis project Ga0137361, IMG submission 104923) | Vadose zone soil microbial communities from Angelo Coast Range Reserve, California, USA - Mad1_80_16 metaG | ecosystem: Environmental > Terrestrial > Soil > Vadose zone | place: USA... | reverse complement strand
TGGTACCCGCTTCTGTGCCCATGAAGACAAGTTGAAAACCACCGGAATGAGCACGCTCTCACCTGCTTCAGCGCGATCCAACAAGGTACGTGCCAGTTGGAGCAGCAGTGTCGTTTTCCCGGAGCCAGGCTCACCCAGGATGAGCAGTTCGCCGTCTGCCTCATCATACACCTGGACGATGGAGATTTCGGCAGGAAGAGGACGTGGCAGACGATTCGTTTCTTGTACGACAAGATGCCAGGGATTGGCAAGCGCATCTGGCTGTTCCTGTAAGTCGAGGACGATCAAGGCAGCTTGATTGAGCGATTGCTCTAGCACACCCTCGATCCAAATCTGCCGCACGCGCTTGAGCAAGCGCAGGCGGTTTTGCCGAGCCACTGACGACAAACGAGACGTGAGATGAACTGAGGGTGCTTGTTGCTCGATCGCTCGACGAAGACCCCGCGCCACGTCGCGAAAGGCTGCATCCTGGTTATCCCATTCGGTCACGGCCCTGCTATCACGAGGCAGACCTTGCAGGTGAGCAAAAGGTGCGCTCTGCCAATCGACAGGACGCAGGAAAATGGGAATGACGCGTGCCTCTCCTCGGCTGTGGCGTTCCAATGCACGTTGCATTTCGACGCTGTAGCAATAGTCGGAGGCTAGAAAGTCAGAGCTGATGAGCAGGAGGATGATCGAAGCTGCCTCTAGGTGCGCATCAATCTCCTGAGCCCACTCTGCACCTGGGAGGATCTCTCGATCATACCATTCGGAGATAAGTCCCTGTCGGCTCAACAGACGAAGATGCTTCTCTAACTGCTTCTGAAGTGCCTCATCTTCATGGGCATAGGAGTAGAAGAGGGTGAGTAGTGCTCCTGCCTGCTGCATACTTCTCCTCACATGGTTTCTGCCTGTTCCTCTACAGTACTTGAGTATATCATTTTTCTGGTGTGAATTGTGGCAAGAAATGATCTGAAGAGCCCTTTCCTGGTTGTCTGTGATAGCGCTTCTGAAGAGATTTGAGGCACTTTTTCAATGAAATTCTTGTAGGGTGTTGACCTATTTATTCGAAAATTGAGACAAGAATTCGAGGATTGAGGCAATTTACCAGTGTTTTTGGATGCTTTATTGTGGAGTCGTATTATCAAGTTTCAAGTTTTTCCTGCTGTTTTTTCAGCGGCTTAGACAACGAGAGAAAGTGGGTTGAGGATATCTCGATCCCTTGATAAAAGCGGGAAAAACACATTTCCCACGGTTTTCAAGAAAAGGATACCTGAGTTTTTCGTTGCTGCCAAAAGTATACGATGCTAAAATTGGTATGTCCGGCTGGAGGGATCTTTCCATTTCTCGCTCTAAAAAAAGAATACTTGAGTTGGTACTCTGCGCTGAATTATAAAAGGTATTTATATATGGCTTCTCATCAACAATCAAAACAAGAAACCAGCTTTGAGAGACGATATGTTGAGTTGACGGCATCCTTCGCAATGTCTCCGATGGAAGCCCCCCGTTTTGAGCTATTTTCCGGTATTCACCCGATAGAACAGAGACATCTTTCAGAAGATGAAGAACAGTGGCCACTCTTCCTTCTTCGCTCCGTTCGCCGTAGCGATCTGCTCTCCTTGCAACACCCAAACACAATGGAAGAATTAGCGTTGCTGTGGCTCAAACATTTTCCTGAGATAGATGATCTCTTCTCGCAATGCAAGGAGTGGTCTGATTTCTATGAGGTTCTGGGCAAAGAAATACTCCGGCAGATAGAGGTACTGAATCTCACATACGCCTTCTACCCATGTCCTTCTTCCGTCCAGTTCGGGCAATATCCACAAGTCAGAGCTATGCAAACAGAGCTTCAACACTTAATGGAGGCAAGAATCTCTAGCGATAGAAGATCAAAGGGCAAAATTGTCTGGACACTGCCTTTCCCTGCGCTTGGCTTTTTTGGTCGTGAGGTCGAACTACGAGCCGGTCTTTCTCCTCGGCTAAAAGACCGCTTATCGCTGAACAGCTATGTACCGGGTCTGTTGTGCAACTACTTGCTTCATCGTGGTATATCCATAGAGCTTGTCTTAGATCCACACCAATTCGAAGACCTCATAAACATGATTTTCCGAGAGGAGGGGTGGGAAGTAAAAAGAATGCCAAAAACACGTGACGGAGGAAAGGATATCGTGGCAAGTAAGGTTGTTGATGGCCAGCCGGTCACTACATATATACAGGTGAAGAGGAATGCCCAATATAGACCAGTAAGCCTGAAAGATGTGAAGGAGTTTGTTGCTACCTTGGCGGCAGATGGTCTTAATAAAGGATATATGGTAACTACATCTTCCTTTTCATCTGATGCAGAAAAGTGGTTATATACGATGAAAGTTCCCTTGGCGACCGTTGAACTTGTCGATAAGAGCCAGCTCGAAGTAATCATGCAAAGAATTAGCGAAGCTCATATTCCAGCGTATCTCCTTTAAAGCACACTTAGGTTCTAACAATAACGCTGCCACAAAGCGTACAAAAACACCACCATAGAGCATCCAAATTAACAAGTTGGGTGAGCACAGGATTTTTGAATCAATGTAGGACCCCTCCGAGGATGATCCCCTATGATTGCCCTCGGGAGGGTCAAGCCTACACAAGAATTGACCTACCTTATCAGCAAATTATATACTAAACATTAGACGTTATAGAAAGGAACCTTACCCGTGAAAGTTTTTGGCCGCATGACGGTCTTTCCCATCATGCCTTCTCGTATCAGCCGACTCTATGAACTGGCATATAATCTATGGTGGAGCTGGCATCCTGAGGCTCGCGCCTTATATAGAAAACTGGACCCCGATTTGTGGGAACACGTTGGACATAATCCTGTTCATTTCCTGAGCGAGCTAAATCCGCAGTTGCTGGAACAGGCCGCTAATGATAGAGTGTACCTGGAACGCTATGATAGCGTCCTGGAGGATTTCGACCGCTATATGCATCCTCGCGCTGAGGAAACGTGGTTCTCACGCACATATCCAGAATTTGCAGATCGAACGATTGCTTATTTTTCGGCAGAGTTCGGGCTGCATGAATCCTTGCCTATCTACTCAGGTGGCCTGGGTATTCTTTCGGGCGACCATTGTAAAGAGGCCAGTGATCTGGGCCTGCCTTTTGTAGGTGTGGGATTTCTCTATCCACAGGGTTACTTCCGACAGGCCGTTACCCGCGATGGCATACAGGAGGCTTTTTACGACAAGCTACATTTTTCGGAGGCACCTGCTATTCCCGCTGTCGGACCTGATGGCAACGAGGTAATGATCAGCGTCGACCTGCCGGGACGCCGCATTCATGCCAAAGTATGGAAGTTACAGGTCGGGCGTATTCCGCTGTACCTCATGGACACGGACGTTGCTCCCAACGCACCGCATGATCGCGAACTTTCCGCACGCCTTTACGGTGGTGACCGCGAGATGCGTATCTCGCAGGAGATTGTGCTGGGCATTGGTGGTGTACGTGCCCTGCGCGCTTTAGGCATTTCACCTGCGGCATGGCACCTCAACGAGGGGCACGCGGCCTTTTTGAATCTCGAACGATGCCGGGAGCTAGTTGCCTCCGGATTGAGCTTCAACGAGGCACGGGAGGCGGTCGCCGCAAATTCGCTCTTCACAACACATACGCCCGTACCAGCAGGGAACGATACATTCAGTTATGATCTCATCGACAAGTACTTTGGCTCCTACTGGGGGCAACTGGGTCTCAACCGCGAACAATTTATGGAGATAGCGCGGGAGGATCATGGCTGGGGTCCAACCTTTGGTATGACGGTGCTGGCACTGCGCCTGACGGGTCAGCATAACGGTGTGAGTAAACTGCATGGAGACGTTTCGCGTAAGATGTGGCAGTTTTTATGGCCGGGAATCGATGCTGACGAGGTACCAATTGACTATATCACCAACGGCGTCCATACTCCCTCCTGGATCTCACCGCAGATGAATGACCTGTTCAAACGCTATCTTGGAGAAGATTGGGAAAACCACGTGGATGAGCAGGATTTGTGGAACCGCATTACAGAGATTCCCGACCAGGAACTCTGGAACATCCACGTGCAGCGCAAAGAGGCGCTCATCAATTATACGCGTCGCCATTTGAGAGAACAACATCTACGGCTCGGTGAAGGATCAGTTCAGATAGCCGAGTTTGAGCATATGCTCGATAAAGATGCTTTAATCGTTGGCTTCGCGCGCCGTTTTGCCACCTATAAGCGTGCAACGTTGATCTTCCGCGATATTGATCGCCTGAACCGCATTGTCAACAATCCCAAGCGCCCGGTACAGATTATCTTCGCCGGCAAGGCCCATCCAGCCGATGAACCAGGCAAGGCACTGATCGAGCAGGTGTATCGTTTCTCGCGCAGCGATGCATTCCGGGGCAAGATCATTTTCATGGAAAACTATGATATCGACATGGCTCGCTACCTGGTTTCGGGCACGGATCTCTGGCTGAATAATCCCATCCGGCCTCACGAGGCAAGCGGTACGAGTGGTCAAAAAGCTGCCCTCAATGGACAGCCGAATTGTAGTATCCTCGATGGCTGGTGGGCCGAGGGCTACAACGGCAAGAACGGCTGGGCGATTGGCGAGGAACGTGAATACCACGATACGAATGCGCAAGCTGAGGCCGACAGCCTTTCTCTGTACCGCCTGCTCGAGGAAGAGATCATCCCAACTTATTATGATCGTGGCCCCGATGGTATTCCACATCGCTGGATCTCCATCATGAAGGAGGCCATTCGCACATGCGCTCCTGAATTCAGTATGAGACGTATGGTGAAAGAGTATACCACTCGCTTCTATGTTCCCTCAATCGAGCAGGAGATAGCCATTCAGGAGAACAACTACGAACTGGCCCGCATTCTGGCAGCGTGGAAAGACAAGGTTAAGAAGAGTTGGTCGAACCTGGAAGTGTACGCAGATGGGCGGCGCGATGGGCAACTGAGCCTCGGCGAGGGAGTCGATGTGCGAGCATGGGTACGAGGAGATGGACTTCGCCCACAGGATTTAAGCGTTGAGTTAGTCTATGGTGATGCACACGACGAGCAGGTCGTTATACAGCATACCTTACCCATGAAATACACCAAACAGGAGTTGGACGGCTCCTACCGCTTTGATCTTCGCTTGCAGCCTCCAGAAAGTGGCAGCATTGCCTACGGCGTACGCGTGTTACCAAACCATCCTGCTCTTGGCGGCAAGCACGAGATGGGGCTGGTGCGCTGGGCGTGAGGTAAAAACAACACATAATAAACACAGCAGATAACGAGTCCGCCTCGACGGGGCGGACTCGTTATCTGCTGTGTTTATTATGTGTTATTCCCCATACGGTATCCAGATATTCTTCACCTGCGTGGACTCGTGTAAGAACTCCTTGCCCTCACCTTGAACAGGGTCAGACCAGTTGCGCGGGTGACCATAGTTGACCCACGTGCGCTTCATGTTGCCCGAGGAGGCAAGTTCGACACGCTTGCAACCCTCAGCCGGGCCGAAGTACCACATGGCATCTACATCGTCATGGTCGGCCAATACCTGGCTAAGGGTATCGCGATCACCCGTAACAATGTTTACCACGCCGCCGGGAAGATCTGAGGTTTCCAGCACCTGGTAGAAATCGGTGGCGCTTAAAGGCGATGTTTGTGAAGGGATGACCACTACCGTATTGCCCATAGCGATGGCAGGGGCTACCAATGATATGAAACCAAGCAGGGGATATGCTTCGGGGCAGGCTATAGCAGTGACGCCAATGGGTTCGGGCATTGCTAACACCGCGCCGCGCAGGGGCGGACGATGCACGACGCCTTCAAACTTGTCGGTCCAGGCGGCATAGCTGAAGAGGCGCGAGATGCTGGCTTCGACTTCTGAGACGGCATCCGAATAGGAACGGCCCGTTTGCTGCACAATGCGGCGCGCAAATTCCTCCTCACGGGCTGCCAGGTTCTCTGCGATGTAGAAAAGTATCTGGGCGCGGTTATGGGTCGTGCCCGCGGCCCAACCACTGGCTGCATGGGACGCCTCAACCGCATTACGAATATCCTTGCGATTGCCCTCGCCTACCTGCCCTACCACATGTCCACCTGGATCGTAGACATCCCGGCTATAACCAGAATCTGAACGCACCTGCTTGCCACCAATAAACATCTTCGGCGTGCGATCAATTGACGGGAATGCAGGACGAAAGCCATTGGTTGAACCAGGCTCAACATCTTCTTCATGGGACGCCTCACCTACCTCCTTCTCATGCGCTGATGACCTGGAACTATTAGGTAATGTAGAATCTTTGACTATATGAAAATCATCAGCGGTTGCTGGTGTAGATGATTCCCATTTTGGGCGCACATATTCGTAGAGCCCTTCCTTGCCACCTTCGCGACCAAAGCCGCTTTCGCGGTAACCGCCAAAGCCGCTTGAGGCATCGAAGAGGTTGGTGCAGTTGATCCAGACGCTTCCGGCTTTGAGTTTAGGAGCAACATCAAGGGCGAGGTTGATATTCTCGCTCCATACGCTTGCTGCCAGGCCATAGCGCGTATTGTTCGCCAGTTCGACCGCTTCGTTGGGCGTGCGGAAGGTCATTGAGACGAGTACGGGGCCAAAGATTTCGACCTGGGCTATGGTTGTGGCCGGGGAGACGTTGGTGAAAAGGGTGGGAGGGAAGAAGTAGCCCTCGGTGGGACAGGCCCAGGATGGTTGCCACATGACTGCGCCCTCCTCGACGCCCTGGTTGACCAGGCGCTGAATTTCTTTGAGCTGACCCGGAGAGACGATTGCACCGATATCCACTGCTTTGTCCAAGGGGTCGCCGATGCGCAGGTGCTCCATGCGAACACGCAATTTTTCGATCAGCCGGCCGGCGATATTTTCCTGCACGAGCAATCGGGAGCCGGCACAGCATACCTGTCCCTGGTTGAACCAGATGGCATCAACGACGCCTTCAACGACGCTATCCAGGTCGGCATCATCGAAGACGATGAAAGGCGATTTACCACCCAGTTCGAGCGAGAGTTTTTTCCCGGAGCCAGCAGTTGCGCGGCGTATGCTGCGGCCCACATCGGTGGAACCGGTAAAAGCAATTTTGTTGACATCTGGATGGCGCACCAGCGCTTCACCAACCTGCGATGCCTCACCCGTTACGATATTGACTACTCCAGGAGGGAGGCCTATCTCCTGGAGAATCTCGGCAAACTTGAGGGCAGTCAGCGAGGTATATCTCGCCGGTTTAAGTACGACCGTATTGCCCATCGCCAGGGCAGGCGCGATTTTCCATGCCAACATGAGCAGTGGGAAGTTCCAGGGGATGATCTGCCCAACCACGCCTACCGGCTCGTAGCCGGGAAGTTCGGAGGCCATAAGCTGCGCCCAACCGGCATGATAATAGAAATGGCGAGCCACGAGTGGTATATCGATATCACGGGTTTCGCGGATGGGCTTACCATTATCGAGCGATTCAAGTACGGCCAGCAGGCGCGAGTGCTTTTGAATATGGCGAACGATGGCATACATATAACGGGCGCGTATATGCCCAGGTGTTTTGCTCCATGTTTCAAAGGCGGCACGAGCGGCTGCCACGGCGGCATCGACATCAGCACTATTTGCGGAAGCTATTTGTGCGAGTGGCCTGCCGGTCGCGGGGTTGATACTTTCCATATATTGGCCGCTGCCCGGTTTGACCCACTGGTTGTTGATGAACAGGCCGAACGGCGCGTGTTCTTGCATCCATGTCAGCCCAGGAGCAGCTGCCTCAGGGGCCGGGCCATATTCCATTGATTTGAAGATTTCCATGACGTTCATACTGTGCCTCCCTCTTAGACCATCGGGTTATGATTAGCCGCTGCATAGTGACCTGTGACGAAGTACGAAAGCTGCCGTTCGATATCCGCAAGCAGACCACTGGCACCAATACGGAACAGTGTGTTATTCACCCACTCGTTGCCCAATTCTTCTTTCATCAAGCTGAGCCAATCGAGCGAGGCCTTAGCGCTGCGAATGCCACCGGCAGGTTTGAAGCCTACTTTGTAACCTGTGCGTTCAAAATAGTCGCGGATGGCACGGGTCATGACCACTCCAACAGGAAGCGTGGCGTTAACGGGTTCTTTACCGGTGGAGGTTTTAATGAAATCGGCGCCGGCCATCATACAGACAAGGCTTGCCATGTCGATATTACGCAGTGTGGCCAGTTCGTACGTGGCAAGGATGGTCTTCATGTGGGCATCGCCACAGGCAGCTCGGAAAGCACGCACTTCGTCGTAGAGGGCCTGCCAGTTCCCCGTCAGCACGTGAGCGCGCGAGATGACAATGTCGATTTCGGCAGCTCCGGCCTTGACGGACGCGTTTATTTCTTCAAGCTTCTGCTCAAAAGAAATTTGTCCGGCGGGGAAGCCTGTCGAGACGGCGGCCACAGGAATGTCAGAACCACGGAGAGCTTCGACGGCTACCGGGACAAGGTTATGATAGACGCAAACGGCTCCAACTTTTAGATCGAGGCTCCCTGCCCCAAGAGCATCCAGCACTTCCTGCCTCACAGGATGACGCGCTTTAGCACATAGGCGCAAGACATTGCCGGGAGTGTCATCGCCTGCTAGTGTCGTGAGGTCAATGCAGGTTATGGCTCGCAACAGCCAGGCCACCTGCCACTCTTTCTTAACAGTACGACGTGTTGGTATGGTAGCGGCTCGTCGCTCTACCGCACTGCGGTTGACACGCACCTGGCGCACCCAGTCCATATCCAGGGGAATGCCTGGATTGCGGATAGGATGGGATATGGAATCAGGAAGTAGAGAGGCATCTGGCTCAGTTCGTCTTTTGGTCGTGGTCATAGGTTTTGTCCCTTTGGAAGTGCTTAAGAAAGCCCCTGGCAGCCACAAGGGCTGCAACTACATTTATTTATTGCCCCTATTACGTACGGTTATTAATGTATCTTCAACTATAAAGGAGCCTATTGTCAAGCGCATGAAAGCTTAATCATCCGCATCGAACCAGACAAATAGATATACTAATTTTTGCCTCGTTTTATATGAAGCAGGCGTTGAAAAGGTGGTAATTGTTCCGTTGACCCATACTCATAATTAGACAGGAACCAGGCGGAATGGTAGAATATCTTATCGCCACAACTTCCGACCGGAGGCACTACAGCTTATTCAACGCTCCGGTAAATATTTTAGCAGAAAGGTCGGAGTATACTATGTCAAACGAGAACTCCAGTACAACCTCTTCTTCCCAGCCTCGTGGTGTCCACCTGGTTGGCAGTGTGCCTTTAGCAAACGCCGAAGAAGTTTTCCGCACCGCCAGTTCAATACTGGGCGACCGATTACGCCGTCTTCCCGATGGAGAAACAGGAGACCGAACCAATTGGATTGGCTGGCAAATCAACTTTCTGGCTCGAAATCCAAATTTTGAGGTTAGGCCACCAGACCCTGAAGCCTACGCACCTTTGCCATCCATCAAACTGCGTTCGCCGATGAGTTCCGACGATATTACTTTTGAGAACCTCGGCTATGCTGACGCAGCGCTCGCCTCCTATGCGCTCTTTTCGCAGCTTAAGCAGGAAGGAGCGCTGCCTGCACATTATCGTTTCCAGGTCAGCTTACCCACCCCACTGGCCCCTGTTGCCGCCTTCGTGGTGTCCGAAGATCAGGCAACCGTCGAACCGGCTTACGAGAGAGCGATGTTTGCCGAGCTTGATAAGATTACGCATGCCATTCCGCACGATGAACTGGCGATCCAATGGGACGTAGCAGTCGAATTCGGCCTGTGGGAAGGCTCAACATTCACTCATTCCAGCAGTGTTAAGACGCAAATCATCGAGAAGTTGGTGCGACTTGGCAATCGTGTGCCGGAGGATGTTGAGCTTGGCTATCATCTTTGCTATGGTGATGCCGGACACAAACATTTTATAGAGCCAAAAGATACTGCCAATCTGATCGAGGTTGCCAATGCCATCTCCGCGGGATTGGAACGTCAGATTAACTGGATTCACATGCCCGTGCCCCGCAACCGCGATGATGATGCCTATTTTGCACCGCTGCGCAACCTGCATCTCCACCCCGAGACAGAACTCTACCTTGGACTGGTACATTATACCGATGGGAGTGAGGGTACACAGCGACGTATCGCAGCAGCGCAAAAGGTTATCGCTGATTTTGGAGTTGCCACTGAATGTGGTTTTGGCCGGCGACCACCAGAGACCATTCCAGAGCTGCTGCGCATTCATAGCGAGGTGGCCGTACCAGTCTCGGCATAGAGGGATGAAAACAGGAATATGAGTGAACGTCATACTACCAGCACACAACGATTAGCCCACGCGTTACTTAACAGTCCCGGTGATACAGACACTATCACACGTCGCGCTGTAGAGGAATATTGCGCCAGATTGAGCGGAAGTTCTACCAGGACGGCTGCTGATATTCCAATCGATCTGGCCAATTATCTCAATAAGCTGGCGTTGCACGCCTACAAGACAACGGACGAGGACATCCAGACGCTGCGGCAGGCAGGCTATTCCGAGGATGCGATTTTCGAGCTTACATTGAGTGCCGCACTCGGAGCTGGTATGGGACGATTAGAGCGCGGTTTGTCCGCTTTGAAGGGAGAGCAAGGATGAGGTTGGAGAAGCTTGAACAAGTGCTTGCAGGCAAACCCGTGCCGGATATAGTTCGGGTGTTATCTTACCGGCCGCAATTTTTTGGCATTCCTTTCTCCCAATGCCTGGAAGATGTGATGCGCGGTCCTTCAGAATGGAGCGTAGGAGAGCGGGAGTTGTTCGCGGCCTTCGTCTCGCGTAAAAATCAGTGTCCTTTTTGAACGGGCAGTCATGGCGCGGTCGCGTCGGAGGCGCTCGGATACGAGTTTGTTCAGGCTGTACTCGATGATTGGCATACGGCACCCATCGATGAGAAACTGCGGGTAACGCTGGGCTTTTTAGAGAAGTTGACTTTGTGGCCTGGAGATATTGGCCCTGATGATGTGACACCACTACATGCAGCAGGGGTGAGTGACGCGGCTATCGAAGATGCTATCTACGTTTGCACGTATTTCAATATGATTGATCGCATAGCGGACGCGTTGGGTTTTGAGGTGCTATCGGCCGAGGCATTTGCGGCACGGGCGGGGAGGTTTTTGGAGGAGGGGTATCTTTGATTTGCTCCATCATTGCTTTAAGTTCCTGATCCTTTGTAAGTAGCTCGTCACGCGCTGCAGATGACCCATTTTGTCAGGTACTTGACAGAGTTTGTTTTAAGGGATATGTTCTTCAAAACGCTTATTAGGAGGGTTAATCATTGATCGCAATTGAAGTTGTTATCCCTAGTTCTACTGTTGATGCCTTGTATCCTGTTCTCTCCCAGTATTGTACCGAGGTAGGCGACGTGTTGCTAGGTCACAGGGATTACTCACAGACAAGTGAGGTGCTGGGAGTCGTCCATCTGACAGACGACAGCCATATCTCCAAACACCTCACCATCCTTACGCAAGCTCTTGAGCAAAAGGCTATCCTGTCCTTTCAGTTTGTACAGGGATGCCTCGTCAAGTTAGCTGCACCTGGCATTCAGGAACAGATAGCGAATTTCCCTTTCTCACTTGGAGACGTATGGATTCCTAACCCCAATGGCGAGCAGAGCCTGTATCTCTGCCTTCACCGCCAACTGTTGACGGCTCAGCAATCGGCCTGGCTGCTGGTTCGCCCCGAGTTGACCTGGAGCTATATGTAAGTCGAGTTGCGCCAGAGGCACCAAACAAAACTGTATACTGACTCTAGCTCTCCCGTCGTTTCAGCACAATCACTGGAATCTGACGGGTCACCTTCGCCTGGTGATCGGCAAAAAATGGATACTGTTCAACTACCCTATCCCACAGCCCTTGCCGCTCCGGACCCTCCATAACGACCGCGATAGCCTCGAAGATGTCATTTCCTATCTCGACGGTGACTTCTGAGTGAGCCACCAGGTTGCGATACCAGTCAGGGTGGGTCGGCGCGCCCGCGTTGGAGGCGATCACGAGCAGGCGGTCGCCATCACGAATATACATCATCGGCGTTGTACGGAGTTGGCCGCTCTTAGCGCCTGTAGTCGTGAGCAAGAGCAAGGGCCTTCCCGCCATTGGCCCACCGTTTTTACCTCGATCCGCACGGAATTCCTCTATCAACTGACGGTTATAGGTGTTCTGGTCGGTCATGATTCCTCCTGTTGCTTTATCATATGCCCCAATATACCTGCTGCAACTTCGTGACCTTTCTCTATACTGAAGACAGAAGCCAGCACCTTTCAGTCTATCACATCTCTATTTAACAGTATCGGGGGATTTTTTCAGGAGGTTCAATCATGGCACAAAACAAGGTAGTACGAGCATTACGCGTCTGTTTCCTCAGTAGTATGCTGGCAGTGATGGTGCTGCTGGTCTTGCCTTTTAGCGTGAGTGCGCAGACAATAGCACGGGGACATGCAGGGGCCAGCCCGGCCAGCAGTGGTGTAACCGTCAAGATTGTGCAGAAGCATGGAAATTACAAATTTAAGCCCAAGAAGGTCACCGTAACCCAGGGAGAGCAGGGGACTCTGGACAACACCACGAACATCGACCAGACAATCACATACCAGGGCGCTCCAATTTACACTATTCCGGCCAATAGCTCTATCACCGTAACGATATCCTTTTCGCCTGGAACGTACGTGGTGAGTTTGCAGTCGAACCCCAAGGCAAAGTTGACGATCATCGTAAAGTGATCCTGCGATGAAGATTTCATAGGCACGCGCAAGGCATGCCTCTATTATGAGACGGATCTATGCCCCTCGATCGTAGTTAAGGATGAGGTCCTGAGATGAGACATTCTCAGGACCTTTTTGTGTGTCCAGATCGGATTTGTGTACTACGAAGAAGGTCATCGAAGCCTTGCATATAGATTCAGGCGCTAAAGCGCTCCTTCTGCTGCTGATGGAACGGCGCAAGAGCAGCATTGGCAGCCACTGTTGTCTGCAAGCGCTCGACGAGTCCGGCAAATTCATGACCGGGAATGGTTAAGACCAGTTCGGATGGAGTCAATCCGGTATAAGTACGCGCTCCAACGCAGCCAAAGCTCATAGAGGTTGTGCCTGTTTGCATTGTACGAGGAATGACAGCGCATGTGGGCCGCCCAAAGGCTGATTGCCCTCCCTCGTGCAGCCAGTTCATATTGCCCATGGCTTCCGCTACCAGCATGCCCTGCTGGGTGTCCAGAATACAGAGTATCACGTCAGCCTCTACCGGAAGTTGGTCGAGGCGACCATAGACGATGCTTTGATGGGGCTTGTTAACAATGGGTAAAGCAGCGACTTCAGCCGGGGAGAAATACTGTACATCCGCCATGGTTTGCACTAATGCCTGCGCTCGCTCTTGCGAGGCTTGGGGCATCGTGAAGCCCATGGTCATCATGCCGATAGGACATTGCTGGTGATCTTCGGCGGTCGCATAGAAGACACCCTGTTCGGCCAGCCGCCAGAAGGTGCAGGCGGAAGGCACACGTTTGTTAGTATGCGGGATGTCCTCAGGGAGGCTGTCGACAAAAGCTAGGCCAATGGGTGGTTGTTTCAGCTGTAGTTGTTGGGTAAATCGTTGTGCCAGGTCTTGATACACGCTGTTCTTCCTTTTGTATGGGTCTTGTTCGAGGGTAGTACTTCTCCCCCGCCCAATTCTATCACACAAGTATTAGAAGGAAGAATGTTCGCTATACTCCATACTTCTTAATCAACCCCTTTACCCAATTAGCCTGCTTTTCCGAGGGAACAAACGTATTCTTTTGCAGACGCTTCGCCATATCATTCACAAATGTGCGCTCGTTAGAACTTACACGCGGACTATCGGTCGCAATGCTGTCAAACAATGTTTTAAGCTTCTGGACCTGCTGGCGTAGAGCAGCAAGTTCGGCAGGAGGAAGCATATTGCGAGCTTCGGGCGCATTCGAGGCCTGCCATTGTTCGTAAGCGGCCCTATCACCTTTCCAGGCACCCAGACCAGCCAGTTCATCGGCACGCTCGTTCTGATTATGCCCGGCATGCCCACGTACCCATTCAAAGACGGGGCGCGATTGACGCTTTTTGAGCAGGATACGATACAGTTCCCAGAGGTCGGAATTGGCCTTCATCTGGAAGATACCTTGCGCGACTTTGATGGTATAGTCGCTGTCACTGTAGACGGTTAACGGCTGATCCCGTGGGGCGAGACATAGTGCGGCCAGGACTGCGGTGATCTCGGCACGATTATTGGTGGTGTTCGGAGATTTGGGAATATGGCCGTAACATTCGATGCGAGGAGCATCTGTTGGTAACTCACCATCGACAAGTTCGTTTGCGGCTGCAAGAATTACACTCCAACCGGCAGGTCCACCAGGATTCTTGATGCAGGCTCCGTCGGTATACGCTACTGCCGCTCTTTCGCCAATGGTTGTATGAACCGTTTCAACAGGAATATCCCGCAGGGCATCGAGTACCGAATGCCACTCCAAGGAGTCATCTACAAGGCTCATAGTATTGTCCGATCTATCGATTTGAAGTATCCTGCTCAGAGCAACCTACACCACAACACGCTTCGCAGGAATTACGCCGCGTTTGCTCTTCTTACCTTCAACTACGATTTCAGAGCCTTCTTGTAACTCTTGAACAACGGCGGGTGATACCGTCTCACCCGTTTGTCGGAGAACAGATGTATTTCCATTGACGCGTACGGCCACTGGCCTCGTCGCGCCCGTACTTTGTTTATGAGCGCCGCCAGCTATGATGTATGTCTCTTTTTTGTCCGGGTTGGGGCTTGCTCCCACGACAGTTACTTTGCGCCCTTGCTCCATGAGCTTAGAAACGCGTTTTGCCAGTTCCTTCTGCTCCTCTTCGTCTGGTTTGCCATTGTTTTCAGATGCATTTTCAGCGACTTGCGAGTGCTGCTCTTCATCCTGGGACTGCTCCGTACTGGACTGATCGTGAGTATCGCCGCTAGCCTGCTCCTCGTGCGCCTGCTGTGAAAGCTCTGGATGTGATACGCCCTTTCCATCTGTATGCTCAAAGAGCGAATTATTATACGTAGATGGAATGGCTATATGCAAAGCTTGCGGCATGGCGTCGAAGCGATAATTGACCATCACGCGTTCGGCATCCCTTGCTTTTTTGAGCGCTTTACGGTCCGATTTGCTCAGGTAGTCCTTGAGTTTGACGGCACTGCCATCGAGTTGCAGGTCGATGGAGGCTGGGACGCTGATCGAGAGGTGCGCACCGTGAAAGTATTCGGCGGTCAGGTTACCAGGCTTGCGGTGCAATAAGAGCGAGGTAATTTGCTGCAAGGTACTGAGCGTATCACCGGCTGTGATAACGCAGACATCGAGTATGCCGTCATCGATGTAGGCATTGGGGGTCATTTCAACAACATCAGCATACTTGCGTGTATTGCCTATGATGACCTGGATGGCTTCCCCTTGCCAGACCAGATCACCGTTACCCTTATTATTGGCAGCGCGAATTTCTACCGGGAAAGGATGCTGCTTGGGAAGTTCCTTGGCAGCAGAAAACCCGACGGCAAGTGGGCCAATTTGATATTTCATAGGTTTGGAAACGTGCTGCATGACGGCGGCATCAATACCAAGACCTGCCATAAGCAAGAAGTGATGCCGGGCTTTGGAGGTCGCTTTTGCCTTACGTGATTTTTTGCCCTGTCCATTGGTTTGCGACCCCGCGTGGTTAGCGTCATTTTGTGCTTCGTCAGAGAAGGTAAGGCTTTCGACTGCGACATGGCCGATATCAACTTTGCGAACCTCACTGTTAACGAGCGTAAGGGCAGCCTTGACGGGATCATTGGGTATGCCAATTTCATCTGCCCAAACGTTAGCCGTACCTCCCGGAATGACACCCACAATGCTGTGTTGACCTTTGGCGTTCATTACTCCGTTGACAACCTGGTTGACTGTGCCATCACCTCCATAGGCGATAACAAGGTCGTAGCCATCCTCGGCAGCCTCCATGGCTAATTCCAATACCTGGCCGCCATATTCTTTAAGCTCGACATCTGTTTTCCAACCCGCGGCTGCCAGGACGGCAATTATATCCGTGAGTTTAGTAAGATTTTCTCCTGCCCTTGGATTAACAATTAAACGGGCTTTCTTGCAGTGCATACAAATTCTCCTCGTATCTGTTTATTATGCTTTATGTTAAGAGACACGAGGAGGGTAGAGGTAGAGTTTCAAAGACAAAAACTTGTCCGAGCAACCCTGATCGTGTAAGATAAAGCAGAGTAATCATATTGAAAAATGGGGAGTAGACAATCTATGCACCTTCGAGGTATCGGATACGCCTTCGCAGCCTCTCTTATATTTGGACTTGGGGCCGTGCTTGCAAAACTTGTGGGTAGTGAAATCGATGCTGCGCTGGTGGCATTCCTCGACCTCTCTGCAGGTGGCCTGTTACTCATCGTGTGTCTTGCCTTTACAAGAAATGCTGCACTCTTCCACCGTCTATCTGAACTCAAGCGAACTGATTGGATAAACCTTTTTCTGCTGGCATGCCCCGGTACATCGCTTCCTCTCCTCTTGATCGTCGCCGGTTTTGCGCGCTCAAGCGCATTGGAAGGAGGATTTCTGCTGCAACTAAACGGGGTTGCCGCCATGATCTTCGCGTTGCTGCTACTGGGAGAGC
>Ga0137361_10001048_pt1 | contig 16653 bp, 9 predicted proteins | sample Mad1_80_16metaG_FD_104923 | JGI IMG/M metagenome (GOLD analysis project Ga0137361, IMG submission 104923) | Vadose zone soil microbial communities from Angelo Coast Range Reserve, California, USA - Mad1_80_16 metaG | ecosystem: Environmental > Terrestrial > Soil > Vadose zone | place: USA... | reverse complement strand
GTTGAGAGCCACTCCTCGACGGTGTATCCCAGCATCGTCTCGACATAATCACTGACAAAGTTGATCCTTTGCGTGCCAGCATCCGGCTGGCCCCACGCCTCCCACATCACACCTGGAACACTGGCAACGATGTTATTTAAACGTTGACGCTGCTTTTCGATCTCGGCGGCAAACTCCTCTCTTTCTTCCTCCGCTCGCCTGCGCTCCGTAACGTCGACAGCCAGAACAACTCTGGCAAGCCCGCGGGTAAAGTCGAATGTATGCGACGTAATCTCGACACGAATGATCGTGCCGTCCCTCTTCCGGTGTCTCCATACGCCTGGCTCACTTAGTCCACCAGTAATCTCTGATATGCTGTCCTTCAAGGCTGGTACATCCTCGGGCGGACGAATGTCTTTGATGGTCATTGCCAGGAACTCATCCCGGGAGAATCCATAATGATTGACCGCGGCATCGTTGACAGCCAAAAAGCAGAGAGTTTCTAGATCGTAAACCCACATTGGCAAGGGATTGCTTTCGAATAGGAGCCGATAGCGCTCCTCTGAGTCGCGTAGAGCGTTTTCGGCTAACTTTTTCTCGACTATTTCCTTCTGCAATCCGGCGTTTATATCGGCAATCTCAGCGGTACGCTCCGCCACTCGTCGTTCCAAGCTGAGATTCAGATCGTTCGCCTCTGCCGTTCGCACGGCAATGTCCCACATTTCGGCTATGCTGCGCTTAATGGCAACGTAGAGAAACGCGTCTTCGAACAGCACCCAGCCCACGTGTTCAAGCCAGCGCCATTGGCTTGAGGAGAGAACTCCGTAAACAGTTTGCGGCCAAAACACACCTCTCAGAAAATGATCGACGGCAACGACAAGCGTCGCTGGTACGAGGACTCGCCAATCTCGGTAGAATGCCAGGAACGCCAGCGAACCAAAAACATGAAAGTGAGTTTCGATGCGACCGCCGGTGAAGTAGATCAGCAAGGCCGACATTAGAATTTGACCGGTTGCAATCACATGGCGAGTCGATCTCTCGCCTGGCCACGCCAACGCGAGAGTGATCGGCAAGATGCTAATTGCTCCTCCGAGGAAAATTGATGCCCACACGTGGACGTGAGTTTGACTGACAGTACCTATCCATGTTCGCGGTGTGATCCAAAGCGCTGCGGCGACGCCGGCTACCCACTGAACCGCCATCAAGACCGCGAACATGCGATCGGTGCGCTTGTAGATAGTCTGCTGGTGGGCCGCGAATAGCCGGCTCGCATGTTTTAGAGTTGAGGGAGCAATGCCCAGGCTAGTTTCCAACTTCTTCATAGCTCCCTTTTCGGCACTCGGAGTCGGGCTTGAACATCGGACAGCCAAAAACTCGACTGTTGTCGACATCAGCCGAGCCAGTGTCCACTAGTGCTTCAATCGCGGACTCACCGGCATTATCGCCAACATGCCCGCGTGAACCCGTAATGCCGCCGCTAAAAAGCAGACGCCCGTCTGTGCCATACAGAATGACTTGGCCCGACGTCGCTGCATGAAACCGCTGCGCTTCGATTTCGTCCTGGTCAAAAAGCACGGTGACTCCCGGAATCTTCAAAGCATTGCGCCAGAGATCCGTCTTAATCCATGCGTCTGAGAAACCGACCGGCTTCATGAGCACTACGTACGCGTCCATCCGGCCTCGGCAGTGCGCCATGAGCTTGTCGAGCTCCTCGATGCTAGCGCGTGTGCAAGGGCACTGAGGATGGGTCAGCATGACTAATGTTGCTCGGCCTGGGGTTGGCTTAATACGACTGGCGCCAGGCCATAGACGGGGCGGCACCGCGGCGATGCCAGGAGTGTTTTCGTACGACCAGAGAAACAATAGGCCGGCTGCGACTACGATGAACCACAGAAAGACAGAAGACAGAATGACCACGCGCCGATTGCTCGTCGTTTCTGGCACATCCCAATCGTCTTTTGGCACGAGTTTACCCAAATGCTTGAACCAAGGTTTAGTGACTCGGCAATTGCTTCTATTTCACGCGATTTGTGGTGAATCGCGAGGAAAGCACATTGCAAAGGTTACTTTACGGTATGAGGATTAACCATCAGGGAAGACCCTGAGGGTGCTGAGGCGATTTGCGATAGGATTACTGTAGGTATCTGAGGCTCTAAGGTTCCCACTTTTTCCTGGTCCTAAGCTAGGGGATTCTATGTGGGAAGTCTCTCAGGGTTTCCCTGATTGCGAAAATCCCCGACCAACGCTAGTCTGACGCGATCAGTAGCCTAGTTCTTTGCTGACCGTCGTTATATTAAGGCCATAATGGTATTGGTCATGCTCGAAAGTGAGGTAATGCGCCAAGGGCGGGTGTCCAGGGAAGGCCCTGACATAAGGAAGCCTCAATGAAAGACCGCACTGCTCCCCGTTGTCGCCCGAAAGGACAGGAGTCCCATCCTGTTTGGGCCATAGTTCGTTGCTGTTTCGCAAAGTTGATTGGGGATGGGCGGCTATAAAGACAATGGCTGCCCGCGCGAACGTTCGGAACCAGACCTGCGCCTCCCATTAGTCCAGTCGACAAGATGGAAGGTTGCCGTCCGCGCGGTCGACAAGAGACCTACCTTGAAAAGAAGAGTAAGGCTCTTTTTCCAGTAATGTGAAGACGAATCAAAATGGCGAGAACTGCGCACGAAGCACGCGGCGAGCTACAAGAACCAGCCAAGTCAGGCACCGCCAAGAAAACAGCGAAGCCGCTGTTGCGGTCGGTGGCTGCTAGGCTCGGAGCGCCGCAATCCGACCTCGATGAGAGTGAACGACGTTTTCGTGCCACAGCTCATAGCATTCCCGTGATGATGTGGGTGGCCGATGTCGATGGCACTCGCACTTTCTTTAATCGGACCTGGCTGGATTTCGCCGGCCGAAGCTCTCAGCTGGGAGACGGCTGGAGCGAAAACCTTCACCCAGAGGATCGCTCTCATTGCTTAGGTACGTACTTATCGGCGCTCCGTGCCCGGAAACGGTTTAGAACAGAGTACCGCCTGAGGCACCATAGCGGCGAGTATCGTTGGATCTTAGAGACGGGCGTTCCACGCTTCAAGGCAGGAAGAACGTTTGCCGGTTATATCGGCTCGGCCATCGACGTCACTGAACGCAAGCGAGCGAAGGAACTTGAGGTTGGCCAAAGGAAGTTTTTGGAAATGGTCGCAACCGGCAAACCTATTCCCGAGATTCTTGATCACCTAACACGGGTGATTGAAGAGCAATCGGGCGAGGCATTCTGTACTGTGATGCTGTTGGACGAGCAGAAGCAAAATCTGCGGCTTGGCTCTGCGCCACGCCTGCCTGAATCGTACCGTCGTGAAATCGACGGCATCGCGGTTGGATGCGGAAACGGTTCATGCGCAATGGCCGCATTTCGCCGCCGGTCTGTGGTCGTATCAGACATCGCCAACAATCCGCTCTGGGCCAACATTAGAGACATACCGCTGACCCATGGATTGAAGGCTTGCGCCTCGGTTCCGATTTTGGCGAACGGACGGGCATTGGGCACGTGCGCGATGTATTACCAAGAAGCGCGGAAACCCGGCCGCTACGATATGAAGCTCCTTCGAATAGGGAGCCAGTTGCTGACCATCGCGATCGAGCGCCGCAGCGCAGAGGAAGCGTTGCGAAACGCAGAACAGAAGTACCGCGGCATCTTCGAGAATGCGGTTGAGGGCATCTTTCAGACCACTCCGGATGGACGGTTCATTGCAGCGAATCCAGCGATGGCTAAGATGCTGGGCTACGAATCTTCCCTGGAACTAATCACGCATCGTGTAGACATCGAGCGGCAACACTATGTCGAGCCAGAGCGACGCGCGGAGTTTCAGCGCTTGATCGAAGAGCGTGGAATGGTCGAGCGATTCGAGTTGCAGGTTTATCGCAAGGATGGCAGCAAAATCTGGACCTCAGAAAATGTGCGAATCGTATACGATGAAAACGGTATGCCGCTTCATTACGAAGGGACTGTTGAGGACATCACCGGGCGAAAGCGTGCGGAGGAAGCACAAAATCAGCTCTTGCTCCGTGTTGTCACGGCGCAAGAGGAAGAGCAACGTCGTCTCTCCCGCGAACTTCATGATCACATGGCTCAGTCGTTGACGGCCTTGATGCTGGGATTGAAATCACTCGAAAAACACTGTATCTCCGACACTTCAGCTAAGCGTTTGGACGAGCTGCAGCACCTTGCGAATCAGCTTGCGCAGGAAGTGCGCACTCTCGCGACCCAACTGCGCCCGCCGGCGCTTGACGATCTCGGTCTCCATACCGCCCTGTCAAACTATGTAGAAGAGTGGTCCAAGCGGTCCCGAATAACCGCGGACCTTCATTGCAACGGATTAATCAATCAACGTCTCCCAGCCATCATAGAAACAACAGTCTATCGAATAGTGCAGGAAGCATTGACCAACGTTCTTAAGCATGCACAGGCTCAAACCGTAAGCATCATCGTGGAGTATCGTGGGAATCGTGTGCGAGCGATCATGGAGGATGACGGTTGCGGTTTTGAAGCCGACACGATGATGAGTGTCCCGGCCAGCGAACGCCGGCTTGGATTACTTGGCATGCAGGAACGGGCCGCGCTGGTGGGCGGCATACTGAACATCGAATCCAGACCAGGCGCGGGCACCACGTTGCTTCTCCAGATACCAGTTCGCTGAATTGGAGCCAAATAATTTGTCAAAGCTAAGAATCCTATTGGCGGATGATCACGCGGTCGTACGCGAAGGACTCAAAGCGTTGGTCAATGCCGAACCGGACATGGAAGTGATCGGAGAAGCGAAAGACGGAAGAACTGCGTGGCACAAGATCGTCGAGCTTCGCCCGGACGTTGCGTTGATCGATATATCGATGCCCGAGTTGAACGGGATTCAAACTACGGAGAAAGTGAAGCAAGAGTGTCCACAAGTAAAGGTGCTGGCGCTCACGGCCCATCAAGAAAAAGGCTATCTTGATCAATTGTTAAAGGTTGGGGCTTCAGGTTACATGCTCAAGTTGTCGGCGGCGAATGAATTGATACAGGCCATCCGCAGCGTAGCCGCAGGCAAGATATACGTCGATCGCGAAATGACCGATCAGATCACCAGCAGTTACATTCGCAAGCAAGCGGCAACTAGAGCAGTTGGGCACAGAGAACTGACAGACCGCGAAGAGCAAGTCTTGCGCTTAATCGCCCAGGGATACGGCAACAAGGAGATCGCGGGCCAACTGAACATCAGCGTGAAAACCGTGGAGTCTCACAAAGGCAATTTGATGGAGAAGCTGGAGTTCAAGAGTCGCACCGAAATCGTGAGGTACGCCGTGCGACGTGGGTGGCTCCAGGATAATTGATCCGCTCAACGATATCCTTACCAAGCCAATTTGCCCCCCCAAAACCTTCTGAAACTTTTCTCAGGGTATTCCCCCACAGACTGATCTGTTTTCCTGATAGCCACTTTCCAATCAAATAAAGGATAAATATTAGTGAGACCTTGCTGTCGGTAAGGCTGGGAGCCGCGGGACAGGTTAGCTCGTGCCGCCGCTTTTGACTGAAGTTAGAGAGCGACGAGATTTCTTGCCCGAAGCACAGGACAGTGGCAGTCGAAGAACAGGAGAAAGAATCTTGTTTTATGCCGATCCAGGATCAGGCCTGCTCGTTTGGCAATTGATAATCGCGCTCTTTCTCGGCGCGACGTTCTCCGTCAGCAAGTTGAAAACGTGGATCGTTTCGAAGCTGAAATCCACCTCGGGAACTTCAGAGTCTGGTAACGCGCCAAGTTCTGAACAACACTCTTCCAAGGCTGAATAGATCTCATGGAGATATCATTACGCGATCCTGGCGGCCAGACGTGCTTGGTTGATAACCGAGTACTTCGCGTCGTCAACAAGAAGGGTCTTAATGACCTGGCGGGATTTCTCTGCTCTTCTTCATCAGCCTGGTTCGTCAAGTCGAAGCAACTTGTTAATAGCTCTTTTCTTAGCGCCACTGCGACTGAGGAGGTGCTCAAATACGCGGAAGTGCGTTCAATTTATTCGAACCTCGAAGGCGCCTCGATTGTTGAACACGAACGCATACCTTTTCCCAGTTTCCCGTATGAATGGCCTCCTGAAATGTTGTACGCCGCGGCGACGCTCACACTCGATTTCGCCGAGACTCTGACTGACGAGGGACTGGGACTGAAAGACGCTTCGCCGTACAACGTTCTGTTTCGCGGTTCAAAGCCAGTATTTGTCGATCTGCTTTCATTCGAAAGGCGAGACCCAAGAGACCCAACCTGGTTGCCATTAGCTCAGTTCGTGCGCACTTTTTTGCTCCCGCTGTTAATCAACAAACACTTTGGAATCGGTTTGTCCCAACTACTGACGAGCCATCGCGATGGCGTCGAGCCAGAAGAAGTGTTTCGTCTCTTGAGTCCGATTCAAAAACTTCGGTCACCATTTCTTTCGCTGGTGTCAATGCCGGTTTGGCTAACGCCGAAGCGCACTAATGACCTACGAAGGATTTACCGAAAGCGCGCGCTGAGTGATAAGGCTAAGGCTAGGTTTGTCTTTCGCCGCGTCCTGAAGAACGCGCGGCGCAACCTCGAAAGCGTAGCGCCGTCAGTTGGACGAAGATCTAGCTGGTCCAACTACACAAAAGAGAACAACTACTCGCTTAACTATTTTTCGATGAAACAAGGGTTTATCCGCGAGGTAATGGATGAATATTATCCACGAAACGTATTGGACATAGGTTGCAACACCGGGCAGTTCAGCATCATCGCAGCCCGTAGTGGCGCGGGCGTCGTCGCGATCGATTACGACTCGGTCGTTGTCGGCGAAGTTTGGCGCCAAGCCAAAACGGAAGACTTGGACATCCTGCCGCTGGTGGTCAATCTTACCCGTCCCTCGCCAAGCATCGGCTGGTGTAATCGGGAATGCTCATCGTTTCTGGATCGCGCGTGTGGGCAATTTGACGCCGTGCTGCTGCTTGGGGTGCTCCACCATCTGCTCGTGAGCGAGCAAATTCCCTTGCCCCAGATCTTCGATCTGGCTGCTGAACTGACAACCGACTTGCTGGCAATCGAGTTTGTCGCGCCGGACGATCCGATGTTCCGGCGCCTGGTCCGCGGCCGCGACGATCTTTTCCAACGACTGACAAGAGAAGTCTTCGAGGATGCATGTGGTAAACGGTTCAAAATTGTTCGCCGCCAGAAATTGGATCAGACAAGTCGTTGGCTTTATCTGATGAAGAAACGAGAGGAATCGTTCAAATGCTTCGAGATGCCGCAATAAGCCTGTCGCTGGCAAACATTTGCTTCCTCAAAGTTTGGGGCAAGCTGCTCAGCGGCGCCGGCGCTTACTTCACTGAATTCCAGATCACCTACGCCAGCATCGTTGTGGACGTGCTACTGCTGGCCACCTTGCTCTTGGTCGCCATCACAATCCTCCGGCGAAGCCGCAATAATCTCTTGATGAAAATCGCGCGCTGGGCCTTCCTTCTCGCGATACTGACCGCTCTGAATAGCGTTGCTTCGCTCGTCCTGACGCTATCAACAGTGAACTTTTCAGTGCTGATAGGAAGAGACGTGGCCTGGTTTGCGGGGGTGGCAGTTTCCGCCCTCATGGTTCTAGCTACGGTAAAGGCACGTGATCGCGTAATCCGTTGGGCTCCTCGCATCATTCTTGCTTTGCTGCCATTCGCTCTCGTTACCTTTTCGCAAGCGGCTTGGAAACTCACGCAGAACGCTGGCGTAGCTTACGCCGCGAACAACGCTGCAAGCACTATTTCTGTCGCGCGCAAAAAGCCGGCGACCCGCGTCCTCTGGATCATCTTTGACGAGATGGATCAGCGGATGAGCTTTAGCGAACGGCCCGCAAGTGTCGAACTTTCTGAACTGGATCGCCTGCGCAATCAATCCGTTTACGCAATCAATGCTTACCCTCCCGCGCCGCTCACTTACATGTCGATGCCGGCGCTGATCACGGGCAGGTTAGTGGCCAGAGTAACGCCTGTTCGTGCCGACGAATTGATGGTTAGATTCGACGGGGAGCACTCCGACGTGCGCTGGAGCGCGCAACCTAACGTTTTCTCGGAAGCGCGCAAACTGGGCTTCAACACCGGACTCGTCGGTTGGTGTCATCCGTACTGTGAAGTCATCGGACGCAGCCTTTCCAAATGCGAAGAGGTAAAAGAGAAGAACAACGAAGAGATTACTTTGAAAGCGAGTATGTTCCTGCAGGCTGAACGGTTGATTAGCTCCGTCCCGCTGGTTCCGCAGGCCGCGATTCCGGTCATTCAACATGTTGACTTCGTAAATAGAATCGTCACAACGGGCGAGCGCAAGAAATACACCGTGCGTTACAAGCGGGTCCTCGAGTCGGCCTTGAGGGCGGCGGTCGATCCCGATCTCGATCTAATCTTTGTTCATTCTCCGGCGCCTCATCCGCCGGGAATTTACGACCGCGTAAAGAATGGTTTTTCGCTGGAGAGCACGAACGGTTATATAGACAACCTGGAATTAGTCGATCGCACGATTGGCGATTTGCGCCGCGCAATGGAAAGCGCGGGCATCTGGGACCAGACCACGGTCATCATCAGCGCCGACCATTGGTGGCGCACAGAAATGTGGAGCCGCGGGCCGTTCTGGACGCGCGAAGATGCCGTAGCTTCAGGCGGCAAGATGGATCATCGCATTCCATTTGTCGTCAAGCTAGCCGGCCAGCGCGAGCAACTTACCTACACCGCCGGATTCAACACGGTCGTTACTCACGACCTGGTTCTTGCGCTCATGCGCGGCGAAGTTTCCAGCCCCGCCAGTATCGCCGATTGGCTGGACCACCACCGTTCAATTACTGACAGTCCCTACAACCGGGATGACTTACTGCCATGAGAACTTCAAACCTTATTTTCGAGTTCACTATCGCGGCGCTGCTCGCGTTTCTAACGCCGCTCGCGGCGCTTGTGCAGACAGAGGCTAAGACACTCACCAAGGACTCGAATGATCTGTATCGCATCGGTCCGGGCGACGTGCTCGAAGTGCGTGTGCTGAACCGTCCGCAACTCTCACGCGATTCGGTGCGCGTTGATAATCGCGGGATGATTCACATGCCGATGATCGACGATGAGATTCTAGCCGGCTGCCGCACGGAATCCGAACTCGCTGCAGAAATCGCGACGCGCTATCTGAAGTATTTACGCCATCCGCATATCGACGTCTTCGTTAAAGAATACAGTTCGAATCCAGTCGCGGTGATGGGAGCAGTGGAAAAGCCTGGGCAGTTCCAGCTTCATCGTCGCATTCGCCTGCTTGAGTTGATTTCGCTTGCGGGCGGCCCAACCGAGCGCGCTGGCGAGCGCGTGCTGGTGGCCCATACTAGTAAGATCGCGTCATGCGATGAAGGGTCGACGGCGCCGGAAAGCGGCTTTGAATCCTACAACCTGAACAACACCGTCAAGGGCGAAGAGCAATCTAACCCATACGCACAACCAGGTGACATAGTCACTATTCCTGAAGCGCAGCAAGCTTTCGTCGTCGGCAATGTGTTCAAGCCTGGGAGCATTACTCTGAAAGAGAGGATCACGATGTCGCAAGCTGTTGCCATGGCCGGAGGCATACTGCCCGATACGCAGAAAGATCGTATCCGCATCTTGAGACAGTTGCCCGGCGCCCGAGCTAATACCGAGATTGTCCTTGACCTAAACGCCATCAGTAAACGCAAAGCAGAGGACATCGAGCTTCAGCCCAATGACATTATTGACGTGCCAATGTCAGCGGGCAGGCGATTCCTTCGCAGTCTAGGCAACGCCATCGCCCCCACAGCGCTAACACTCCCGGTAAGAGTAGTTCGCTGAATTTTAGTTCGCCAATCCACCGATCAACTAGACGGAGCGAAATATCCCAATCATGAGACAGACAATCGAAACCGCACTCGCATTGAGTGAACCTGAGATCATCATGGACCATTCACTGGTTCATTATACCCCGACACCAACAAATCCGGATGAAGAGCGGACCCACCTCCGCGACTACTGGAAGGCAGTGCGAAAGCGCCTGTGGCTGGTTGTTGGCCTGACGCTCCTGACAATCGTAGTGACTACAATCGTCATGCTGCGCCGGCACAACGTCTATGAGGCGGTGGCGCGGGTGCAGGTCGATCTGGAAACCAGCAGTCCGGCGCTGGGTTCGTCAAAGAACAACTCGGTTCTCGTGAGCAACCAGATAAGCGATCCCACTTACTTCAACACGCAACTGCAAATCCTTGCCGGGCCGGGCCTGTTGCGCCGCGCCGTGAAATCCCTTGATCTCGAGCACAACTCGACCTTCATAGCGAAAGTGAAGTATCGGCCAGTGTGGAAAAACCTTGAGCGTTTAGCAGGTCTCAGCGGCAACGCGCTGTCTGAAATCCCTGACGCGCCGGCGAACAAGATTCCGGTTGTGCTTGCAAGCGGAAACGAACAGTTCGAAGAGGCCGAGCGGTTGGCGCCGTACGTCGATACGTTACAACGTGACTTGGACATCGAGCCCGTTAAGGAATCGCGGCTGCCGACAAAGGAGACTCGATTGATCGAGATCAGTTACACGAGCGGCGATCCTCAACTGGCGGCCAGGATCGTAAATGCGGTCGCCGATGCCTTCGCCGCAGCCAATCTGGAAAAGAAAACCAAAACCGGCAGCACGTCAGGCGACTTCCTAAACAAGCGCATTGCCGAATTACAGTCGCAGATTCGCAGCGGCGAAGAAAAACTAATTACGTATGGCAGGAGCAACCAGATTCTCTCGCTCGACCCGACACAAAATACCGTCGTCGATCGCTTGACAGGACTCAACAAGCAACTTCTTGAAGCCGAAAACGATCGCAAACTGGCCGAAGCGGCGTATCGGGCGGCGCAACAACCAGGCGCAGCAGCCGCTCTGGCGCAGGAAAATGCCAAAAGCATTGACGACGCTGAACAAAAGCTAACCGATCTGCAACAGCGTCGAGCGCAGCTTTTGGTTGACGCCACCGAGGAGTGGCCGGAAGTGAAAGAGGTGGATAAGCAAATTGGGATACTACGGGCCAAGATCGAGGAGATGAAAACCCGCGCCTCGTTGGTTGTGATCACGAATTTGAAGACGCGCTATGAACAGGCGTTGACGCGAGAGAATGCTTTGCGCACTTCGTTCAGCCAGCAGCGCGGCGAGACCCTGACTCAGAACGAAGCGGCGATCAACTATCACATCATTCAGCAAGAGATCGAAACCAACAAAAACCTCCTGGACGGGTTGCTGCAGCGCGCCAAAGAAAACGACGTTACAGTGGCAGGGACACCGAACAACATCAACGTTGTCGATCACGCCATCGCTCCACGTGAGCCCGTCGGCCCGCAGCGATTGGTGACTGTAGCGCTGTCGGCGGTGATCGCTGTTCTGTTTGGCATTTGTATGGCGATCTTTCTCGAATATCTCGACAACACCGTGCGATCGGCTGAAGACGTTGAGGTAATGCTGGGACTACCGGCGTTGGCGGTAATCCCAACAGTCGGCAGCAGGGCGAGGAGGCGCCGGTTTCTGCCGCGCATTGCGGAAAGCAACGTTGGCAACGGAAACGTGCTCACTCGCCCCGAGTTATTGATCGATGCGGAGCCGCGCTGGTCGATTGCGGAAGCTTACAAACAATTGCGCACTTCGATTCTCCTTTCAACGGCTGGTCGGGCTCCGAAAACCCTGCTGGTTACCTCAGGCAGTCCTGGCGAAGGCAAAACCACCACCGCCGCGAACACGGCGATCAGCCTGGCGCAAACCGGCGCCCGCGTGCTGGTGATCGACGCCGACCTGCGCAATCCCAGGATTCACACAGTCTTCAACATTGCAAACCAAGCCGGCCTGAGCACTGCACTGTCGCGCGATGCAAGCGAAGAAACAATCTTATCGCTGATCGGCTCCCCGGAAGACGGCAATCTCCAAGTGCTGACCTCCGGTCCAATTCCGCCGAATCCGGCAGAGCTACTTGGCTCGAAATCGATGAAGCTGCTGCTGCAAACGCTGGAACCGCATTTCGACCATATCGTTATCGACTCGCCGCCGGTCACGAACGTGACTGACGGAGTACTCCTGGCTTCGCTGGTTGATGGCGTAATCCTGGTGGTCCATGGGGGCCGCTCGACGCGCGAGCTCGTGCGCCGCGCGCGGCAGCTTTTGCGCGGCGTAGGCGCGCGAATTTTCGGAGTTGTCCTGAACAACGTCAAGCTAAGTGAGAACAATTATTACTATCAGGGCTATTACAGTCGGCGATACGGCGCGGAAAACTCGGCGGCGCCAAAGCCAATTCCAGTGGTGAACTAATCGATGACTGAGCAAAGACAAAATAGGACTTGGATTGGACGCGGCGCCTGGGCCGTCACAGATCAGGGACTGTACGTCCTCTCCAACGGGCTGCTCAACATCATCCTCGCACGTTGGCTTGTGCCAGCGGAGTACGGAGCATTCGCCATCGCTTATTCTGCGCTCCTCCTCATCGGCGCTTTTCACACAGCGCTTTTCATCGAGCCGATGCTGGTGTTCGGGTCGGGCAGGTACGCAGGTTGGCTGGCGGGGTATCTCGGCTTACTCGTACGCGGGAACTATGTGCTGACGATCGCAGGGAGCGTGCTGCTGATCGTCACGAGCGCATGCGCATGGGCCTTCGGCTCGCGACCGCTCGCGCACGCACTATTCGGGTTGGCAGTAGCGGTGCCTTTCATCTTGTTCATGTGGTTAGCAAAGCGAGCGTCGTATATACGACAACAAACCCGTTTGGCTGCTGCCCAGAGTTTGATTTACCTCCTGCTGCTTCTGACCGGACTATTTGTGCTGAAGAGCCTCCAGTTAGTTTCGGCTTTTTCGGCAACGGTGGTCATGGGCTTCGCCGGGTCCGTCACTGGACTGTGGCTCATGAAGCGGATCCGCACCACGATTCCAGACAGCGAAGATCCGCCCGCGAGCCGCGCCGTGTTAACGGCGCATTGGACATATGGGCGATGGGCGCTTCTGACAAGCATTCTTATGTGGGCGCCGCTCAATCTCTACTTCATGGTGCTCTCAACGTCAATCGGCCTTGAGGCGAGCGCTAATCTGAAAGCTATAACCAATCTGGCGTTGCCACTCTTGCAAGCCAACGCCGCGCTCTCGGCGCTGCTTCTGCCACTGCTCATCAGCCATAAGCACGACCGTACCGAGTTTGGATGCATTTTACGTCGTGCGCTTGCGCTCTTCGTCGCCCTTGCGGTGTTCTACGCGCTCATCATCGGTGCGCTCGGCCGACCGCTTAGCCATTTTCTATACGGCGGAAGGTACCAGACGACTGCGGGAATGCTCTGGCTGCTGGCGCTAATTCCGGTGCTGGACGGTCTGACGGCTGTATTCGCCAGCGCGCTTCGCTCGCTTGAGCAACCGAAGCAGATTTTTCGCACGCAGCTTCTTGCTGCTGCTTGTGTGGTCTCTGTTGGCGTCGTCGCGACGGCTGCATGGGGCGTCGCCGGCGCAATCGGCGCAATAGTTTTGGCCGGGATGTTGACGTCGACGCTGCTCGCAATTTCAGTACGGAATCTAGCAGGACCGGCGCTAACTCTTAATGCCAATGCTGGAACCAACATACAAAACCACGAAAGACAAGATCATTGCGACTTGTGTGGTGAGTCGGGCGCGTTGTACGGAAGGAAGAAAGGCTATGACCTTCTCTCATGCCCGCGGTGCAGTTTGTTCTGGACTAATCCGCTGAAACACGACTCGCAGCAGGCCACAGCCGAAGCAACGTATCCGGGAGAAGAGGTGTACCTCTCGAATTCGATCTCGCAAAAGGAAAGATTCCGTCGTCAGTTGAGGACCTTCCTTCGAAGGTCCGGCGGCAAGGATGTGAAGTCACTGAGAGTCTTAGAAGTGGGTTCGGGTCTGGGTTTCTTCCTCGACGCCTGTGAAGAATTAGGAATCCCCGCCGAAGGTTGCGACATCGTGGAGCGGGCGGTGCGGCTTGCCAACCGCGGGCGTGAGCGGGTCCGTCTGGGAACCCTTGATGATTATTACCTTGATGAAAGTTTCGACGCCATCTTCGCCTTCAACCTGATCGAGCACCTGCCACACCCCAAAGATTTGCTCACACAAGCCCACCGAATTCTGAAGCCGGGTGGAACGCTGGTATTAGAGACGCCGATTCAGGAAAGCCTCTTTCATCGACTGGCGCGGGTGGGCCATGCAGTCTCTCAAGGGCGGCTGAACTTTTTCGGCATGAGACCGGGCGGTCACATTTACAAGTTCAGCAAGAGAACGTTCCGCAAGGAACTTGGATTCACGAAAGTCTATCAACGGAACATTGAGTCCCCGTTCGGCGAGCTATGGGGCAACAGCTCAGTCCTGAACATCGATCATCAATTTCTCTACCATTGGTCGCTACCACTCGCGTGGACGCTCGCTAAATTGACTAAGCAGGGTAACAGGTTGTTCCTGCTTTTGCGCAAGTCCTTTCGACCACAGAACGGCGCTTTCGATACAGCCGCTGGTTTCGGACAACGATGATTCGCGACATGTCAACGAACCTTTCTAGTAACGCAGTGATGTGGAGCCAACCGAGGCTGGCGAGCATTGAACTGCGCCTCCGCCCGCTGGAACAACGGCAGTCGCAGATCGGCTTTCTTCGCCTCGTCTGGCTGGCGATGGCGTTGAGCGTGATGGCCACTGTCGAGCCGTCACCGGGTGATATTGGCGTCGCCTTCCTGTTAGGGTCGGGCTTCATCTTCGGCAAACTGAACTGGAGTGGCCTGCCTACACTCCCGCTCGCCTTGCTTGGCCTGTTCGTACTGGCGAACCTCGTGTCCCTCTGCTTTGCGGTTGATCTGTCATTCGGAGCGTCATACGGCCTCATCACATTGTTCATGATCACGCTCTGGCTCTTCATCGTCGGGATCATGACGAGATTTGAAGAGCGAGGGCTGCACGTCCTTATGTCGGGCTACGCGATTGGGGGCATAGTTTCAGCAGCGCTGGCACTGCTGGCTTACATGGGTGTCCTGTCAAAGATGACGTCTTGGGTGCCCTACCTCAACCTCCTTCAGCTTGACGAGATGCTGCTCTACTTCGGAGAGCGGCTCAGAGGATTCTTCAAAGACCCAAACGTCTTCGGTCCTTATCTGGTGGTAGTCGTCGGCTATGCCTTGTGTAGCCTGCAAGCCGGTTCGCGTTCGTACATCCGGAAAATCTTCTGGACAGCTTCGTGCCTTATCTGCACCCTCGGCGTACTTATGTGTTTCTCGCGCGCTGCGTGGGCCAACTACGTCGTCACAATAACCGTACTGCTGGTCCTTAATGCGATGGCGTCGCGTACGCGAGGCGGGGCTCAACACAGCATTGTCTATTTCCTGATCTGCGCCCTGATTGTCGGCACGGCAGTCGCATACACCCTAACCAGTCCTCGGGTCAGTGAATTTGCCGCTAACCGCAGCGAGATGCAGTCATACGACGAAGATCGCTTCGCCAAGCACTGGGAGGCGCTGGAACTGGGGCTACACAACCCGCTTGGCGCCGGGCCGGGGCAGTCGCATCTACTTCTTGGCGGTTACAACGCACATAGCCTGCCGCTCGGAGTCTTCTCTGAAAACGGCATTATCGGATTACTCAGTTTGGTTGGCTTTATGCTGGCGACTTTCATTCGCGCGTTGGTGCTCTCGCAAAAGGCCGGAAACCATTTTCAACGATCAATGTTTGCATTAGTCGCGGCAGCCATTGCGGGCACTCTCCTGAACAGCGTCGTCATTGATGCCATCCACTGGCGGCACTTCTGGTTCCTGCTGGCGTTAGCGTGGATGCCGCTGTGGGTGAGTGAAAACACTGTGAGAAAGAAACCATGGTGAAACTGCTGCACATCACGGGCGATTCGAAGTTTGGCGGCGGAGGAATAATTATCAGCCGTCTTGCGGCGATGGGTCAACAAATGGGCTGGCAAATCGACGTGCTTACTACTGATCCCGTATTTCAGGAAGTCCTTAAGAAGCAAGGAACCAGCTTCGTGGGCCTCGATGTGATTCGCCGCGAGATCCATCCACTACGCGATCTAAAAGGACTATTCCGACTGTGGTGGTTTTTGATTCGCAACCGATACGACATCGTGCAGCTGCACACATCCAAGGCCGGATTCGTAGGCCGGCTTGCTGCTAGAGCGGCGGGAGTTCGGACAATTATTCACACGGCGCACGGTTTTGCTTTTCACGAAGAGTCACCTCGCAGGACTTTGCGTTTGTACACAATGCTGGAACGAGTCGCTGGGCACGCGTGCGATCGCATTGTGACTGTTAGTGAGTATCACCGGCGCTGGGCCATTAAGCTGGGTATTGCGAACCCGCGCAAAATTGTCGCGATCCCCAATGGCATTTCTTCCGATCGCATAAGTGCGAATCGAGATCGTGAAAGCGTTCGGCGAGAACTGGGCATCGATGAAAACGTCCAGATGCTGCTCACAATCGGACGCCTCGCTGAAGAGAAAGGCCTTGATGATTTGCTTCACGCGGCGCATTTGATCGCGCGCGACCCAGAAGCTCAATTTAAGATTGTCTTCGCGGGAACCGGACCGCTGGCGGCATCCCTCGTAAAGACCGCCGCCGATCTGGGAATTGAGGACCACACGCTGTTTCTTGGTTTTCGCAGTGACATCGGAGACTTGTTGGCAGCAAGCGACCTCGTCGTCCTTCCC